>Ga0134123_10002521_pt1 | contig 11997 bp, 11 predicted proteins | sample KB303_FD_96460 | JGI IMG/M metagenome (GOLD analysis project Ga0134123, IMG submission 96460) | Terrestrial soil microbial communities without Nitrogen fertilizer from Kellogg Biological Station, Michigan, USA - KB3-0-3 | ecosystem: Environmental > Terrestrial > Soil > Unclassified ...
ACCGACGGCCTCGGGAATCGTGTGAACTTCAAGAACACGATCATCATCATGACGTCGAACATCGGCGCGCGCTTCATCCAGAAGAAGAGCTCGCTCGGGTTCCAGTCGTCGGATACCGGCGAAATCGCCAAGAGCGTCAACGACATGGTGCTCGGCGAGGTGAAGCGGACCTTCAACCCCGAGTTCATCAACCGTATCGACGAGCTGATCGTCTTCGAGGCGCTCACCGACGACGACCTGCGGCGGATCATGGGGCTGCTGGTCACGCAGTTGAACGAGAACCTGACGGACAAGAAGCTCAAGATCTCGCTGACCGGGGAAGTCGTGGACTGGATTATCGAAGCCACCTGCAAGGACCGGTCATATGGCGCCCGGCCGCTCCGCCGAGCCATCCAGCGCTATGTCGAAGACCCGCTGTCGGATGCGCTCATCCGTGGTCACCTCCGCGAGGGCGACATCGATGTCTATCTCGATGCCGGCCAGCTCTCATACCGCCCGGCGGGCGAAATGGCCGCCGGCCGCAAACTGGTGTAGGGAATAAGGAAAACGTTCCGGCCACCAGATGCCAAACGACGTCTAAACCCGGTAAACTACGTGGTTCAGGCGCTCGCCTGTTGGTAGCTCCTTCATGCTCACGCGTGTAAAGACACTGTTCGTGCTGGTCGTGCTGTGGGCTGTGCCCGTTTTGGGGCAGCAGCCCGCACAGACGCCATTGCCGACCGATCCGCCCGGCGCGGAGTTTTCGACCCGCATCTGCGGCGAAGAAGTCCCGGGCCCCTCGGCCCTGCCCCCGGCCGGCTCCGGCCCGGTGGTCTATTTCATCGCGCCGTGCTTCGAAGAGCAGGGCGGCGCCTCGCTGATCGAGCCCGAAACCTACCTTTATTACATCCACCTCCAGCCCAGCCTGCCGTCCCAGGGCAAGTGGGTGCCGTGGGACGAGGCGGCCGAGAAGGAAGTCCACGAAGACTTCGTCCGGCTGTGGGGCACGAACTTCCTCGAAAACCTGTGGGTGGAGAAGAAGGAATACCGCTTCAGCAACGGCGTGATCGGCGAGCTGATCACGTATCACATGGAGGAGCGGCAGCGCGTCAAGATCGTGGACTACGTCGGCACGAAGGAAATCGAAGTGTCGAAGGTCAACGAGCGGCTGAAGGATCTGATGGCGGAGATTCGCCTCGACACCTTCATCGATCCCGCGCTGGTGCGGCGCGTCGCGGGTGTTGTCCGCGACATGCTGAAGGAAAAGGGCTTCCAGAACGCGGAGGTCAACCCCGAGATTCAGGCGCTGCCGGGCAGCCCCAAGATCATCCATCTGACCTTCCACATGTCCGAAGGGCCGAAAGTGAAGATCCGCAAGATCGTCTTCACGGGCAACAAGGTCATGAGCAGCCGCAAGCTGCGGAAGGCGATGAAGAACAACAAGCAGATGTGGATGTTCTCCTGGATCAACGGCCGCGGCACGTTCCAGGAGACGGCGTTCGACGAGGACGCGGACCGGATGTCGGCGTTGTACAAGGAGCACGGCTACGCCCGCGCCAACATCGGCACGCCGGAGCAGAAGTTCCTGGGCGACTCGAAGGACAAGAAGACGCGCTACATCGAGCTGCGCGTGCCGATCACCGAGGGACAGCGCTACCGCGTCGGCGACGTCGAGTTCGCCGGCAACACCGTCGTCAAGACCGAGTTCCTGAAGCCGCTGTTCAAGCTGACCAGCGGCGGCTGGTACAACGAAAAGGATCTGCGCAAGGGCCTCGAGAAGGCGCGCGAGATCTACGGCGGCGCCGGCTACTGGGAATTCACGGGGTTCCCTGAGTTCAAGTTCCGCGACGACCCGACGCCCGGGCAGGAAGTGCCCGAGTCGCTCGCCGCGCCGCTGCCGGCGATCATGGACGTCACGATGCGCCTGCAGGAAGGCACGCAGTACTTCGTCAACCGGATCACCTTCGTCGGCAACACGACGACGCACGACACGGTCATCCGGCGCGAGATGAGCCTCGTCGAGGACAACGTCTTCAACACCGAGGCCCTGAAGTACAGCGTCAAGCGCATCAACCAGCTCGGCTACTTCAAGCCGCTCGAAGAGGGCAAGGGCACCGACATCAACAAGGTGCCGAACGAGAAGGACAAGGTCGACGTCCGCATCAAGCTGGAAGAGCAGAACCGCAACCAGATTTCCTTCGGCGCGGGCGTGTCGCAGTTCGAGGGATTCTTCGGCCAGCTGTCGTTCCAGACGTCGAACTTCCTCGGCCGCGGCGAGAGCCTCACGCTGTCGATGCAGGCCGGCTCGCTCGCGCAGAACTACACCCTCGGCTTCACCGAGCCGTTCCTGTTCGACCGGAACCTGACGGCGGGCGTCCAGCTCTTCAAGCAGGAGATCCACTACCTCAACCAGTTCACGCAGACGACCACGGGCGGCACGGCGACATTCGGCGTCCCGCTTGGCCGCGGTTTCACGCGCTTCTTCACGAACTACAGCTATCAGCGCGTGCGCGTGAGCGACATCAACTCGATCTACACGGACCCGACCGTCCTGCGCCGCAATCCGTTCCTGCAGGACTCGCTGCTGATCGGCCAGGGCGGCGAGCGGGTCATCAGCTCGATCACGCCGAGCCTCGTCCACAACACGGTGGACAATCCGATCTTCCCGACGTCGGGCCGCCGGTTCACGCTGTCGCTCGCGCTCGCGGGCCTCGGCGGCAACGTCAGCTACTACTCGCCGACGGTCGAAGGCGTCTACTTCTGGAAGCAGAACCCGCGGATGAACCTCGGTCTGCACGGGAACCTGCAGTACATCCACCAGTTCGAAGGCAGCCAGTCGCTGCCGATTTTCTCGAAGCTCTTCCTCGGCGGCGAGTACTCCGTGCGCGGTTTCGACATCCGCAGCATCGGGCCGTCGGATCCGGTCACCGGCCTCGTGCTCGGCGGCGACAAGAGCCTGCTGTTCAACATCGAGCAGTCGTTCGTGATTGCCGGCCCCGTGCGCGCGATTCTGTTCTACGACGCGGGCCAGGTTCGAGGGCCGGGGCAGGGCTTCTCCTTCGGAGAGGACATTCTGCAGCCCGTCGTGCCGACGCTGCCGCTGCTGGTGGACCCGCGCGCGCCCCTCCAGCTGATCGATCCGAACATCTCGCCGACGTTCTTCGTGGCGGGTCGGCAGAGCGCCTTCAAGACATCCACGGGCGTCGAGGTCCGCTTCTTCATGCCCGTGCTCAACGTGCCGTTCCGGCTGATCTTCTACTACGATCCGCAGCGCGGGGGCGTCCTCGACAACTCGCTGCAGCCGCAGGGCGCGTACGGATTCCGGTTCGCCGTCGGTTCGACCTTCTAAGGAATGCAGATGATGTTTCGATTACTCGCTCGCTCACTGGCGCTCGTCGGCGTGGTCGCGCTCTCGACGTCCGCGTGCTCCGACAACACGCTCTCGCAGCTGGCCTCGGCCAGCCAGACGACGCCGCAGACGTTTACCGATACCTACACGGGCACGCTGTCGCAGAACGGCGCGTTCACCCATATCTTTACCATCCAGACGCTCGGGTCGGTGACGGTGTCGATCGTCGGCCTGGCGCCGAACTCGTCGCAGATTGTCGGGCTGAGCCTCGGCGTCTGGACCGGCTCGGCGTGCAGCACGAGCCCCCAGACCGGCGGCAGCTCCTCGGACACGGCGTCGACGGGCAGCAGCATCACGCTGAATGCGACCGCGGCGGGGAATCTGTGCGCACGGCTCTATGACGTCGGCTTCATCACCCAGCCGGTCATCTACACGATGCAGATCGTGCATCCGTAACGCACCCACGAAAACCGCCAAGCACGCAGCGCCCGCAGTGAAAATCTTGAAAAACCGCACTGCGAGCGTCGCGGCCGCGGCGGTTCCCGTGGCAGATTGAGGTACAATTCGGTGTTCCGTTTTAATCGAAAGGACCGACGAGTAATGAAAGCTCTAGTGATTTCCGCGTCGCTCGCGCTCGTGGTGAGCGCCGCTCCCGTCTTCGCCCAGGCCGCTCCGGCTGGTCGCGGCGCGCAGCCTGCGCGCCCGGCGGCTCCCGCGCCCGCTCCGGCCCAGCAGCCCGCGGCGCCGCCTGCCGCGCCCGTGCCGTTCCCGGCCGGCGCCAAGATCGCCTACGTCAACCTGCAGCTCATCGCGAACCAGTCCGCCGAAGGCAAGTCGCTGACGGCGAAGGTCCAGGCGCTGATGACGAAGAAGCAGCAGGAAGCCGCGGCCAAGCAGAAGCAGCTCGCCGACGCGCAGAACAAGCTCCAGACGAGCAGCGCGCTCATGAGCGAGGCCGCCCGCGGGGCGCTCGAGAAGGACATCGAGCGCATGAACGTCGAAGGCCAGCGCTTCCAGCAGGACGCCCAGGCCGAGATCAACGAGCTCTCGCAGTCGCTGCAGAACGAGTTCCAGCAGAAGCTCTTTCCGATTCTCAACGACATCGTGCGCGATCACGATCTGCACCTGCTCCTGAGCGCCGCCGACGCCGGCATCGTCGCCGGCAACGCCGGCATCGACCTGACGCTCGAAGCCGTCCGCAAGCTCGATGAGCGGACGCTCGCCGGTGGAAAACCCGCGGCGGCTCCCGCGGCGGCCGCACCCGCGCCCGCCGCGAAGTAGGGCTCAGGGCTTAGAGCTTAGGGCTGAGGGTCAGGGGCTGAGGACAGGTAGAATCAGCTCTTAGCCTTCAGCCCTTAGCCCTTAGCTTGAGCCCTATGCCCTCAGCCCTAGTTCCCGTGGCCATCAACGTCCCCGTCCTCCTCGATCGCATCTGCTACCGCTATCCGTCTCAGCTGGTCGATCAGATCCTGGAGCAGGGCCCGGGACGGCTCGTCGGCGTCAAGAACGTCACCCTCAACGAAGAGTTCTTCCAGGGACATTTTCCGGGCACGCCGCTCATGCCGGGCGTGCTCATGCTCGAGTCGCTGTCGCAGCTGGCGGCCCTGCTGCTGCTGCACCGCGAGGACAGCAGGCCGGACGCGCGCGTCTACCTGCGCGGCGTCAACGACGCCAAGTTCCGCCGGCAGGTCGTGCCGGGCGACCGGCTGCGCCTCGAGATCACCATCGGCCGGCGCCGGTCGTCGCTCGCGCGCGCGCAAGCCAAGGCGTACGTCGGCGACCAGGTCGCGGCCGAAGCCGAGCTCCTGCTCGGTCTCGTCTCCGACGGCACCGACATTCATCCGACGGCCATCGTCCATCCGCGCGCATATGTCGGCCGCGGATCGGTAATCGGTCCGCACGCCGTCATCGGCCCGCACGTCCGCATCGGCGACCGGTGCGCGATCGGCGCGTCGGCGATCATCGACGGCTGGACCGAAATCGGCGACGAGACGGAGATCTTCCCGTTCGCGTCCATCGGCCTCATCCCGCAGGACCTGAAGTTCAAGGGCGAGATGACGAAGCTGACGATCGGCAAGCGCAACGTCTTCCGCGAATTCGTCACGATCAACCGCGGGACGAGCGGCGGCGGCGGAGAAACGTCGATTGGCGACCACAACGTCTTCATGGCCTACGTGCACGTCGCCCATGACTGCCACGTGAAGAGCAACACGATCTTCGGGCCGCACGCGACACTCGGCGGCCATGTCACGGTCGAGGACTTCGCCAACATCAGCGCCGGGTCGGCGGTGCACCAGTTCTGCCGCGTCGGCTGCCACGCGTTCATCGGGGGCTACTCGGTGGTGACGAAGGACGCGCTGCCGTTCGCGCGGACCGTCGGCAGCCGTCCCGCCCGCATCTTCGGCGTCAACACGATCGGCCTCATGCGCCGCGGCCTGCTGCCCGACGTCGTCGAGAAGCTGAAGCGGAGCTTTCGGTATCTGCTGCAGTCCAAGCTCAACACGACCAAGGCGCTGCAGAAGATCGCGGGCGACCGCACGCTCGCGTGCGCGGAAGTCGACTACCTGGTCGACTTCATCCAGAGCTCGCAGCGCGGCGTCATCCTCCGGCGCGCGACACGGAAAGCCGAAGAGGCTTTGGCTGATGAATGAATTGCAGGATCGCAGGACAGCAGGAAGGCAGAATGTGAAGCTCCTGCAACCAATTCTGCCGTTCTGCCATCCTGCCATTCTGCAATGCGCATAGGCCTCATCGCGGGCAACGGGCGCTTCCCATTTCTCGTGCTCGAAGCCGCGCGCTCGCAGGGGCACGACGTCACCGTCATCGCCACGAAAGAAGAAGCCTTTCCCGAACTGAACGACGCCGCGAAGCGCATCGGCGCCGACATCCACTGGATCTCGATCGGACACCTCGGCAAGTGCATCAGCGTGATGAAGGACGCCGGCATCACGCAGGCCGTGATGGCCGGGCAGGTCAAGCACACCAAGATCTTCTCCGGCATCATCCCGGACTGGGAAATGGGGAAAGTGCTCGCGAAGCTGATGTCGCGCAACACGGACGGCCTCATCGGCGCCATCGCGAACGTCCTCAAGGACAACGGCATCGAGCTGATGAACTCGACGACGCTGATCCAGCCCCTGATGGCGAAGGCCGGCGTGTTCACGTCCCGCACGCCGACCGAGGAAGAGCAGAAGGACCTCGATTTCGGCTACCGCATCGCCGACCAGATCGCGGGCATGGACATCGGACAGACGATCGCCGTGAAGCACCAGGCCGTCGTCGCCGTGGAAGCGATGGAGGGGACCGACGAGGTGATCGCGCGCGCCGGACATCTGGCCGGCCCGGGCGTCTGCATCATCAAGGTCGCCAAGCCGAAGCAGGACATGCGGTTCGACGTCCCCGTCGCCGGCTTCGCGACGATTCAGGCGATGCGCGTGGCCGGGGCGTCGCTGCTGTCGGTTGACGCAGGCAAGACGCTGCTGCTCGACCAGGACGCCGTCCGCGCGTCGGCCAACGAAGCGAAGATCTGCATCGTCGCCCGGAGCCTGCCGCATTGAGCCGGCTGCGCGTCGGCGTCGTGGGCGTGGGCTATCTCGGAAAGCACCACGCGCGCATCCTCTCGTCGATGCCCGGCGTCGAGCTCGTCGGCGTCGTCGACACCAACATGAAACGGGCGACGGAAGTCGCCGCGGAGCACGGCGGACGGCCGATGCTGGACGTGCGCGAGCTCGACGGACGCGTCGACGCCGTCACGATCGCCGTGCCGACGGAGAAGCACCTGGAGATCGCACGTCCCTTCTTGCGAGCCGGTCTTCCCGTGCTCGTCGAAAAGCCCATGGCCGCGAGTCTGGCCGAAGCGGACGAGATGATCGCAGCGGCCGCGAAGGCGGATACGCGGCTTGCCGTGGGCCACACCGAGCGGTTCAATCCTGCCGTCGCCGTCGCCAGGGAGCACCTGACGGATCCGCGTTTCATCGAAGTCCATCGCCTCGGCGTGTTCCCCGAGCGCAGCCTCGACATCGACGTCGTCTTCGACGTGATGATTCACGACCTCGACGTCATTCTCTCCGTGGTGAAATCGGACGTGACGTCGATCGACGCCGTCGGCGTCCCGGTGCTGACGGAGAAGTTCGACATCGCCAACGTCCGGCTGCGATTTGCGAACGGGTGCATGGCGAATCTGACGGCGAGCCGCATCAGCCGCGACCGCGTCCGCAAGATTCGCTTCTTCCAGCCGCAGGCCTATCTCTCGATCGACTACGGCGCGCAGAAGGTCGAGAAGTACACGCTCGATCGGATTCTGGGCATCCCGAAGATCAACGGCGGCGAGTTGCCGGTGACGAACGAGGAGCCGCTCGCCCGCGAGCTGGCCGACTTCGTGGACGCCGTGAAGGCGAAACGAGCGCCGATGGTCGACGGCGAGCAGGGAAGACGGGCGCTTGCGCTCGCGGACCGGATTTCGTCCACAATGACGACAGTGTAGGGCGACCCCTTTCAGGGTCGCCTCCAGACCATGTATTCAGACCTCAACGACTTCCTGAAGGATCTCGACAAGCGCAGGCTGCTGACGCGCATCGCGGAGTCCGTCAGCCCGGATCTCGAGATTGCGGCCGTGACGGACCGCGGGTGCAAAATGCCGAACGGCGGTCCCGCGCTCCTGTTCGAGAAACCGGCGGGCTTCGACATCCCCGTGGCCAGCAACGTCTTCGGATCGCTCGAGCGCATGTGCCTGGCGCTCGGCGTGGGCAAGCTCGACGACCTCGCACACGAGATCGACGAGCTGATGACGCCTCCGCAGCCGAAGGGGATGCTCGACGCACTCAAGCTCGCCCCGATGCTCGGCCGACTCTCAGACCTGATGCCGAAGACGGTGAAGGACGCGCCGTGCCAGGAAGTGGTCAATGAGAACGGCTCGCTCGACGAGCTGCCGATTCTGAAGTGCTGGCCTGAGGACGGCGGCCGGTTCATCACGCTGCCGCTGGTGTTCACCAGGGATCCCGAGACCGGCACGCGGAACATCGGCACGTACCGCATGCAGGTGTTCGACGGACGAACGACGGGCATGCACTGGCAGCGCCACAAGGGCGGCGCGCAGCATCACCGCGTCGCCGAGCGGCTGGGCAAGCGACTCGAAGTCGCCGTGGCCCTCAGTCCGGAACCCGTGCTGACCTATTGCGCCACCGCGCCGATGCCCGAAGGCCTCGACGAGCTGCTGCTTGGCGGATTCCTTTCCCGCCGGCGCATCGAGATGGTGAAGTGCGTGACCAACGATCTCGAGGTGCCCGCGAGCTCGCACATCGTGCTCGAAGGCTACGTCGAACCCGGCGAGCGCCGCCGCGAAGGCCCGTTCGGCGATCACACGGGCTTCTACTCGCAGCCCGACGACTATCCGGTCTTCCACCTGACGTGCATCACGCACCGGAAGAAGCCGACGTACCTCACGACCATCGTCGGCATTCCGCCGATGGAGGACTACTACCTCGGTCTCGCGAGCGAGCGGATCTTCCTCCCGATGATCAAGAAGACCGTGCCCGAGATCGTCGACATGCACTTCCCGGCGGAAGGAATCTTTCACAACCTCGTCATCGTCTCGATCGACAAGCGGTATCCCGGCCACGCGCGCAAGATCATGAACGCGTTCTGGGGCCTCGGCCAGCTCATGTTCTCCAAGACCATCGTCGTCGTCGACAAGGACGTGAACGTCCACGACGTCAGCGAAGTCGCGTGGATCGTGGGCACACACATGGATCCCATGCGCGACGTGCAGATGACGAAGGGCCCCGTCGACGATCTGGACGACGCGGCGGAACTGCCGTCGTTCGGGGGCAAGATGGGCATCGACGCGACGCGGAAGTGGGCCTCGGAAGGCTACAACCGGACATGGCCCGCGCGCATCAAGACCACAGAGCAGGCCGCAGCAAAGGCGCTCGATGTCTGGAAAGCTCTTCGTCGGTAGCGTGATGCTGGTGACGGCGGGTTGTGCCGCCGCTCCGGCGGCGCCGAAAGGCGTCGTCTGTACGGCGCAGTTCGTGTACGGCCTCACGATCAGTGTGAACGACGCGGCGACGGCGCAACCGGTCTGTGACGCGCAAGTCGTCGTCGTTTCGAACAACTACCGGGAGACGCCGATGACCTTTGCCGCCACCGGCCCATGTTCGTACGCCGCTGCCGGCGAGCGGGCGGGCGTGTACGACATCACGGCGTCGAAGACCGGGTACGTGACAGCCGCGCAAACCGGGGTGCGGGTCGAGGCGAACGAATGTCATGTGATTCCGGTGCGCGTCACCCTCGATTTGAAACGGTAGCCGGCCGGGGCAGAAGGCGCTCGACATCCGGGAACGGTTGACACGAAAATAGCGTCGATTACAACAACCGAGCAACCTTCCGAGGTGACTGATGGATTCTGATTTCCGCAGGATGCCAACCCTGCCCGTCGTCCGTCCGTCCCGTGTCGCGCTGGCGATCGTCGCCGTCATCGCGTTCATCCTGTTTCTCGCCGCCGGCCCGTTCCGGACCGTGCCCGCCGGCAACGTCGGCATCAAGGACTTTTTCGGCAGCGTGTCGGCGTCCACGCTGACGCCCGGCATAAACGTCGTCCTGCCGTTGACGAGCGTCGTGAAGATGTCCGTGCAGACGCAGGAGATCAAGGAAGTCGCCGAGGTGCCGTCGAAGGAGGGTCTCCTGCTCTCGCTCGAGACGTCGCTCCTCTTCCAGCTGGATCCCGCCAAGGTAGTCGAGATCTACAAAACCGTCGGCAGCGATTACATCCCGACGATCGTCGAGCCCCAGTTCCGATCGGCCGTCCGTGAAGTGACGGCGTCGTACGAAGCGAAAGCGCTGTATTCGGCTGAACGCGAGAAGATTGCCGGAGAAATCTTCGCGTTGTTCAAAAGTATTGCGGGCCAGCGAGGTATCATCGTCCAGCAGGTCCTCCTGCGCAGGATCGTACTGCCGCCCGTCGTGTCGAACGCGATTCAGGAGAAGCTGCGGCGGGAGCAGGAGGCCGAGCAGATGAAGTTCGTGCTGCAGAAGGAGCAGCAGGAGGCCGAGCGCAAGCGCATCGAGGCGCAGGGCGTCGCCGACTTCCAGCGCATCGTCGCGCAGGGCATCAGCCCGCAGCTGCTCGAGTGGAAAGGGATTGAAGCGACCGAGAAGCTGGCGATGAGCCCCAACGCGAAAGTGGTGGTCGTCGGCAACCCGAAGAACGGCCTGCCCCTGATTCTGGGCGGAGAAAAGTGATTCGCCTGACAGCCGCAGTGCTCGGCGTGTTCGTTCTGGCAGGCCAGAGTTTTCCGAATGTCACGGGCCTCGGCCAGGCGACGGTTCGGTATCGCGACGATAGCCTGCAGGTCATCCTCAACTACGACTACTCGCAGAAGAATCACAACTCGCCGTGGATCCTCATCGATTTTGCGGCGCGCTCCGAGCGGCAGTTCGTGCTGGACCGCGAACACATCATGCTCGTGCCCGAGGTGGGACCTCCGGTGCCGGTCGCGAGCGAGCGGCGCTTCGTGCAGAGCGGCAAGATCATTCAGGCGCTCAGGCAGAACGCGTCGATTTACCGGCGCGACCTGGGCGTGTACCTCGGCCCGGCCGTCACCGAGAAGATCAGATTCTTCGCGCTTCCCGGCGACGGTATCGTCATCACAGGCACGCTGCTGCAGAAGGACCGCAATACAATCGGGGAATTGTATTTCGAGGCTCCGACCGGAGAATGGACGGCCGGACACTACGCGCTGCAGCTCGATCACCCGCTGGCGCACGTTGCGCTTCCGATCACACTGCTATGAGACGAGGGGCGGCGTGGGCCGCGCTCGGTGTCTCCGTTTTCGTCGCGATGGCACACGCCCAGACGCAGCAATTCGGTTTTCCGCACATCAGGCGCCTCGGCACCGCCATCGTCGAATACCGCGATACGGCGCTGCACGTCGTCCTCTCGTACCAGTACTCGCAGGACCATCACGGCTCGCCGTGGCTGCTCGTCGACTTCGGCGCGAGGTCCGAGCGGCGTTTCGTGATCGAACGCCAGCACTTCAGGCTCGTGTCCGAGGCGGGAGAGTGGTTTCCGGTCGCGAGCGAGCGGCATTTCATCGAAAGCGCTGCCGAGATTACGGCGCTGCGACAGAACGCCCAGGTCTGGCGGCGGGACCTCACCAGCTATCTCGGCCCGGCACGCCGCGAGCCGATGAAGTTCTTCGCGCTGCCGGGGGAAGGCGTCATCACGACCGGCGCCCTCGTCGATCGCGACTACAACACGCTCGGCGAGCTCTACTTCGAAGCGCCGGGCGGCGGGTGGGGGAAAGGCGAGTACGCGCTGCTCATCGAGCACCCGGACGCCCGGGTGAAGCTGCCGCTTACGCTAAACTAGAGGGCTGATGTCCTCGCTCGCGGAACAGACCGACATTCTCTCGCTCGGCATGCAGGCGGATGCCGTCCGCCGGGAAAAGCACGGCAACAAAACCACCTTCCTGCGCGCCGCGGTCGTCGACGCGGCGCCCGGCGCGCCGCTCTCGTGGCCCCTCGCCGCCGGCGAAATCAGGATTCTCGGAGTCCCGGCCTCGCGCGCCGCTGCGATCGCGCGCGTGAGGGAAGTCGCCGCTGCGGCGAAGGGCGTCCCCGTCGCGGGGTTCTCCCTCGCGGACCTCGAAGTGCTCGCCGCGCGGGAGAAG
>Ga0134123_10002522_pt1 | contig 11996 bp, 6 predicted proteins | sample KB303_FD_96460 | JGI IMG/M metagenome (GOLD analysis project Ga0134123, IMG submission 96460) | Terrestrial soil microbial communities without Nitrogen fertilizer from Kellogg Biological Station, Michigan, USA - KB3-0-3 | ecosystem: Environmental > Terrestrial > Soil > Unclassified ...
AATGTTGACCCACTGCCTAGCAATTTAGCCATGAACCCCGCTTCGCGACCTTCGCCGCAATAAGGTTGGACTTGAACGATCCCCCAACTGCCGTTGTGGGTATTCCCTCCAGCGCTTGGAGGTCGTACTTTTTGTAGGTTGGACTTGAACCATCCACCCACTGCCGTGGGTGGTATTACCCTTCGATGCTACACCTACGGAATCGTCTTGTCGGTTTCGCGAATGAGTTCCGAGAAGCGCTTGTCTGATCTGAGATTTGCCAGGTGCGGATCAACGCGAACGAAAGTGAAGCCAACTGCGTGTTCACGTTCTGCCTGCAGCAGCCATTTGAATGCGTTGTCGTGATCACCGAGGAGCGTGTAGATGATCGCAATCTCGTATGCGGTTACCCAGTTCTCAGTGCGCTTGGTAACCAACTCATTGAGGATCGCGCTCGCCTCGTCAAACTTTCCAATCGCCGCCAACACGTGCGCGCGTTTAGCGTTCGTTGTTGGAGTATCGCCCGCAAAACTCCGCTCCTGTTCATACGCCGCCAGCGCTTCACTGTGCATTCCTTTTCGCTCAAAGGCCCACCGCAGCACGGTGTGAGCGGCCACTGAACCGGGATCTAGTTCCAATGCTTTCCGACACTGAGCGATCGCTTCGTCAAACTTACCTGCGAGGAAAAGAACGTTTGCAACTGCTGTCGCAATCACTGGTGACTGAGGCGAAATCTGACGCGCTTTTTCTATTTCCGAATACGCTTCGTCGTGCCGGCCCATCGCTGAAAGGCTGAAGGCGTACCATCGATGCGCAACCTGGTTGCTGGGTCTCAGCAGAATAGCAGTCCGCAATTCGCGCTCCGCCTCTTGCCAATCTCGATCATAGTGCAGTCTTACAAAGCCCAGTGAGGCATGAGCCTCGGCAAGATTCGAGTCAGCTTCGACGGCTCGTATCGCTGCAATCTTGGCTTGTTTCCACGCGCCTTCCGGCGGTGGCTCAACATACCAATTGAGTAATGAATAACAGTCAGCCAGCTCTGCATGAGCGATAGCAAACTCTGGATCGAGTTCAACGGCGCGCTCAAGCCGTTCAATCGCCTGGCGTAAGCCTTCCGCTGTGCGGCGCGTCGAGTAGTAACGACCGGCCGTGTAGAGTTGTCGGGCCTCCTCGTTTTCGCCTGTCTGTGTGTCCGGGGCCGGACTAAGAATTTGAGAAGTAATGTTCGTTGGAAGTGACGGTTGTCTCCGTCGCGAGCTCACGGCAGCTACTGTTGCGTGGAGCGGCTTCCGACTTACGATCGGGTTTCTCGTCTGTCGTAGAATGGCTTCAAATGCCGGCTCGCCACGCAGCGGATCCCATTGTGGCTCAACTCCCAGCCAAACAAGCCAGGCGTCCTTTAGTTCGGCCGCTTGCTTCAACTGTGCAATCGCCTGTTCGCGATTCCCAAGGTGCAGATGGATTATTGCCAGGTGATACGGCGACACGTAACCGTGTGCAGACATTTGTTCCAGGCGATCCAAGGTTGCATTCGCTTCCTTTATTCGACCGGCTGCGGCATATGCAGCTCCGAGTCCCGCAACAAACAGTTGGCCGCCACTCGAAAACTCCAACGCCTTCTCCGCGTTCAGAACCGCGTCTTCCATACTGCCCGTGTGGCGCAGCGACCATGCGTAAGTGACCAAGCCATAGGAAAACTCGGGGACGGCTTCGAGCATGCTGCGATAGGTTTTAAGCGCATCATCGAAGCGGCGCATCTGGTAATAACACCAACCCAACGCCTGCATGATGCTTGGTGAAAGGGGATCGAGCTGACGAGCCTGGAGTATTTGGTGCAGAGCTTCGTCGAAGCGCCCCTCCATTAACAAATGAAAGCCGTACCAGTGATGTGCTGTTGCGTAGTTAGGATTGATCTCGATTGCGCGCCGGTGTTGCCCTTCGGCGACGGCCCAGTCGAAATCATGACAGGCAATAGCAAACCCCAGAGCTGTGTAGGCTTCAGCGGAAGTCGAATCGAGTTCGACAGCCTTGCTGGCAGCTTGTTTCGCAGCGGCCGAGCATTCGGCAAACGGCTTGATGCCAAAAACACCAAGCCAGTTGTAGTAATCGGCGATGCCGGTGTAGGCGAGTGCATAGTGTGGATCGAGTTCGATAGCTTGTTTGTAGCAGTCTAATGCCTTCGCGAAACCAGCTTCCGTATAGGAGTTCCAGTAGTAGCGTCCGCGCAAATACGCCTCGAACGCGTCGGCATTGTCGGTTCCACGCTTGGACAGTTGGCGTTGTTCATCGCCAGTCAATTGCGGAAGCAGGGCAGTAGCTATGCGCTCGGCGATCGAGTCTTCAATTTGCAGTACGTCAGTCGAGTCTTCATCAAAATGTTCCGCCCAGCGTGTAACGCCCTCGCTCACACTTAAAAGCTGCGCGGTTACACGAATTCGATTTCCAACCCGACGCAAACTTCCGTCAACGACATAATCGATTCCTAAATCGCGTCCGGCGATTAACGGATCAACCGCAGAGCCATGATACCGAAGCACACTGCTGGTGGGTCGCACAACGAGGCGCTGCACATTACTTAGCCTGGTGATAATCGCATCCGTCAAACCGATTCCCAGGTATTCATCACCAGTGTTTTCACCGGCTGGACTTAGGACCCGTAACGGAAGTACTGCAATCGATTCCTGGCCGGGATTGAGTTGAGTTGCAATTGCCGGGAGGGCAGCAAGACGATGATCGAGCTTGCGAAGAAGATCATTGAAGCGTGGATGCCCGTGCAGGCTGTCTAATTCCGGATCGACTGCCAGCCAGAGCAACTTCGCGTCGGCGAATTCGTACGCGCGATCGAGCAGGTCGAGAGTTGCTTCGACATGACCCAAAGCCGCGTTCACCAGGGCAAGATGATAAGGCGATACATAGCGACGGGTCGCGAGTTGCTCCATCTCCTGAAGCACTGCTTCAGCTTGTTCGACATTTCCGGCGGCAGCGTGAGCAGCTCCCAAACGACCCAACGTGTGGGATGCTTTACCCATGAACTCAACTGTTTTGGTTGCGGCCTCGATTGCTTCTTCGTGCCGGCCAAGACCGGTACAAGCGAAGCTCAAGCCGTAGAGCATCATCAGGTTTGTTGGTTCGTTTTCCAGCGTTGCTTTTGCAAGTCGATAGGATTCGTCGAACCGTCTCGAATGATACGAACACCAGACAACGCAAAAACGCGAGATGATCGCCATTGGGTCGAGATCTCTGGCTGTGTGCGCTTCTCGCATCGATTCACTGAAACGCCCTTCCATTGAAAGCTGAAGGGCGTACCAAACGCGAGAAGGAGCATAGTTGGGATCAAGCTCGATAGATCGTACCAACTCATGTTCGGCGCTGGCCCATGCGAAATCTCGACAAAGGATGGCTTGACCCAGGGCGCCATGTGCTTCTGCGAGTGTTGGATCGATTTGCACCGCGGTCGAGGCTGCTTCGTAAGCTGCGGCTGCGCATTCAGCAAACGGCATTACGCTGAAAACACCGAGCCAGTTGTGATAGGCAGCGACTCCGGCGTGCGCAAGCGCGTACTGAGGATCGAGTGCGATTGCCTGTTGGTAACAAACTATGGCCTTCGCAAAACCTTCTTCGGTAAACGTGTTCCAGTAGAAACGACCACGCAAATAAGCTTCGTGCGCCTGAGGGTTTTCCGTGCCGCGTTTGGCCAGTCGTAGCCGTTCGTCAACAGTCAGCTGCGGCACTATCGCTTCGGCAACGTGGGAGGAGATCGTGTCTTCAAGCGATAGAACATCAGTAAACTGCTCGTCGAACTGACCTGCCCAGGCAGTAGTTTCGTCACGAACGTTCAATAGTTGGATAGTCACCCGGATTCGGTCACCAGCACGTCTGATCCGCCCATCCAGTACGAACATCACACCCAACTCACGTCCAGCCCGTAGGGGGTCGGCGTCGGCCCCGTATCGCAGCACACTGCTGGTCGGGCGAACTGCAAAATTACGAATAGCACTTAAACGAGTGATGAGTGCATCGGCGAGGCCTGTTCCCAGGAAATCGGGCGCGGCTTCGTTTTGGTTCATGTCGAGAAGCTTCAGCGGCAAAACTGCCAGCGAGTTCTCATTAGACAAAGGCTCATGTTTGAGACCGAGTGTTAACCGCGGCGGATCGGGTAAGTCAGAAACGGGGCGGCCTTCAAGATATCGCGTGATGTCGTCGCGCAGCTCTGCGGCACTCTGATAGCGCCACTCGGGCTCCTTACGCAGCGCCTGCATCACGATACTGTCGAGATCGCCGGACAGCAGCTTACGCAATGACTCTGGTGTGGCACTGCGCGTTGTATAGAGCTGTTTAAGAGTAGTTGATTCGTCGTCGCCCCTGTTTAGACTCGGCAGCAAGTCTTCCACCCGAGTGATGATGATGCTCGGCGGAGCAGGGGACTCTTCGCAGATTACACGCGCGATTTCGTGCGGAGCGCGATTGACGAGGCGATAAGGTCGATGGCCCGTGAGTAGTTCATACAGTAAAACACCGAGAGAGTAGACGTCCGTGGTTGGATTGGTTGGAGCGCCTTGTACTTGCTCGGGTGATGCGTACTCAGGAGTCATCAAACGCATCGCTGTCGCGGTCGGGTCATGTGTGATGTCCCCGGCGATTTGCGGGTTGAGCAGTTTGGCGATGCCGAAGTCCAGCAACTTCGGTACACCGTCCGACGTTACCAGTACGTTGGAAGGTTTGATGTCACGATGAACGACTTGTTTCTGGTGTGCATAGTGCACTGCATCGCAGATCGGGCGAAATAGTTTAAGGCGTTCGAGAATAGTAAGTTGATGGGTGTCGCAATAAGAGTAGAGAGGCTGTCCTTCGATGTACTCCATCACGAAGTAAGGCAGTCCATCCTCGGTTGTCCCTCCGTCTAAAAGACCGGCGATGTGAGGGTGATCCAGGGCAGCCAGAATCTGACGTTCCTTGCGAAAGCGACGCAGAATAAAATCGGTATCCATGCCTCGCTTTACGAGCTTGATCGCGGCTCGTTTGTTGAACTCATTATCTGCGCGCAAGGCTTCGTAGACTGCGCCCATCCCTCCTCGACCAATCTCACGCTCGATGCGATACGCACCGAGCCTGCGACCGATCATCGGATCTTCTTCGTCTGCGATCGCCTGCAGCATTCCCATCTCGGTGTTCCCGTAGAGGGGTACATCGAGGAGTTCGCCGGCGCTGTCGTGTTGGCTTAGGAGTAGTTGAACGTCGCGTCTTAAGGTTTCGTCGTTGCCACAGGCCTCAAGGACATATTGCGTCCTCTGATCAGGCACGCGATCGAGTGCACCCTGGAAAATTTCTTCGACTTGTCGCCAACGTTCGGGGGTCATCGTAAAACTGAGGTGTAGTGATAGTTCACGTCGTAGGGATTACTTCTTTTGCATTTCACCGTGAAGCCATGCTTTTGCAAAACGCCAGTGACGCTTAATGGTCGTGGGGGTAACGCCGAGAACGTCTGCCGTCTCTTCTATCGAGAGACCGCCGAAGTATCGCAGTTCAACCATGCGTGCTTTTTGTTCGTCAAACTCGGCTAACGACTGGAGCGCATCGTCGAGTGCAATCAACTCCGCACTGCGCTCAACCGCCTTATCAATGTTTTCGTCAAGGGAGAGCTTTTGAAAATCCTGGCCGCGCTTTTCGGCATTGTGTTTGCGGGCATGATCCACGAGCAAACGACGCATTATCTGTGCGGCGACTCCAAAGAAGTGAGCTCGATTCTGCCAGTTAACCCGCGTCTGGTCCACGAGTCGGATATAAGCTTCGTGCACCAGAGCAGTCGGTTGCAAGGTGTGATCCGGACGCTCACGGCGGAGATAATTCGCTGCCAGCTTACGTAGTTCATCGTAGATTACAGGTAGTAAAAGATCAACCGCGCCATGATCGCCTTTGGATACTTCTATGAGTAACCGAGTGACACTGTCAGCAGGATGCTCGCTCAATAGGTGGTTCTCCTTGTGTTGCAGTGGTGAGATTGACGCACACCATCAACTGTGATGAACGAAAATAGTATAAGCCAGATTGCGTTGAGTGGAGAACGGTGCCGTTTTTGGTTGAGCGACTGATTAATCTTCTTCTCCTAGACCTCTGCGTCTGCGGCTGCCGCCTTCCGTGTGGAAAGCCGGAGGCTTTCCGCACGGGAGGTAGCAAAGCCGCCAGCCAATCCGAAATAAGAGCCGCCCAATCCGAGGTAAATGGAAAATGAGAAATGGAAAATGTCCAATGACCAATGAGCTTAGCCTCCCAACCCGTTCACCCTAATTTCTTTCCATTGGGTGGCCCTATTTCCTCCAACTTTGCGCGTTATCGTAGTGAAGGCAATTTTGAGGGTCTTAGAAAAAGGGAATCTTGGAAAGAGGTGAAAGTCATGCAAGCTGGCCAATTATCAATCGCGACTCCAAATGTTCGTCAAATGAATCCGTCGTCGATGACGGGAAGAATCGCAGACTGGATGGCGCGGGTCTTTGGTTGCTGGCATATGGAGATGAGCCGACCGTTTTCGCACCAGGGACAGGCATATAGAGTTTGTGTGGACTGCGGCGCTCATCGCAAGTTCAATCTGGGAAACTGGGAGATGCAAGGCGACTTCTATTATCAAAGAGCCAGTACCAGTCAGTTTTACCGGTTGACGGATTTGGCGGCAGTTCGACGAAGCGTTTGATCAGGCGGTAGGCGGGGTAGTAGGCAGGAGCAGTAGGCGTGAAAACGTCTGCTGCTTTTGTTTTTGGGTTGACTAAATTTGTCGTAAAGGAATCCCACCCACGGCAGTGGGTGGATAGGTTCAAGTGCTACCTACAAAGAAACCCACAAACAGATCAGGCGCTCTGCGCGGAGAACCAGGTGAGTAGGTAAAGGAAACGATGTAGGTTGGACTTGAACGATCCACCAACTGCCGTTGATGGGATTCCCACTATGTCACCTTGCTCGATCTCGTAGGTTGGACTTGAACGATCCACCAACTGCCGTTGATGGGATTCCCACTATGTCACGTTGCTCGATCTTGTGGGTTGGACTGGAACGCATCCACCAACTGCCGTTGGAGGTATTCCACAACCCTAAGGTCGATTGTTAGGTTAAGAAGATGTTTTCCACGACACTGTTCACTGTGGAGAGGCCTGTCTCGTACTTACCGTGTCTCTGATTCTCTTGCTCGAATCGGTAATGTACGGTTGCTTGGCAGGCGCCTGTGTCTTCTCCGTCGGTTGCCCCTGTATAGGTTTACGTTCCTTGTAGATGTAACTGTCGCGCGACTTCGCAATCAGCTCCGGTGTGTTGACCTTTACTTTGATCGCTCGGCGCTGACCGTTCTGTGCTGTTGTTCGCGGGTAATATCCCAAACTGTATTGCCGCGAAAGTTCCTCGGCAATCCACGTAAAAGCTTGTCCGATTCCAAACATCGAGTCGCCACTGTAGAACCGTCCACCCGTCGAGTTTGAAAGCGCGTGGAGGTACGCGACGGCTCGCTTGTAATCACCCGGGTTCGATCCGGGAACACCGCCGCCCGGACCTGGTATCGGTAGTCCGAAAATGATTGGGCCCTTTGGTATGGGAAGGCCCTGTGTGAAAACAGTATTGCCGCCGGAAGTATCGTAATCGACCGAATAGATGGGAGCGTCTGATTCCTCCGCCAGACGCAACGTGCTGTCATAAGACGCATGACGGCTCGTTGTGTCGACTCCGTCAGTAAACAGGACCACAGCTTTGCGTCCGCTGAAGGTGGTGAGCTGTTTCGTGAAAACGGAATCTACAGCATCGTAAAGGCGAGTTCCTCCTCCGGTGCGAGCTCGCCGGATTGCGTTGGCGATTAGCTCGCGATCACTTGTCGGTCTTGTCAGCACTTCAATCCGATCGTCAAACGACATCACCATTACGCTGTCTCTTGCGTTTAGCTTTCCCACGAAATCAATTGCTGCTTTGTGAATGTCTTCCAAACGAAATTCAGTCGAGCCACTGGTGTCAATCACAAGGATCACGGTAAGCGGCTGATCACTGGTGGCAAAGTAAGACAGCTTCTGTTCGACGCCGTCCTCAAAGATCTTGAAGTCCTCGCGATTGAGCAGAGGCACATACCCACCATGCCGATCGACTACCGTAACCGGCACTGTCACCAACGAGGTGTCGAACCGGATAACATCACCTTCGACTGTTTCACCTGCTGGATCGACTTTGGTTTCAGTTACTCCGTTATCTGAAGTTTCCAAAGTAGCCGTCTTTGTTTCTGGTTTTGGTTTGGGTTCAATTGGCTTCCGTCCTGATTGGGAGTGAACTGGAATTACGGATAGAGACACAAACAAAACAAACAGCAAGAAGAGCTTCTTCATTGTGGTACCTGTTACGAGTGAACTGCGTTAGCCTACTTCACCGCTGCATAAACTCCGCGCAATTTGCGTTCACTTTGGCATCATCTCGAACTGTTGCCGTGTCGCCTGACGACGCAAAAGAGTTAACTGCAAAACCAGTCGATGCGGTTTTGGGAGACTTTGGGCTGCTGGTTGTTGAATGGATGCTTTTTGAGGGGCAAAAGGTTGATTCAAAAATTCAGTTGTGAGCTTCGAGATAAGGTTGAATGTAGAACTTCCGTCCACCATAATGCCGCGAATTTCCTGAGACCAGATTCTGCAGCCAATGGATGTGAGCCCGACTATGAGTGATACCAACCTACCAAATGTATCCGATGACAGCGGATTTGCTGGTCATCCTAAAGGACTTGGACCGCTTTTCTTCACGGAACTGTGGGAGCGGTTTAGTTATTACGGCATGCGGGCGATCCTCATGCTTTACATGACCAGCACCGTCGCCCAGGGCGGTTTGGCCTTCGACACCAAGCACGCGGCATCGATCTATGGCACCTACACGATGTCGGTTTATCTCACTGCATTACCCGGCGGGCTGATCGCGGACTATTTCCTTGGCGCGCGCCTGGCTGTTTTGGTGGGCGGGATCATAATTGCTGTTGGTCACTTCTCGATGATCTTTCACTCGATGACTTCCTTCTATCTGGGAATGGCACTCATTGCCATTGGCACTGGTTTTCTAAAGCCCAACATCAGCGCGATGGTTGGCGGGCTTTATCGGGAGAATGATCCACGTCGGGACAGCGGGTTCTCGATCTTTTACATGGGTATCAACGTCGGGGCAGTGTTAGCGCCACTCGTCATCGGCTACTTTGCCCAGGGCGAAAGCTTCAAACGATTCCTTGCCTCAATGGGTCTCGATCCGACAGGCGGGTGGCACTGGGGTTTTGGCGCCGCTGGAGTCGGCATGATTCTCGGCTTGACGATCTATCTACTTAGTCAGCGCAGTTTGGCCAACGTCGGAACGCAAGTAAAGAAGCGAGACACTGGCAAGACAAAGAATGCGGAAGCAAATCAGCCTCTTACAGCGAAGGATTGGAAACGAATTGCTGCGATCTTGATCTTCTTTCTTTTCACAATGCTCTTCTGGGCTGCCTATGAACAGAAGGGCGCAAGCCTGAATCTTTACGCAAAAGAGTTGGTCCGAACGGAAGCGTTTGGGATGCGATTCCCTTCGAGCTATCTGCAGTCATGCACGCCACTGTTTGTAATCTTGCTGGCGCCGATCTTTTCGTTGATCTGGGTTCGGATGAAAGACCGACAACCTTCCAGTCCGGTAAAGTTCACTTTAGGTTTGATGTTTATTGGTGCCGCATATCTGTTGTTGATTCCAGCATCGCTGATGACGGCCCAGGGAAAGATTACTCCGTTGTGGCTGGTTGGGCTGTACTTCCTCGAAGTTTGCGGCGAGATGTGTTTGAGTCCCGTTGGTCTAAGTACCGTCACGAAGCTAGCGCCAGTTAAGTTGGTTGGAATCATGATGGGTGTTTGGTTTCTTGCGACGTCGTTTGGAAACAAGCTTGCCGGCTATTTGTCTGGATTCTTTGTAGCCAATGATCCATGGCAGTTAGTCAAACTCTATGGAGGAATCGGCGTCGGATTATTGGTAGGAGCGGCTATTCTGGCGATTCTGACGCCGAGTATTAAGAGGTTGATGGGAACTGTTAAGTGAGGCGCGTTCGCGCTTTCTTAGTTTGAGGCTTGTTTTCTTTTTGTCTCGAAGTACATCGAAGACAACTTTTGTATTGATGTAAGGCCGCGTTTCGTGTTAACAGTTCACTCAGCCAAAGCGTCTCCAAGTCGGATCGCCTTACAGAGTCTACCTAAAGCAACTCTCCCTTAGAAAAACTTAGGACTTAGTCCATTTCTCTGGGAGGTACGTATGCGTAAGCGCCCGACTCTGGCCTTGCTGCCACTCTTCTTTGTAGTTCTTGTCTTTTCTACTCTCTACTCCAAAAGTAATCGTTTTCGTTTTGGCTTCGGGGGATCTGTGCTTCCGAGTTCATTTGCCCAAACACGAGAGCGGAAAGTAGCTGAACCGACGGTCGTGGAAGTCATCAAGACCGATGTGGACCTGGTTACCATCGACGCTCTGGTCTTGCAAAAGAATACTGCTCGGGTTGTTGGCGACTTATCGCGCGACGACTTTCAAATCTCGGAAGACGGTCACCCTCAGGAGATCACGCATTTCAGCCAGGGCAGTCTGCCACTGTCGGTGCTTTTGTTAATCGACCGAGGTGGGTGTCTGGATCCTTTTAGCGATCAGGTTCGTCATGCAGCATCGGAGGCGCTGGCTCGTTTGAAACCAGCGGACGAAGTTGCAGTCATGACTTACCACAACAACGCTGAGCTGTTGCAGGAGTTCACTCGTGATCGATGGTCCGTGAATTTTGCTCTGCGTCACATTCCGCCTCACGACGAAACCGCCAACCACTGTTTGAACAAAGCTTTCTATGAGGCGGCTACCTATATGGAACAAGCAGGTAATCCTACCGGTCGTCGTGTGATCATCTTCATCACCGGCGTGACACGTAATTTCGACTGCAGTGATGGGCCAGGTGGGAAGACGGCAAAGCATGCGATTTACGAATCGGGCAGCGTTGTATGCGGCTTAGTTCCCGTAACTGCAGAACAACAGATGGAAAACGGGATGATGAGATGGGTTACGCGCATGGGTGGGGCGATGAAGTTGTCAACGCTAAATATCAAAGACCTTGCGGAGGATACAGGGGGAGAAGTACTCGAAGACAAACCTGAGGTCCTGGACCAGACGTTCGCGACACTCATGGAGCACATTCGTTCGCGCTTCAGCCTGGCGTTTACCTCAACGAACAAGCTCCGCGATGGGACCGTAAGAAAGCTGAAGATCGAGTTGAAGCCGACCGTACAGAAATCACATGGACAGCTGGTAGTAAAAGCGCGACGAAGCTATGTTGCGCCACGCGGTTAGTTTGTAAAAAGCAATACTCGACAAAATGCGCCTCCGGCCCGGCACCGCTTTGGTATGCAGACCCTAATTATCGATCTGCATACAAAGCGGTGCCGGGCCACCGCACTCCAAAGAGACGTCCTGCGTTGTCCGGCTCGTGTATACTCTTGCGCAATTCACAGCAATAAATGGAGGGGCAACAATGGCGGACGAGACTTTGACGTCAACAGCAGTAAAACTCCTGAATCAAATAATGGAAGCCGAGCTGGCCGGCGTCGTGCGTTATACCCACTATTCGCTCATGGTATTTGGTCACAATCGAATACCGATCGTCAGTTGGTTGCGTAGCGAGGCCACCGTCTGCTTAGCTCATGCCAATGAAGCTGGAGAATTGGTGACTCACCTCGGAGAGCATCCCTCACTAAAGATCGGAGCTCTGTTAGAGACTCATAAACACGGTATCAACGACATCTTGTTGGAATCGCTTGAGGCGGAGAAAGAAGGACTCGCGCTCTACAGGCAACTGCTCGATGCGGTGCGTGACAAGTCCGTTCTACTTGAAGACTACGCACGCCGAATGATCGGCGAAGAAGAGTTGCACATCGGCGAAGTGAACAAGATGCTTCGTAAGCCCGGTGAGATAACTCAATTTGCGGCGGGCTGAAGACGCCGAAGTATGTTTACTCGCGCGATAGTACGTCCACCCGGCA
>Ga0134123_10002524_pt1 | contig 11990 bp, 12 predicted proteins | sample KB303_FD_96460 | JGI IMG/M metagenome (GOLD analysis project Ga0134123, IMG submission 96460) | Terrestrial soil microbial communities without Nitrogen fertilizer from Kellogg Biological Station, Michigan, USA - KB3-0-3 | ecosystem: Environmental > Terrestrial > Soil > Unclassified ...
ATTCGACTTCGACCAAGAACCGAGGCGGAGGCGGGCGAATTGTTCTGGGTGAATTGAAAGAAGTTAAAGGGGCGACTTTTGTGGAGGATAGTGATGCTCGCAAAGGGGCAGAGCCTTACTTTGCAGGGATCGCACAATCGCGAAAGCGCAGCCGTAAACTCCAAACAGAGATCGATCGTTTTAAGAAAAAAACGCAAGCCCTTATCGACAAACTCTCCTAATGTGGAAAACCCTCCTCACCGCACTGCAAAACCTTCTCACTCTGGCTCGCGATCTGGAAGACAACCGTAAGGAAATCAAGGACCTCAACGAGAAGATCTATAAACTTGCCTCGATAGTTCACGGGTTGTCAGAGAAGATCGACGCAAACGCGCGACAAGAAGTAGTTGAGCGCAAGGCCCTGGTTTTGCAATTGGAGAATGCATTGTTGAAAGAGGGCAAGGAAGCGCAATTACTTCAGGTCACATCAGGCCAGACCAAAGATGTCGCGAAGAAGAAGTAGCTTTAAGCACGCCTCCATCCGCCAGAGTCAAAGAAAATGCCCTCCCGTCGAGATGTGCACGGGAGGGCATTAGCATTACCACTGAATGTAGCTACATCGCCTTGTCGTATACGGCGGTTGTCTTGAACTTCTTCCCGTTTGCATCTGTTCCGCTAGTTGTGACGGTTCGGCTTTTGCCATTTGCGGTCACAATAATTCGACCGGTAACGGTTACCTTTCCACCTTTCTTGATGGTCATGTTGAGGGTTCGGGCGCCAACTTTTGTGTAAGCTCTTGTGTCGGCCGTCGGATCACCAGTGACGGCATAATCTTTCCCGTCAAATTTGCCTGTCCATTCGTTGTGCGCCGCGGCACCCGAGGCGTCGGTGCCGTCCACAATGACCTTTATGCTGTCGCCGGCGGCTTCATATACGACGGTGTGATTCTTGGTCGCGCCAGCGGGAATCTTTGACTTTGCCTCATTTAGCTTCCACGTCCCCATGTGTCCATCCTGGGCGAAGCACACACCTGCGGTTAGAAAGCAGAGCGCAATGGCGACTACAAACACTTTAGGTTTCATGATTTTCCTCCGGGAGATAAGGATTGAAATGATTTGTGTGCGCAGTGTATTGCCCTACATCGACTAATGCAACTCACTTCATACTAGCTCTCTGAACTCACAACTCTAAACTCGAAGCTTGTCTGTTCAGAAAAGCATTCCGTTGCGCACCAGTTCGCCATCTGGCAACTCTTCGACTAGCCCGGGGTGGTCAGCATCGGCGCCATTTACTTCTGTGCTAACGGGAAACCCCTCCATCTCCGAATCCGGAAACGGGCGTAACAACTCGAGCAGCTCGGACGGTTTTGCATTACTCCGCAGCCAGGTATCCAATTCTTCATCTCGCAGGATCACCGGCATTCGATCATGAATTGTAGCTAAGACCGTATTCGCCGTAGTTGTTATGATTGCACACGTCTTGATCGCGCTTCCGTTCGCCTGCCATTCGTCCCAGATTCCCGCAAAGAAAAATGGCTCCTTATCTTTCACTTGAAAGTAATGGGGTTGCTTTGCTTTACCTAACTTCTCCCACTCATAGAATCCGTCAGCGGGAATCAGGCAGCGGCGTCGCAGGAACGATTCTTTAAAGCTCGGTCTCGTTTCCAATGTTTCAGCCCGAGCATTAATGAAACCTGCGGGCTTTTTACTCCAGGACGGAATTAAGCCCCACTTCAGAGCCCACAGTGATCGCTCCTCATTTGCCTCAGTCACGGTCCAGAGAGACTGAGTCGGGGCAATGTTGTAGCGCGGCAAAGTGGCAAAGAGCATCCGCGTGTCTAACCTGGGAAGCCTTACCCGCTCCGGGCGGCGAAGAGTTACTCGACCACACATCTCTGATCTAATCCTTTTCCGTACCCTGACGTCTCCGAGCTCCCCTCACTACTCAAGTTCCTCATGTTGGTGTTTCCAATACTAGAGGCTGTTAGCCGCATTGCCAATTACATAATCGATTTGTTCCGTGCGAACACCCTCGATATCGCCTGACACAAAAAGAGGCCCCGACGTTTGCCGCCGGGGCCTGGAGTGTCCGCAGTCGTTCTAGAATTTACGACTACTGAAGAAAGTTCCAAATGGACTTAAACGCCGACGCTGAGTTCGGTCGTTGCTTAGGCCCAATGACTGGAGCAGGTGGACTAGTTGCAAAGAAGCCGCCGTCCGGCGCGTTACCACCGGCCACTGGTCGACTGTCGATACCACAGGTGAGGGGTGAACCCATGCTCTTCGGGACTCCTACCCGCAGCACTTTTAGTGAGCTGTTGTTGTATTGATCGGTAGCGGTGATGCGAATCAGGTAAACGCGTCCATCGCTGCCTCCCATCCGTTCGCGGCGCAACTGGACAACACGATTAACGTGCGTGCCGGTAACGACCGCATCCGGGGAGAAGTTGCCATCCCCTTTCGTCATGACCTCGGGTTTTTCGTCGCTTGTGACGGCGACCCCAACGGTGATCTGCGCAGTCGGCGTGCAGTTATCTGTCACCGAGATGCTCAAACCAACGTCGAATAGATCATGGTTGGGTGGCCAGAGGCAGGCATTAGCCACCGAAGCAGTGATGACCGGGGGTTCGACATCATTCACCGTGATTGTTTGGTTACATGTGTCTGTGTTGTTGCTGGCGTCAGTGGCTGTCCAGGTGATTGTTGTCAGTCCGACCGGGTACGGCGCGTTGAGCGCCTGGCCATCGCTTCGTACTCCCTGAACGGTAACGCCCGAACAGTTGTCTATTGCCGTTGCAGTACCAGGATTAACAATCGCCGAACACAATCCAGGGTCATTGCCCACAGTGATATTACCTGGGCATGTGATAACTGGATCTTCAGTGTCGTTGACTGTCACCTGGAAGCTACAGGCTGGTCCTGCCTGGGTCGTGCAATTAACTTGAGTCGTCCCCACCGGAAACAGCGATCCGGACGCAGGCGCGCACGTCACAGTTCCACAGCTGATGTCATCCGGATCGTAATTGACCACAGCGCCGCACACGCCCGGGTCATTCGCGACTACGATGTTCGCGGGACAATTGATAGTGCAGTTGGTCTGGACTCTAAAGAATATTGGGTCGTGATTGGCCACGGGGCGTCCAAACGGAACGCCGTTGCCAGTGAACACGCCAAAGAAAGTCGTGCCTACAGCTTTTACCTGCTGGTAGTCACCCAGCACGCGTTGCCGGCAAGCGCCGCTATCGGTTGCCGAGGACAGGAAGTTCTCAAGAACTATGTCCGTCGGGAACGTCGCGCCTTGATCGATGCTCATAGCAAAGTGAACCGAGAACATCGGGATCATACTCATTGGCGATAAGCCGTCGAACTGGGTGTATAGCACTCCGACAGTTCCGTCTGATGCGACGGCAACTGACGGCAAGGCGGCCTGGACCTGTCCGGTCACAAACACTTCACCGCCTATGTTGAGACCGCCCATGCCGTTATTCGTTAGTCGACGGATGGCAAGTCGATTGTTATTAGTCGCTGCGTCGCGAGTTCCGTAGACGTAGTAAACGTCATTATTAGTCGGATCCACAGCAGCATGGAGTACGCCACCAAGAAGGGCGTTGACTGTGCCGAACTTGAAGGTGTTGTTTGCGCAGGGAGCTGCGCAGCCCGCAACGCACGCCTGGTTGCTGTCTCCGGTTGCGACAGCTATTCCGGCCACATTGCCGTTCAGCGTCCAGGTTTGACCTCCGTCGGTTGAGCGATTCAGCCGGTAGCTGATGTTGTGCGAGCCGTCATCGCCGCCACCTGCGCGAACCTGCCAGAGGCTGTATACCGCTCCGTTGTTTCTGTTCACCGCCAGACGATGACCAGGATTGACGAAGCCGCCGCCAGTATTTCCCGACAAGTTATCGCGGACGAAGTTGGGTGGATTAGTTCCCAGCGAAACTGCCACGCGCATACTGTTTGAGTTGAGCTCGTCGTAAGCTACATAGACATTGTCCTGGCTCGCTGTAGTTGGGTCGCGATTAACCAGAAGCCACGGCTGATCGATACCCGTTGTCTGTACGTTGTTTGTGCGCTGAGCCAGACCCATCTGCACCAGCCAATTCCATACATTAGACATCGTAGGATCGGTGGTTGTGCCGCTGAAAATGTCAGTCGTGGTTAGAAACGTTCCTGAGACGCCATTCGCCCGATCGAAATCGAAGGCCTGATCGCATGGGCAACCAATAGCGGCGGCAATACCAGGCGGAGCGGGGACAGTGTTCTGTTCGGTCCACGTGACGCCCCCGTCAAGCGAATGCCAAATCGGAGCGTTTGCTCCCCAGCTGCCTGAGAAAGCGGAAATGACGATCTCATTCGTGTTGTTGGGGTCGATCGCGATCGAAGGTTCGCCATCATTCGCGGTGTCCGTATTGATCAAGTTGGCATTGGTATTGTTAACAACCACGTCGGCGACGATGGCTGTCGGAAATATCGCCGTGGGCAAGGCTGGCGCTATTCGGGTTGGCAAAGCCGGACGTCCGCCGGGAGTAAAGTCTTCAGGAATCGGCCGGCGGCTATAAGGGAAAGAGTCCGGAGGCGAATCCTTTTCCATTTTCAGTTGAACGTTCTTTTCCTGAGTCTGACCTGAGGGAGGAACCCCGGTCACAATCAGGGCGACAAGACCCAGCAAGGCCAAAAGTGGGAGGGAACTCCTTGAGTGGTACACGATGTCTCCTTTTTCGAAAAGCACTGATAGTTATCACTTATATGGGGCAGTTGCTTCGGAAACGCGAGGCTAGCTGAACTACTATCGTCGGACGTAGATTGGGACGTATTCTACTCTGGGAATTCTGTTAGTCAATGTTTTTTCGGGAGATCTGGGATGCCGAAAGGCGGTCAAAACAATAGGTGGAGAAAGCGATCCTGGCCAGGATCCCAGGAGTTAGTTTCGGCTAAGACTACTCATCAATGATCGAGTCGCTCGCACGCCAGTAGCTTCTTGTCAGGGATCCGATCTGCTTGCCGTCCATTGCCCGATACGGAAAATCACAAACTCAGCGGGTTTCACTGGCGCGACGCCGATCAGGCAAACCAGTCGCCCGCTTTCGATATCAGCTTGAGTCATTGTCGAGCGATCACATTTGACGAAGTAAGCTTGCTCCGGCTTTGTGCCCATTAGTGCGCCGGATCTCCACTCCAACAGCAGAAAATTCTCAATTGCAGCGCGCACGTTCGCCCAAAGAATCTCACCATTGGGCTCGAACACAGCCCACAGACTTCCTCGGTCAATCGAGTGTTCAAGGTAGGCAAGGTAACGCCGTACGTTGACGTACCTGAATTCAGGATCGGAGCTGGCAAGCCGAGCACCGAAGAGGCGAAAACCGCCGTCCGGGAAGAAGCGAAAACAATTGATGCCATCCCGATTAAGGATTTCCTGTCGCCCGTCGTCCAGAACAACTTCCAGACCAGTTGCCCCGCGCACCTTTTCATTTGCGGGCGCCTTGAAAACACCACGCTCACGATCCACCCGCGCATAGATGCCCGCAACGAAGCCGCTCGGCGGCAGGTTGATCTCTGTGTGTGTAACCGGGTCGAGAATTCGAATCCAGGGATAGTAGAAAGCTGCGTGTTTCGAATCGATTAAAGCTCGCGTCGCGCGAACCTCGGGCATAGTTTGATTGTCACCGGAATCGATGACGGCGATCCGATAACGCATGCGCTCTGCATGAGCGACAACACCCGCAACGATAGCGTGCGCCCGATCCGTATCGTCATTATAGCCGGCCGTTGCGCCGGGAGCTGCGACAATCGCAATTTCATCTACAAGCTCTAACGACGACAAACCCGTTCGTAGTTCATCCTTCTCGGTAACCCGCCCAAGATAATCATCAACTCCTGGCAACTGTCCGTCGTTGCCGCCGTTCAACTCGATGGATCGACTAACACTAAAGGCGTCGTCATTAATCCAACCGAGTTGTTCGAACCTCTCCGTATCAGCAGGATCGCTCGCCGCTTGGCCGCTAAGAATCGTCTGTAGGAGATCAACTCCTGTCACAAGTTCGTCGCCAACAAGAACCACGATCGGTAACACTCGCGCGCTGATTTCGTTCTCGAGGTTCTGAGCGAAGCAACTTGAAAGAGCGTCTGATCGATTGGCATTCACGTGCTGCGGGTCTGGAGCAATCCTGTCCCAGACGTAGGTCCCTCCGTCGTGCGACATAACCGAGACAGCGAGCGTTACTACTCGAAGTTGGGCTTGGTCGTCGCCGGCTGAACGCGATAGTGACTTAAAACCCGATGAGGCGGACGTGTTTAGTCGCCAATCTTCAGTGTTCCCAGCCCCGAACAGCCACGTCTGTTCCTGTTCACTAAACAACGCACGATAGAAGTTGCCGGCGCCCTTTGAATCCTGCATTGCCGCATCACTGATCCAGACAGTGTCGTAATTGCTAAGACCCGCGGATGTGAGTTTGCCGGTCTCTCCAGCCAAAAGATTTTCGTGCAGACAAATCGTGATGGTCACAACCATATTCCCGGCAGCCCCGGGAAATCGCGCGCGAATCAAAATAGAATTCGATTCACGCTGGCCGTCACGATCGCGCGTGATCCAGCATCGCGAGTGACCATCACTGAAGAAGTCGCCCACCTTGCTCGAATCACTCTGAGAAATCTTTTCGCCAGGGCGGTGATAAACCGCTTCGCTATTTGGAGGGTTGGAAATGGAACCGATGGGGAGAGGCCGGAAAATTCGCGCAACATACAGTCGCTTGCCTCCCTCTTCAAAAAAGGCGCGGGCGGCGTGCCACTGATAGTTATGGATGTGGCCAGCCGCTTCAAATTCGAGTTGTTGTCCAATTCCGTAGACGCGTTCGAATTCGGAAAGATTCGTAACGACGTGAGGCCGAGCGTCTATAGGACCGAATCTAGTCGGCCCTACAAACCCGGCAGAGCTTGTACTGACGCCTTCGATGGACCGAGATTTGAAGGGCGTTTCCTCTACGAAGACACCGGGAAAGGTATTGTCAGGCATAACTCTCCTTTAGAAGTGGGGCGCGAGGAAACGACATCGATCTACGATGTCGGAGCTGAAGCTGAAGCCTAATGCATGTTGAAAGGACCCCCGTGCGGCTCAGGAGTTAAGTCGGGACGGGTCGAATCCTGTAAGACTTCGTGCAACTCCAGCACATTTGCTTTTGCGTAGGCATCGCGCGGCAATGTTGCTGACTGGGCATGTCCCTTAACAAACGCATCCGACCGCACCCAGTTAAGAAAATCCTGTCGACTATTCCAAGTGGTGAAAACGACGTAGGGATCACCTTCATTGACTGGACGCAGAACCTGGTTTGAGATGAAACCGTCCATTTTATCGACCAGCCCTGCGCGTTCGCGAAACACTTTTTCGAACGCGTCTGCAAATTCTTGTTTCACATACAGACGATTGGCAACGGTGATCATCGAGGTGTTTCCTTTGCAACTGTTTGTTACAGACATCATAGCATCGTGTCGTGAGAATCGTTCTAAAGTCACTCGAGTTGTTAACTCGAAATGAAAACAGGCGAATTGTTGACGCGTGATCTTTGCCAAACTATATTCCGAATGGCCTGAAAGCATTAGCTTGTAGTTGCTGATGAGGTCGGACCCAGCGGGGGAAGCTTTGGCGAATTCTAGACACGCCGGGCTTCCTCCGTTTTTTTGCAACTCGTAACTGTTTCCTGACGTCAGGCTTGACCCAATTCTGCACAAATCATTCAGTGTTCTTGAACGAGCGAACTGTTCTAATGCACACGCCAGCGCTGTAGGCCCACTACCATCCACATCGCACAACGAAAAGCCTCAAAAACAATTGCTTTTGGACCAAACCAAGTTGCTGGCATAAGCATTGCTCAACGTAACAATCACAAGCGGTGCGTTTTTAGAGTTGGGAACTACTTTTCAAAGGAGACACGAACAATGTTGTGGACAATTCTTGTGATTCTGTTGGTGCTGTGGCTGCTGGGGTTCATCGGAAGTGTGGGTGGAAACTTGATTCACCTGCTGCTGGTCGTGGCGCTCATCATTCTCGTAATTAACCTTGTGTCCGGACGGCGCGGACCTGTGGTCTAAGCCTGTTACGGCGGTTAGTTTTTCACGTTAACATTTTAGGGGCGGGATTTCGGTCCCGCTTCTTACGGTGCCCTAGTGGAAACACTAGTGGTCCACAACAAGTGACGCTTCCTCAGCAATGGGGAGGCGTTGCTTCGTAACAAATCCGCCTTGGAGGTGGACGGGTCAAGGGGAAATATGGCAACAAAAAAAGCTCACAGGGCCTCAGGCGCCAAATCCGCTTCAAAAACTACACGGGGTTCCAAGGGTTCGAAGAAGGCTGCTAAGAAGTCCGTAACCAAACCATCGAGCGGCGCGAAGAAATCAGCAACTAAGAAATCCAAAACCAGTGCGAAGGGTGCTGCTCGTAAGCGCTCGGCCGGAAAGGCAGCAGGGAAAGCTTCCAAACGCGGAATTCTGTCTCGTGCTAAGTCAGTGATCGGTGCAGTGCTGAGCGGAGCGGCCGCGGGTGCAGCAGCGGGTGCCGCTAAGGGCGCCGTTGAGTCGGGCGGCAAGGCTGCAGGAGTTCCAGTTGGGGAAGAAAGCCAGGCAGAGACTCAAAAAGAAGAAAGCAAATAAGTTCAACTCAGCAGTAAGTGGCGGGCGCCACTTGAATAGCGCCCGCCCGTACATCCATTCGAGGCTAACCACATGACGGAAGATTCCAATCAATGGCGACCGGGTGAACGTCCTGACGAACCGGCGACACACCCTTACGATCCGAACAATCCGGACCAACAACCCGATCCCAAGCCGTTACCAATTCCTCCGGATGGTGAACCGCAGCCGTCTCCAGTCCGCGAACCTTCTACGCCGATGCCGGCCACGGATCCTGTTCCGCCTGAGCCTCCCCGAATTGCCTAGCGAAACGGCGAGCCTAAACCACTCAACTGCCGCCATGCGCAGCAGCCATCCGTTTCTCCATTTCTTCTGGCGCTACGTCCTCGACATGAGTGGCAACTGTCCACATGTGCCCGAAGGGATCCTTGAGCGTTCCTGATCGATCGCCATAAAACTGATCCTGCAACGGCTTGATCTCCTGGCCGCCGCCACTAATCGCTTTCTTAAACATCGTGTCTACGTCGTCAACGTAGATCATGATGCCGACTGACGTGCCGCCCAGGGTCTGCGGACCGACATGGCCCAAGTTAGGATGCTCGTCGGCCAACATGATCGGCGAGTCGCCGATTTTGATTTCTGCGTGTCCGATTTTGCCGTCCGGAGCCGGCATCCGAAAAAGTTCAGTCGCTCCAAACGACTTCTTGTAGTACTCGATCGCTTCAGCCGCGCCTTTGATAATCAAGTACGGTGTCACCGAGTGATAGCCTTCGGGGATTGGTTTCACATTCGTGGCCATTTGTTCTCTCCTTCTATTTTCAACTTAGACTAATTACTTAACTGGGGAATTATGCGTTCGCGTCCTTGATGTGCGTCGCCATATACCAGGTGTTGCCGAACGGGTCGGTGATGGCGCCGACGCGATCACCGTAGAACTGGTCTTTCGGTTCCTCCATTGGAGTTGCCCCACCCGCAACAGCGCGCTTGTACCAGGCATCGACGTCGTCAACATACAGGAACAACATCGACGACATAGGTTGGTAAGGTCCATGCGCTTCGCCCATTTCCAGCACTGAGTTGCCGATTCTTACCTTGGCATGCATGACAGGTCCTTCCGGAGTTTCGCGATGGCTGATGATCTCTTCGGCCGCGAAGCAGGCCTTCAGGAACTTGATCATCTCCGACGCCCCGTTTGGATGCAGATAGACATTTACACTCCGCAGGCCTTCATCGGTATGCGAACCGGACAGCCTTTTGGCGATGTACCACTCGTTGCCCGACAGATCCTTAACCCCTGCCAATCGCTCACCATGATCTTCAATTGGCTCCTGCATTGAAGTCGCACCGGCATCGAGCGCCTTTTGGTAAATTGCATCAACATCGTCAACGTAGAGATGAAGCGCGGTGAGTTTTTGTGTTCCCCTCCACGAGCTGCCACCGCCAATCATCACGATCGAATCGCCAATCTTGTACTCAGCGTGGATGCCGCCCTCCGAACCGATTCCGTGGGTAGCTCCCTCAGCTCCAAATGCCTGCTTCACAAACTCAATCAGTTCAGGCGCCTGGTGCACTGCGAGATAGGGTGTGATGGTATGAAAATCTTCGCGAACTGGACTGACTGCCTTCGCGGTGGCCTGTCCGGCATTTCCTGCTCTGGCTTCCTGCGCTTCTGTTTCCACTGTAGCTCTCCTCATCAAATCCTCTTTGAGCTTTGCTTTGAACTCAGTTCGCGGCAATTCGCGCAGTTCCAGCGCGAGACTGAGCAGAGCCTGCACTTCTGCAGTCACGACTGGCGGCGCCTCCGGATTAACCAGAAGAGCGTCCAGCGCCTGGTCGAGCTGTTCAATAAAGTTCTCAGCCATTCTTACTCACCAAACTTCCCTGCTCAGACTGAAACTCGGCGCGTAGAGTTTGCAGTCCACGGAATTGCAACTGCTTCACCGCGCCTTCACTCCGCCCCAACTCCGCAGCAATGTCGCGAATGCTTTTTTCATCGGCGAATCTCATCGCTATCACGCGACGCTGATCCGCCGGAAGTTGATCTACAAGTCGAAACAGTCGCGCCCGCAGTTCAACTTCTTCAAGACTAAACTGAGTGATCTCGGTCGCTTCCTCCTGGTCAGTCAACTCCTGTTCGCGCGCTGCTCGTTTTGATCTGTCGACAATGATGTTTGTGGCAATTCTTAGCAGCCATGCAGCGAAAGGGACTCCGCGCCAAACGTAACGCGGCAGGAATTCGAGCGCCTTCTGGAAAACATCGGCGGTCAAATCTTCAGCTGTGCTGCGATCGCCCACCCTCCGGGCGACATAGGCATACACTACATAAAAGTACTTTTCATAAATCTCGCCGAACTTCATGGGATCTTCCTGCGCAGCCTCCACCAGCAAGCGCTCTTGCGCGAGCTCTGCCGCCTCGGTTTGTGCAGGTTTTCCGACGACCATGTTCCTCTAATTGTATAAACTGTCTTGCAGGGAAAAGGTTACGCGAGATTTTGAGCTTTGCCGGACAATCGGTCAACGAGCGACGCCCTGACTTGCAGTGTTAGGAACAAGCGCAAGTTGTCCAACGTTTACCAGATCGACGATCTCCCACTTGGGAGGTTAAAATGCACCCAACTCTTTTTCGTTCTGGCGCGTCAAACAAGCCTACCTCTCCCGCGCCACCAGCCGGTGTCGCAGGTTCGTCAAATGGAGTCGCATTGATTATGAAGACCTGGATCGCCATTTTGTTCACGTTCGCCCTGACATTTGGGGCAGTTGGCGCATTCGCGCAGGAGAGCACCGCTACACCTCCGACCGAGGAACAGCTAAAGGAGAAGGCCGACAAGGAAAAGAAAGCTTTCGCGCTGCTCGAACAGGTCGTGGATGAAGCCCAAATGCTTAAGTTGCCGGAAAACCGCATTCGCGTGCAGATCAATTCGGCAGAGTTGCTTTGGCAAAGCAATGAGGGCCGTGCGCGTGCATTGTTTTCGCAGGCAGCCGATGGAGTGGCTGAGCTGGTGCGAAATGCCAACACTGAAATCCCGATTGGTGAGCGAAGGGGTTTCAATCAAACTCGAACGCCCACTCAATTGCGCCATGAGCTCGTGTTAACCGTGGCACGACACGATGCTCCGTTCGCCTACCAATTGTTAGCAGCGACTCGTCTGCCTGTGCCCGCCGCCGATGGCAACCCGGCGGCTACCGTCGAGGATGTTCTCGAACAACAGCTTCTGGCCCAGGTGGCTGCGCTTGATCCAAAACTCGCTCTTCAAAATGCGGAACAGTTGATCGAGAAGGGCCAGTATCCTTCATCACTTGCTGAAGTGCTGGCTCAGCTGCAAACAAAAGACAAGGAAGGCGCCGCGAAGCTTGAAGAAAAGTTATTGAAGCGACTCGTGTCAGCCAACATGCTGA
>Ga0134123_10002525_pt1 | contig 11985 bp, 13 predicted proteins | sample KB303_FD_96460 | JGI IMG/M metagenome (GOLD analysis project Ga0134123, IMG submission 96460) | Terrestrial soil microbial communities without Nitrogen fertilizer from Kellogg Biological Station, Michigan, USA - KB3-0-3 | ecosystem: Environmental > Terrestrial > Soil > Unclassified ...
CCCTTCTTGCCGAGCACGATCTGCTGCGTGCCGGCCACGTCGCTCTGGGGCGCGATGTTGTAGATGGACTGCCCGGCGGCGGCGATGGGAACCACCATGGTGGCGGTGGCGGTGCCGAGGTGGATGTTGCCGGCGCCCCACATCGACGGCAGGTCGGGCCCGGAGATGTACCAGCGCGGGTTGACCTTGAGCCCTTCCGCCTTGAAGTAGCCGAGCGCCTCGGCGACGGCGAACTGCGACGACATCTGCGCATCACGCACGAGCCAGGCGTCGATCTCGGTTTGCTCGAGCTTGCCCTGGGCGAACGCAGGGCCGGTCAGGGTGGCGAGCAGGGTCAGCACGGCGAGCACAATACGCATGACGTCTCCTCTCAGGATGGTACGCGCCATCCGAGCATACGTCGCTCGGCGGTGAGCAACAGGGTGTTCAGCAGCGATCCCAGGAGCCCCAGCACCAGGGCCCCCATCACGATCTGCGCGGGGTTGAAGAACACGCGGCCTTCCATGATCAGGTGGCCGAGGCCGGCGTCGGCGCCCATGAACTCGGCGCCCACGATCACGAACAGGGCCAGGCCGATGCCGAGGCGCAGCGCCACCACGACGCCGGGCAGCGCCGCCGGCAGGATCACGCGGCGCACGAGATCGGCGCGCGAGGCGCCGAGGCTGGCCGCCGCGCGCAGCAGCACCACATCCACGCGCAGCACACTGGCCGCGATGGCGACGAACATGGGAAAGAACGTGGTGTAGCCGATGAACGCGACCTTGGAGGCCTCGCCGAGCCCGAACCACACCAGGAACATCGGCAGGAAGGCCAGCGGGGGGATCGGCCGCACGAACTCGATGACCGGCTCGGCCACCAGGCGCAGGGGCACGCACAGGCCCACCAGCAGGCCGAGACCGAGCGCCGCCAGGGCGGCGAGACCGAAACCCTCCGCCACCCGCGCGAGCGAGGTGAGGACATGGCGAGCCAGCTCGCCGCTGCGCAGCAAGTCGAGCAGCGTCCGGCCCACGTCGATGGGCGTCGGCAGCAGCACCGGATTGACGAGCTCCAGGCGCGCGTTGACGCTCGTGAAGACGGCCCAGGCCACGAGGACTGAAGCGAGCGCTGCCGTCCGGGTCGCCGCCGCCCTCACTCGTGCACCTTGGCGACTTCTTCTTTCACGACGCGCGTGATGTCGCTCTCGTACTGGGTGAACTCCAGCGCGAAGCGGTCGCGGACCTCCGGCAGCTTGATGGCGAAGATCTGCTTGATGCGTCCCGGCACCGAGGTCATCACCACCACCCGGTCGGCCAGGTAGACGGCCTCGCGGATGGAGTGCGTGACGAACAGGATCGTCTTGTGCTCGACCCGCTGGATGCGCGACAGCTCGTCCTGCAGCGTCTCACGGGTCTGCGCGTCGAGCGCGCCGAACGGCTCGTCCATCAGGATGATCGCCGGATCATTGGCCAGCGCGCGGGCGATGGCGACCCGCTGCTTCATACCTCCCGAGAGCTGGGTCGGATACTTCTCGGCGTGCGCACGCAGGCCGACCAGGTCGAGATAGCGCGCAACGGTCTGGCGCCGCTCGGCCGAGGGCCGGCCGCGCAGCGCGGGGCCGAACTCCACGTTGCCGGTCACCGTCAGCCAGGGAAAGAGCGCGTACTCCTGGAAGACCACGCCCCGCTCGGGCCCCGGGCCGTTCACCGGACGACCGTCCACCAGCACGGTGCCGGCCGACGGCGCCAGGAAACCGGCCACGATGTTGAGCAGCGTCGACTTGCCGCAGCCCGACGGACCCAGGAGGCACACGAGCTCGTGCTCGGCCACGTCCAGATCGACCGCGGCCAGCGCGGGCATCTCGCGCCCGGCGACGCCGAACGACTTGGCGACGCCCTGGATCTGGATCTTCGGCCCGGCCGGCGTCATGCCGGCTGCTGGCCTCGTGCGTACCGGCGCCCGAGCAGCCGGACCAGCCCGCTGCCCCCCCAGCCGAGCAACCCCAGGACGACCGCCGCGCCGAGCATCTGCGGGACCAGGAAGAAGTTGCGGCCGTCGTTGATCAGGTAGCCAAGGCCGTGCTCGGCGCCGATGAACTCCGAGATGACGATGACGAAGAACGCCAGCGCCACGCCGAGGCGGAGCCCGGTGAGGATGTCCGGCATCGCGGCCGGCAGGATCACGCGGGTGAAGAGCGGCAATCCGCGCGCGCCGAGACTGCGCGCCGCACGCAGCAGGAGCGGATCGATCTGGCGCACCCCGGTCACGGTCGTCAGGAAGATGGGAAAAAACGTCGCGTAGGTGATGAACCCGATCTTGGACGCCTCGCCGATCCCGACCCACACGATGAACATCGGCAGCATCGCCAGCGGCGGGATCGGACGCAGCATCTCCACGAGCGGCTCCACCACGTTGCGCACCGGCGCCAGGTACCCGGCCGCCAGGCCGAGCGTGACGCCGAGGGCAGCACCCGTCCCGAAGCCGATCGCCACGCGCTGCAGCGTCGCAGCCACGTGAATCCACAGCTGGCCCTTGGCGGCCAGCTCGACGAGGCTTCCCAGCACGAGCCATGGTCCGGGGAGAAAGATCGGGTTGAAGAGTCGCAGGGCCACGACGAGGCCGGACAGCACACTCCACAGCGCGAGGAATCCGAGGATGGCGCCGATCCGGAGCGTGAGCGTGATCCGGCGATCGAGCGCGGGCCCTCGCAGGCCCGACTCCACCAGCGTGGACACGCTGCTCACGATTGAGGCCATGAATGAGCGCCAGGGAGAACCGGCGGGAGTCTACCATATCGTCGCGGGCCGCTCGCTTGACACGCCCGCCGTAGGGGCGGTATAGCGACCGCGTGAACCCGCGACCCGTCATCGGGGTGCTGCTGGCGCTGGCCCTGATGGGCGGCGCGCGCTCCCTCGCCCAGGAGGCCGCTGAGCCTTCTGCGCCGCGGCCGGTCCCGGACGCGCAGCGCGTGCCCACCGACGTCGAGGACGCCGTGCTGTTTCACGCCGTGCTGGGCACGATCGTGCGCGACCTGCAGCTGCCCGTCGACGGCGTCACGCTCGAGAGCCTCGACGGGCCGGCGTTCTTGCAGGCGATCGAAAACACGAAGGTGCGCTCGGACCCGTCGGATCTCCAGGACGCCACCGGCGTGGCCCTGGGCAGCCGGATCCTCGTGCGCTCGGACCGACTGTCCGAGATGACGATCGCCCAGCGCGCACGGCTGTACGCGCACGAGCTCGCGCACGTCGCGCAGGTCCGGCTCGCGGCCAATGGGGAGCCCAGCGTGAACTGGATCGACGAGGGCCACGCCGAGTGGGTGGCCTTTCAGGTCGGCGACCGCCTGGGACATCTGTCCTATGCCGCATCGCGTGAGCGCGTGCGGCGCCGGGTGCGTGCCTCGTCGCTGCCTCGAGCGCGATTCCCGACGTTGAGCGACCTGGAGACCGCAGATCAATGGGTCCTTGCGACCAACCAGCTCGGCTGGGCGGCGACGTATGGGCAAGCGTTCCTGGCCGTCGACCGGCTGGTCGAGCGTCACTCGGCGGAGCGCCTGCACGAGCTGTTCCGGCGCTCGGGCGAGTCCGACAGTCGGCTGCGTTCTATCGACGCGCGCAGCGCGTTCGCCGGCCTGTTCGCCCGGCGCAGCTGGAACGCCGTGTTTCCCGTCGACTACCGGGACTTCGTAGCCGAGTTTCAGGCCGACCTGAGGGCCAGGCGCTGAGCCACTCTTGACACCTCCCGGGCCAAACGGTATAGCCGTCCCATCCCCCGACCGGAGGTCGACATGGAGCAGCCGACGATCAAGTGGCCCAAGGGCAAGCGGTGCGCGTTCACCATCTCGTTCGACCTCGACGGGGAGAGCCCGTGGATCCACCGTGACGCCGCCCTGGCCGAGCGGCCGCTGCACATGTCGATGGGCGCCTACGGCCCCAAGACCGGCGCCCCGCGCATCTTGCGGGTGCTCGACCGGTACGGGATCAAGGCCGGCTGGTTCATCCCCACCTGGATCGTCGAGCGCTATCCCGATCTCTGCCGGGAGATCATGCAGCGCGGCCACGAGGTCGGGCACCACGGCCATCTGCACGAGAAGCCGTTCTTCATGCAGGGGGGTGCCGCCGAGGAGGAAGCTCTCCTGCTGAAGTCGCTGGACATCTTCAAGACGATCCTGAACGTGCGGCCGCTCGGCTCGCGCGTGCCGTCGGCCGATCCCTCCAAGCACACGATGGAGCTGCTCAAGAAGCACGGCTTCGTCTATCACTCGAACCTCATGGACACCGACCTGCCCTACTGCCACAAGACCGTGCATGGCGAGCTGGTGGAGCTGCCGACCGCGTGGTGCAACAACGACTTCCCCTTCTTCGGCTTCAGCGCGGTGCCGCCGGTGGGCAACGGCATCTGGAGTCAGGAGGACGTGTTCGAGATCTGGAAGGAAGAGTTCGAGGGCGCCTACGAGGAGGGCGGCTTCTTCAATCTCATGGGCCATCCGCAAGTGGTCGGCCGGCCCGCGCGCATGCGCATGGTCTCGCGGCTCATCGAGCTCATCCTCGGCAAGGGCGACGTCTGGGTCGCGACGCCCATCCAGGTCGCCGAGCACTACCTCTCGCAGCGGTGAGCGTGCAGCCCCAACGGCGGCTGGGTGATGGCATGAGCCGGCGACCGAAGTATTCGGTGCGCGAGCGGTTGCGCTGGCTGGTGGTGGCGCTGGCCGCGGTCATGGTGGTCGCGGTCGTGGGGACCGCGCCCGCGGCCAAGGACACGCTGGTCATCGGCATGCCCACCGACGTGCCCATCTTCGACACCCACAAGGCCACCGGGCTGCACAACGGCGGCATCCTCAACCAGGTCTCCGAGCCGCTGGTGCGGCTCACCACCGACGGCAAGGTGGTGCCGTGGCTGGTGGAGTCGTGGGAGCAGTCGAAGGACGGCAAGATCTGGACGCTGCACACCCGCAAGGGCGTGAAGTTCACCGACGGCACGCCGTTCAACGCCGAGGCGCTCCGGTTCAACCTGGAGCGCTTCCGCAAGCACTCGATCGGCAAGGCGACGCTGGCCATGGTCAAGACGATGGAGGTCACTGGCGAACACGACTTGAAGATCGCGACCGAGGCGCCATTCGCGCCGTTCATCAACTCGCTCGGCTATCACTGGATCGTGGTCTACAGCCCGACCCAGATCCAGAAGGTCGGCGACGACAACCTGCACACCGCGCCGGTGGGCACCGGGCCTTTCAAGTTCGTGCATCACAAGCGGGGGCAGGAAGTGCGGCTGGAGGCCAACGACCAGTACTGGGGCGGCAAGCCCAAGCTGCGCGCGATCGTGAGTCGCCCGTACGCCGATCAGGGCGCGCGAATGCTGGCGCTGGAGGGCGGCGACGTCGACCTCATCTTCCACGTCCCCCCACAAGAAGCGGCGCGGCTGGGGAAGATCAGCGCGCTCGCCGTCTACACGCCGCCCTCGGCGCGCGTCATCTGGATCTATCTCAACACGCAGCGCGATCCGTTCAAGGACAAGCGCGTGCGCCAGGCGGTCTACCAGGCGATCGACCGCGAGGCGATCGTGAAGAACATCTTCGCGGGGACCGCCAAGGCCCTGCACTCACCGGGGCCGGTCGGCAGCTACGGCTACACCGACAAGTACGACGCCTACGGCTACAATCCCGAGCGGGCCAAGCAGCTGCTCCGCGACGCCGGCGCGAGCAACGTCAGCTTCACCCTGTACCACTCGCCCGGCCGCTACCTGCTCTCCGGCCAGGTGGTGGAGGCCGTGCAGGGCTATCTCAAGCAGGTCGGCGTGACGATGCGCGTGACCGATCTCGAGTGGGGCGCGCTCTCGCAGGCGACCGCGCAGCCGGTCGAGAAGAACCAGGTGCAGGCGGTGCTGTTCGGCTGGCGCTCGGTCAACGGCGACATCGACAGCGCGATCCAGGATTTCGGCTCGGCGTTCTGGCGGCCCAAGGGCAACAACGGCTCGTTCTGGAAGAACGACGAGTACGACCGCCTGCTGACGTTCGAGCAGGGCACGCTCGACGGCAAGAAGCGCCTGGAGGCGCTCCAGCGGATGCAGGAGATCCTCATGGACGAGATGCCGGCGCTGTGGCTGTACGGCGAGCCCCAGATCTGGGCGGCCAAGCGCACGCTCAAGGGCGTGGAGTGGAACCCGCTGGAGTCGATCCAGTCCCTGCACACCGCCTACTTCGAAGATTGACCGCCGCCGCCATTCCGACCGCGGACTGACGTGCTCCGGCTGATCGCAGGCCGGCTGGCCACCGGCATTCCGACGCTGCTCGCGGTCAGTCTGTGTGTCTTCGCCATCGTGCGGCTCATCCCCGGCGATCCCGCGCGCCTGCTGGCGGGCGACTTCGCCACCGATCAGATCGTCGACGAGCTCCGCGCCCGCTGGCGCCTGAACGATCCCCTGCCCGTGCAGTACGCGGCCTACCTGGGCCGCGTGCTGCACGGCGACCTCGGGCGCTCGATCACCACCTCCACGCCGGTGGCCCCGGAACTCGTCGAACGATTCCTGCGCACGCTCGAGCTGTCAGTGGCCGCCATCATCGTGGCGGCGGCCGCCGGTATCGGCGCCGGCCTGGTGAGCGCGGTCCGGCGCGGAACCCTCGTGGACCACCTGGCCACCGCGCTGGCGCTCACCGGCGTCAGCACGCCGATCTTCTGGTCGGGGCTGGTGCTCATCCTGATCTTCTCGGTCACGCTCCCGTGGCTGCCGGCGGGCGGCACCGGCACGCTGCGCCACCTCGTGCTGCCGGCGGTGAGCCTCGGGCTCTTCGGCGCCGGCGTGCTGGCGCGGCAGACGCGCTCGGGCATGCTGGAGGTCCTCGGCCAGGACTTCGTGCGCACCGCGCGGGCCAAGGGGCTCCCGGAGCGGCTGGTGGTGATCAAGCACGCGCTCAAGAACGCGCTCATCCCTGTAGTGACGGTGCCAGGCGATCAGTTCGGTCGCCTGCTGGGTGGCGCCATCCTCACCGAGACGGTGTTCTCGTGGCCGGGCATGGGCCGCTATCTGATCGACGCGATCGCCCAGCGCGACTATCCGGCCATCCAGGGCGCGATCCTCGTTTTCGCCGCGGCGGTGGTGATCATCAACCTGCTGGTGGATGTGTCCTATGGCGTGCTGGATCCGCGGGTGCGGCCCGAGTGAAGGCCTCGCCCGCCCTGCGCCGGCTGGCTCGCCATGGCGGCGCGCGCTTCGGCGCCGTGGTGGTGGTGGTGTTCGCCGCCGTCGCGATACTGGCGCCGTGGGTGGCGCCCTACGATCCCGAGGCCATCGCGCTGAACCGCAATCTGGCGGCGCCCTCGTGGGGACATCCATTCGGCACCGACAGCCTCGGCCGCGACGTGCTGTCGCGCACGATCTGGGGCGCGCGCATCTCGCTCACCATCGGCTTCGTCTCCGTCGGCCTGGCCATGGTGGGCGGCATTCCGCTGGGAGCGCTCTCGGCCTGGGCCGGCGGCTGGACCGACCGGCTGCTCATGCGCAGCGCCGACGTGCTCATCTCGTTCCCCACGCTGCTGCTCGCCATCGTGGTCATCACGATCTTCGGGCCCGGGCTGGGCCACGCGATGCTGGCGATCGGCATCGCCCAGGTGCCGCTCTACGCACGCCTCACGCGCGCCGCCGTGCTGCGGATCAAGGTCCAGCACTTCGTGGGGGCGGCGCGCGCCTCGGGCGCCGGCGAGTGGCGCATCGTGGCGCGCCACGTGCTGCCCAACTGCCTGCCGCCCCTGCTCGTGCAGAGCACGCTCTTGTTCGCGACCGCCATCCTCTCCGCGGCCTATCTGGGCTTCCTCGGCCTGGGCGCCCAGCCGCCCACGCCGGAGTGGGGCACCATGCTGGCCAAGGCGCGCGACTTCCTGCGCACGGCGCCACACGTCTCGATCTTTCCCGGCCTCACGATCCTCGTCACCGTGCTCGGGCTGAATCTGCTGGGCGACGGGTTACGCGACGTGCTCGATCCGACTTAGTCACGTGGGGGGCCCCGATATGGCCCCCCCACCCCCCACGCTCCGCGCCTCGGCAAAGCCGTGGCGCTCCGCGAGCGCAGAGGAGCCCGTCGACACCAACCCGCGTTCTACGAGCGATCGAGCACTGATGCGCTGAGCCCGCAGGAGCAGCCGCGGGCTCAGCGCGAGGCGTGGATCAGCGGAAGGCTTGCTTCAGCGACTCGCCGACGTGTGCGACGGCGCGCTGGGCGGTGTCGAGGAGCTTGCCCATCCCGATGAAGCCGTGAATCATCCCGCCGTAGCAGACGTAGTCCACGGTGTTGCCGGCATCGCGCAACCGGCCGGCGTACTGCTCGCCCTCGTCGCGCAGCGGATCGAAGCCGGCGGTGATGACCAGCGCGGGCGGCAGACTCGCCAGCGACGGCGCCCGCAGCGGGGACACGCGCCAGTCGCGCGCGTCGTCGCTCGACTTCAGATAGTGGGCAATGAACCAGCGCATGCTGTCGCGCGTGAGCAGGTAGCCCTCGGCGAAATCCGCGTACGTGCGCGTTTCGCGCATGACGTCGGTCACCGGGTAGATCAGCACCTGGAACTTGATCGCCGGGCCGCCGGCGTCCCGTGCCATGAGCGCCATCACCGCCGCCAGGTTGCCGCCGGCGCTGTCGCCGGCCACCGCCAGTCGTGCCGTGTCGACGCCGAGCTCGGCGGCGTGGGCACCGACCCACTTCGTGGCCGCCCACGAGTCGTCGACCGCGATCGGGAACTTGTATTCGGGCGCCGAGCGATAGTCCACCGAGATGACGCTGGCCCCGGACGCCGCGGTGATCTGGCGGCACAGCACATCGTGCGTGTTGACGTCACCGATCACCCATCCGCCGCCGTGGAAGAACAGGCACGCCGGCAGCCGCGTGGCGTCGGCCACGCCGGCCGGGCGATAGAGGCGCAGCGGCACGGGCCCGTGGGGGCCTTCCGCCGTGAGATCACGGACGGTGCCGATCTGGGGCGGTGGCGGCGTGGAGGCCGGGCGGGTCTCGATGAAAAGCTGACGCGCGTCCTTGGGTGAGAGCGTGTTGTAGGCGGGACGGTTCGCCTTGGCTACCAGCTCGAGCACAGCCTTCACCTGCGGTTCCAGAGCCATCGCGGTCCTCCTTCGGGCCCAAACCCTAGCACGGCCCGGGCAGTTGTCGCCGGGATCCACCACTTCTGACCACCCCTGACCACCCGGCGCCGTCGTAACTCGCCGAAATCTCGTCCTTTGGATCTGGCACGCGCACTGCTTTTCTTCCGGCCGGCTGATCGTTGTCAACCCCACGAGGGAGATGTCGATGAAGGTCCAGATCACGCCGTGGCACGTCATGGTCGGCGCGTACCTGGTCGGGTTCGGGATGCTGACGGGGCTTGCGATCGATCACATGCTGTTCGACCGGCAGCGCTCCGCGGTGCTGCGCCAGTACGATCACGCCCTCAAGCAGTGGCACTCGCAGCACATGCTGATCGAGAAGGCCGCCCAACACTCGACCGAGCGCCCCGAGCCTTAGGGACCGGGGGGGCCACGATATGGCCCCCAGTGCTGCTCGCCCTGCTGGAGGCGACCCTCAGCTTCCCGGGGGGCTCGGCGTGCAGCCGCCATTCCCGAGTTGGGGCATGATGCTGAGCGATGCCCGCAACTACCTGTTCACGGAGTGGCAGCTCTCGATCTATCCGGGAGTGGCCATCATGGTGACGGTGCTCGGCGCCAACCTGCTGGGCGATGGCCTGCGGGACGCGTTCGACCCGCGCCTGAACTGAAGGAGAGCCCGATGTCCGCACGCGACACCGCCCCTGGAATCGACGCCGGCCGCTTCTGGTCCACCGTCATGCGCTCGGGCGAGATCGGCCCCGGCAAGGCCGGCGGTCTCCGGCGCCTGGCCCTCAGCGACGCCGACAAGGAGATGCGCGACCTGTTCATCACCTGGTGCACGGAGGCGGGCTGCACCGTGACGGTCGATCGCGTCGGCAACATCTTCGCCCGGCGGCCCGGCGCCGACGACCACCTGCCGCCGGTGCTGATGGGCAGCCACCTCGACACCCAGGTCGCCGGCGGCAAGTACGACGGCATCGTCGGCGTGCTGGCCGGCCTGGAAGTGCTGCGCACGCTCGACGAGCGGCGTCTGACCACCAAGCGGCCGCTGGAGCTGGTCTGCTGGACCAACGAGGAGGGGGCGCGCTTCACGCCGCCCATGGTCGCCTCCGGCGCCTTCGCCGGCGTCTTCGACGTCGACTGGGTGCTCGCGCTGCGCGACGACGACGGCAAGGTCTTCGGCGGCGAGCTGGAGCGCATCGGCTACAACGGCAAGACGGCCGTCGGCGGCCGCGGCATCGACGCCTACTTTGAGCTGCACATCGAGCAGGGCCCGATCCTCGACCGCGAGGCGGTGCCGGTCGGCATCGTCGTGGGCGGCTACGCCACGCGCGGCATGCACGTGGACGTCCTCGGCGAGACGGCGCACGCCGGCCCGACGCCGATGGACCGCCGCCGCAACGCGCTGGTGGGCGCGGCGATGCTCGCCGTGGCGGTGAACGACGTCGGCTGGAAGTACCACGCCACCGAGGGCAAGGCCACCGTGGCCCGCATGATCGCCTGGCCGAACAAGGCCGGGATCCTGTCCGAGTACGCACAGCTCACCTGCGACGTGCGCCACGCCGAGCGGGCGGTCGCCGACCAGATGATCGCCGAGGTCAAGGCCGCGATCCCGGAGTGCGCGAAGCGGGCCAACGTCGAGATGCGGATCGCCGGCGAGTGGCAGTTCGGCAACGAGCGCTTCGATCCCGGCTGCGTCCGCCTCATCCGCGAGGCCGCTCAGCAGCTCGGCGTCGCCCACCGCGACATCCTGAGCCAGGCGGGCCACGACGCCTACTACGTCTCCCGCGTGGCGCCCACCGCGATGATCTTCACGCCCTGCCGTGACGGCATCTCCCACAACGAGGCGGAGCACGCCGAGGCCGACTACACGGTGCCCGGCGTGAACGTCCTCCTGCACGCGGTGCTGGCGCGGGCGAACCGCTAGTCGACCGGCGCACGGCGTGCGCGGCCATGCCGCGCGCTCTGGCCGGCGGCGAAGCGTACCTGGCGTGAGATCTCGAATTCTGGAATAGTCACGACGAGCGCGCAGCGAGGAGAGCGACCATGGCGGCAGATCGGAAGGTGGCGATCGTGACGGGCGCGGCGAGCGGGCTCGGGTGCGCAATGGCGCTGGGTCTCGCGAGCAGTGGCATGCACGTGGTGGCGGTGGACCGTGACGCGCAGGCCCTCGGCAAGCTCCAGGCTCCCGGCGGCGGGGGCTCCATCATGCCGCTTCCCGCCGACCTCGCGCAGGCCGACGTCTTCGAGCGCATCCCCGCCGCCGCGGTCAAGGAGTTCGGGCGCGTCGACGTGCTCGTGAACAACGCCGGTATCGGCCAGTCGTCGGTGCGCGCGGATCAGCGGCGCCAGCCCATCCGTCTCTGGGAGGTGCCGCCCGAGCAGTGGAGCCGCTTCCTCGCCGTGAATGCCACCGCGCCGATCATGATGGCGCGGGCGGTGGTACCGCATCTCCTGCGCGCGAAATGGGGTCGCGTCGTCACCGTGACCACGAGCCTCGGCACGATGGTGCGCGGGGGCTACCTGCTCTACGGATCGAGCAAGGCGGCCGCCGAGTCGGCGATGGCGGTGCTCGCCGCCGATGTCGAGGGCACCGGCGTCACCTCCAACGTGCTCGTGCCCGGCGGAGTCACCAACACGCCCCTGGTCGGTGACGATGCCGGCGACCGAGCCAAGATGCTGCAGCCCGAGATCATGGTCCCGCCGCTGTTGTGGCTGGTGTCGTCCGCCGCCGACGGCGTCAACGCCAGGCGCTTCGTCGCCGCGGACTGGGACACCTCCCTGCCCCCCGCGAAGGCCGCCGAGAAGGCCGGGGTGCCCATCGCCTGGCTCGGAATCGCCCGGATGCCGATCGAGCCGAGGTAGCCGACGCCGATGCATGGAGTGGTCACGGCGGTGAGTCGCAGCGCGACGCACACGCTGACCAAGCCG
>Ga0134123_10002526_pt1 | contig 11984 bp, 5 predicted proteins | sample KB303_FD_96460 | JGI IMG/M metagenome (GOLD analysis project Ga0134123, IMG submission 96460) | Terrestrial soil microbial communities without Nitrogen fertilizer from Kellogg Biological Station, Michigan, USA - KB3-0-3 | ecosystem: Environmental > Terrestrial > Soil > Unclassified ...
CAACGCTGTCCGTCATTACCAAGAATACGGCGGGCATCTGGGACTCACAGCCGGCGACGGTCGAGTGGACCGTTGATGTCGTGTCTCCAATCACTACCGCAAGTCAGCCGTCCGGATCCTATAGCGCAGACAGCCTGCTCACGCTGACCACAAACGAGCCAGCAACCATTTATTACACGACCGACGGCAGCACGCCGACCAGCAGTTCCGCGATTTATACGTCGCCATTTGCGATTCCAGTCGACAACGTGGTGAGGTTCTTCGCCGTTGATACCGTAGGTAACGCAGAACGCGCTCGTGTTTACGGCCCACCGGCGAGTGGCGTCGACTTGAACAGTTCGGGGAGCGGTGGATGGGTTCGTTTTGAGGCCACCGCAACGGGCTTGAGCGGATCGTACGAGTATATGTACGTGGTCGGCAATTCCCAGAACGTCTGGTCAACCAAGAGGTCTTACGACGCCGATAGTTCATGGGTGTGGGACACGACGAGCGAGGTGCCTGGCGTGTACTCCGTGCAAGTGTGGGTTCGGAACGCGGGATCCACGGCGCCTTTTGAGGCTGTGGGCGGTCTGAGTGTGACCATCGATCCCTTTCCGGCCACGGCAGTTACTCTCTTGTCAAATGTACAGTCCCCCCAAACCGTCGCCACCAGCGTAACGCTCACTGCCGCCGCCAGTGGAGGCAGCGGCGACTACGAGTACCAGTTTGTTCTCCGAAACCCCTCAGGGGCCTGGTCGATCGTGCAACCCTATGGCGCCTCTGACACATGGACTTGGACTGCAGCCGGCGTCGGTGACTACGTCCTGCAGGTCTGGGCTCGTAATGCAGGTTCAGCGGCCGCATACGATACGTGGACCGGCATGAACTTCACGGTCATCCCGGCGCCGGTGTCATCCGTTTCCGTCAGCGCGAGCGTTCCATCACCGCAGGTGATCGGAGCGTCGATTGCCTTCACCGCCGTGGCAGCGGGGACAAGCGGCAGCTATGAGTACCAATTTGTCCTCAGGAACCCGCAGGGGACCTGGTCCACAGCTCGAGGCTACAACTCCAGCAACAGTTGGATCTGGAACACGGCGGGCCTGCCGGCGGGGACGTACGTTCTTCAGGTGTGGGCTCGCAACGCGGGAACCGTTGTCAGTTATGACGCGTGGAGCGGGTTGACCTTCAGTATCGCCGCGGCGCCGGCCTCCGCGGTTTCTCTGACATCGAGCGTCCCGTCACCACAACCCTCGGGGACGACGGTCACGTTCAACGCGACAGCGACGGGCACCGCTGGGAGCTACGAGTACCAATTCGTCCTGATGAACCCTCAAGGAGTCTGGTCGGTTGTCCGAGCGTACAGCTCCAGCAGCACCTGGAGCTGGAACACCGCGAGCTTGTCAGCGGGGACATACGTGCTGCAGGTCTGGGCACGCAACGCCGGAACGACCGTCAGTTATGACGCCTGGAAGGGCTTGTCGTTCAGTGTGAGCCAGACGCCAGTCACGGCAGTTACACTGACCTCAAATGTTCCATCGCCGCAGACCGTGGGGGGAAATGTTACTTTCATCGCGACTGCGGTTGGCACTAGCGGCAGCTACGAGTACCAGTTCGTCCTCAAGAATCCGCAAGGCATCTGGTCGGTTGTTCGAGACTACGGCTCCATCAACAGCTGGACGTGGGACACCGCGGCCGCGCAGCCTGGCTCATACATGTTGCAGGTGTGGGCGCGCAACGCGGGAGCGACCGTCAGTTACGAAGCCTGGAAGGGGCTCGCCTTTACCCTGAGTGTCGGGCCCTAGCCCCGCCACGCTGAACATCGGCATTCCTGCGGGAGACATCCCCTGGATTAGGCAGGCTTGAAGCGACGGCCACCACGTATTCGCCAACGACATCATGAAAATTCTTCTCCTCAACCAGGTTTTCCATCCGGATCCCGCCGCGACGGCACTGTATCTGACGGATCTCGCCGTCGGCCTGCGGGAACAGGGTCACGAAGTCACGGTTATTGCCTCGAGTCGCGGCTACGACGATCCGTCGCAGAGGTATTGCAGTCGAGAACAGTGGAACGGCGTCACGATTATTCGGATTCCGTCGCTGGGCCTCGGAAAGACGGCCGCTTGGAGGCGTGCCTTGAACTTCGGCTCGTACCTGGTTGCCTGTGCCGTCCGCCTGGCGCTGCTGCCCCGATTCGACGTGGTTGTTGCCCTGACAACCCCCCCGCTCATCTCGTTCCTTGGCGCGTTGCGGCGGCTCATTCTGGACCGCAGATTTGTGTTCTGGGTAATGGACCTGAATCCGGATCAAGCCATTGCGGCCGGTTGGCTGGAGCGCGGCTCGCTCACGGCCCGCGCCCTCAACGCGATTCTGATGTTCAGTTTACGAGCAGCCGATCATGTCGTTGTGCTGGATCGTTTCATGCAATCCATCATCACTCGCAAAGGCATTCCAGCAAACAAGCTATCGGTGATCCCTCCGTGGTCCCATGACGACGTTCACTTCGACAAGGAAGGTCGAGAGGAATTTCGACGCGAGCATGGGCTTGTCGGCAAGTTCGTCGTGATGTATGCGGGAAATCACAGCCCGTGCAATCCGCTCGATACGCTTCTGGGCGCTGCGCGTCGCCTGGCCGGGGACGCCGACATCGTGTTCTGCTTTGTTGGTGGAGGCAGCCACTTCCGGACACTGGAACGTGAACGCATGGATGACGGCACGCTGGCGGGCATCAAGTGCATACCATACCAACCTCGGGAGCGGGTATCGGCATTGCTGTCAGCTGCCGATCTTCACGCGGTGACATTGGGAGACGAGTTTCGCGGTCTCATTCACCCCTGCAAGATCTACAACATTCTGAATGTAGGGGCGCCGGTGCTCTATATCGGTCCCCGGGAAAGTCATGTCACGGATCTCGTCGGTTGTGACGGTGTTCGGGGTTGGCATGTGCCGCATGGTTCAATCGATCTTGCGACTGCTGCCGTCCAGGAGGCAAGAACGGTGGCTCTGGAGGCTCCGCGCTCAGCATGCGGTGGGTCATCGCTTTCGTTTTCCCAAGTCGCATTGCTCCCTCAGCTGATTGCTATTACCACCGCTGAGCGCCCGTCGGTCGCGCCGGTAGAACCGTTGCAGGCGCTGCAGGATCCGAGCGCTCCCCGATTGTGAAAAGGCCGGCCTTCCTGCGCGGGCTGGCAATCGGCAGAACTAGCAGAAGTTACTGAAGGCTTCAGATATGAGTCCCTTTCTTACGTTCGTGCTTCCGGCTGTGGTTGCGGCAGTCCTCGCATTGGGTCTGACACCGATCGTCGCGCGCTTCGCTGTCATGATCGGCGCGATCGACATGCCCGGTGAGCGGAAGATTCACGTCCGGCCCATCCCTCGCCTCGGAGGTTTAGCCGTTGTCAGCGCGATAGCCATCGTATGGATCGGCAGCCGCTGGATTGTCGACGGGGCCTGGCACCTGCCGTCTGAGCTGGTGTTTGCCGTTGGAGTGGGAGTCCTTCCTATCCTCGCCGTGTCGATGGTGGACGACATCCGCTCGATGCCCGCCGGTCCGAAGTTCATCGCGCATTTGCTCGGCGCAGTCATCGCCGTCGCGGTCGGCGCCAGGCTTGGAAGCGACGTGCATCTGTTCGGGGCCACCATTCACATCGGGTTCCTGACCTACCCGTTGTCGGTTCTGTGGATCGTCGGTATCACCAACGCATTCAATATCATCGACGGTCTGGACGGTCTTGCTACGGGTCTTGCTCTCATAGCGGCAACCAGTATGGCGGCCGTATTCGTGCTGGTCGGACAACCGGTCATGGCGGGCGCCGCGCTCGTCGTTGCGGGAGCCCTGGTGGGATTCCTCCCGTACAACATGCATCCCGCCCGGCTCTTCCTGGGCGACACCGGGGCTACTGCGATCGGCTTCTGCCTGGCGGTGTTCGCCCTGAGAGGAGGGTCGACCCTCTCGAGTGGCTTTGCCGCGTTGCTGCCGATCTTCATCATGGGGCTGCCGATCGCGGATACGCTCATTGCGGTGGCCCGGAGGGTGGTCATTCGGCTCGAGGACCGTCACGGTGGAGTCTTTGTGGCGGATCGGAACCATATTCACCACCGGCTACTGGCGCACGGAATCGGTCACGCGCAGGCGGTACTAATCCTGTACGGAGCGGGCTTCGTCTTCGCCGGGGCGGCATTCATCTCGATGTTTCTCAAGGCGCGCGAAGCCTCTCTTTTCGTGGTCGGGCTCCTGCTAGCGGGATTTGTCGGAGTGAACAGGCTCGGATACGAGGAGTTCGCGTTCATCCGCAAAGGTACGGTTCTGAAGATGTATGAAGGTCCAGTCGTCAAGCGGTCGATGTTCGTGGTATTCGCCGACATCGCGATGGCGGTGTTCGCCGCCTATATTGCGATCGGCCTCAAGGGCGATGCCTGGAGCCTTCGAGCCATGCGTGCATCCTTCCTAGAACTGTCAGGAACTGTGGTGCCTCTCACGGTGCTGGTATTCTGGAAAGCCGGCTTGTACCGCGGCGTCTGGCGACTGGCAGGTGTTGACGACCTGATGCGGGTGTGCCGGGCCTCAGCCGCCGTCACGCTGCTAGCCATCGTCGGACACTTGATCTGGTCGCCGGAGCATCTGTCGTTCACGGTGTTCCTGATATTCGGACTCGTGAGCGCCGCTCTCGCGACCGGTTCTCGTGCGTCCTACGTTGTCCTGCAAAGTAGCCAGCGCCGCGCGAGCAATCAAGGGACGGCCGTCCTGGTCTACGGCGCCGGGCGCCGTGGGGTCGCGGGCGTACGGGAGCTCTTCCAGCACCCGGAAACCGGCTTTCGGCCGATCGGATTCATTGACGACGACGCAATGAAGTGCGGCAAGCTCGTGTGCGGTCTCCCCGTACTCGGCTCGCAGCGGGAACTTGCATCGGTGATTCGCGGTCATGGCGTGCGGGCGGTGATGGTAGCGACGAGCAAGATCAGGATCGATCGCGCCGCGGCCGCCAGGCAAGCCTGTGAGGCGGCTGGCGTCAGCATGTTCAGATTGAACATCGAGCTCGAGCGACTGCACGAAGACGCGGCGAATGGCGACCTCGGTGCGGGCCAGCCGACGCTTCGTCCCGTTCTCGTATCGGCGGCGGCGCCTGCCGCATCTGGAATGGACGATCTGCCGGTCATCGGTGCAGAACCGTGCCGATCGTGCGGCAGCCGGAACGTTCACCGGTCGAAGGCCCGCAATTTATACGAGCGCTTCAAGAAGCTCCACACCGCGACCCGGCTGTACCGCTGCCACAACTGCCGCTGGCGCGGGTGGCTGCTGCCGCTCGAACATGCGCCCATTGTCGGCTCCGATGCCTTCGCAGATCTCTGCGACCTGACGTCACTCGATCGACTCTTCGACGGCCCACCAGACACACTCCGTCCCGCTTCCGGGGAGTGAGCACCGGCCGTGGCGCGCTGCGCGCATCGCGTCACGGCGCCCGACCGCGCTTCGAGGTCGGATGGTTCGTCGGTCGTTAGCGAAAGTGACGCCGAATCGACGTATTCCTATGATTAACAGCCCGTTAGCACGAGCCACGAGTCTACTGACACGTGTAATTTCGAGAGCGTTGGTGACAATTGAGTGATCTCGCCGGACAGCTCCATTGGGATAGTCGCGAGGGTATTGTTCGTCCCCGCCTGCCCTCAAGGCTAAACGCAGCCGTCGGTGACATCACCGACCTTCTCTCCCGGTTTATCCAGCCCGGCGCATCGGTGTTGGAGGTTGGGTGTGCTCCAGGAAAGTACCTCTTGTGGTGTGCCAAGGCTGCCCGAGCGCGTGTGAGCGGTGTCGAGTACGCGCCCGAGAGCTTCCACCGGACGAGCACTCTATTTGACGACGTTGGGGTCGTCGCCGACTTGCGCCTCGAGGACTTTTTACGAACCACCTTCAAGCCAGCGACGTTCGATCTGGTGTACTCCCTCGGTGTAATCGAACATTTTACGGGTGACGCGCTTTTGGAAATGGTGCGCAAGCACCTCGACTTGGTGAAACCTGAAGGAACCGCCTTGCTCGTAATACCCAATTTCGGCAATCCGCTTTATGGTCGGATCCAAAGATTTCTCGATCCGGAGAACCTCGGGATTCATAACATTGACATCATGACCTGCGCAGCACTTGCGAAGCTCGCTCCGAATGGCGTCACGGCAAAGGCGTATCATTACGGCAGACTGACTCCGTGGATCCTGTCGCTCGACAAGAAGATGCCCAAGACCATGGCGTTCGCACTCTCAGCATCGATTAACGCCATGGGACTGCTACAGCCGATCACGGTCGACGCACTGTCTCCATGGCTAGTGCTTGAGCTGACTCGCGGGTGACTCGTCGGTCTCATTACTTCAGGAAATCGGCATGCTCACGCTTGACTCTAGATGAGTCTGACGAGGGCCACCGATATCAACCTGTGAGGACGGATCATTGCATTAGACAACGCTGGTGTGGCCGTCACGTGGACGTGGTGGCAGCGCTAATTACTCGCGAATCAGCACCAAAGCGGTCGCCGGCTGCAAGCTCACACCTCTTACCAAACGGCGGCCTGTCAGATCGTGATACCGAGTCGCGCCAAGTGAGAGCGTCGATGTAACCGTCGAGCTCGGATTCACGACGGCGAGACCATTTCGATAGCTTCGGACCCAAAGCCCTCCCACCTGTTCTGCCTCTGCCGTCGGCGCCCCGATCGGGACGTGCAGTTCGGGCCGGTCGAACGGCCGCCCAGGTTCAACACCAGTCAGGCCGCTCAGAAGAAGATACGTTCTGGCGCCCCGCACCAGCAGATAATTCGCGACGGCCCAGCGCACGAGTGCAGGCGAGATGTTCGATTCGTGTACGCATTCCCCGATCAGGGTAAGCCCGCTGGAACGACTAATCGCACGTAGCGTCTGGAATTTCGCGAGCCACGCTCCGTCCAGGTCATAAGCTGCCTGGGGCGTCCCCGCGAGACATGTTGAGCGCTCCGGCGGGTTGCTGCCTCGCACAACGTCTCCGGGGTTCCACGCGCCTTTTTCGATCGTCACGTAGTCCAGCTTCGACGCCAAAAGGAAAAAGTCACTGCGGTTGAGTGTCGGACCCAACTCGAGGTTCGCGTTCAGCAGCGCGCCGCGGACATTGAGTTCCCGCCGCACCCAGTCGAGCCAGTTTCCCACCGCCGCCATGAACGTCGAGTCGCCTTTCGGATCGCCGGATGACGCAGGAAAGACCTCTCTCCATCCGGAGGGCAGTTTGACGTATCGCCTGCCAAAGGCATTGAACGTCGTAACGTTGTCGAACGATATCGATTGATACCCTTGCGAGAGATACGGAACGAGCTTCTGATTCAGAATATATTCACGAACGGCTGTGTTCGTGATATCAATCGGCGCCGGATGATCGTCGTCCGTGAAAGGGTGCGCGAGCGTGGACCTGTTTGCCCTATAGACCAGCCAGTCGGGATGGTGTAACAGGTACCACGCAACATCGTGATGCGCGGGATCATCATCCCGATCATAAGGGTAATAGTGAGAGACCAGCGATGCGGCGCTCGGACGCGATGCGGCCCAGAACAGATCCCGAGCGGAAACCTGGGCATCCCGGTCCGGAGTCGCGCAAGCGAGCGTGAGGCAGGAAGGTTGCGGCAGGGCGAAATCGGCCCAACCCGCGAGGCCGATACGGTCCCATATGACAGGTAGCGCGGGCAGCGGTCGCCAGAAAACGGTGACGTTGACTGCACATGTGGCAGAAGCTGCGACATTGGACACCGTCATCGTGAACGTATGTGTTCCTGGAAGGAGCCCAGGGAGCTGGGACGTATCGGTAGGTGCGTTGAGTTCTTTGGATCCAGAAGGCAGTCTGAAGGGACCGGCGACAGGCGTCGCGTCGTCCATGACAGATGCAGCGGTCGGCGCGTTTGTCGTCGTCCACGACAGCGTAATGGAGTCGCCCACCGGAATCGACGGGCGGGACGCGGCGATCACGCACATCGGAGATCTGGCCACGCCTGGGCTGTCCACAGCAGAGGCGCGAACGAAGATCGTGGGAAATGGAGCGGCGAGTGTAGCAAAAAGGACAAAACACGCCGCCCAGACCTTTCTCTCGTTCTTTCCGTTTGCCACCATATTCGATCCAATCGTGTGAGGTACTATGATCCACAAGAGAGTATTCGTCGCAGGTCACCGGGGCCTGGTTGGTTCCGCTATCGTGCGCCGGCTGCAGCGTGAGCCCGGCATCCAACTTCTCAGCGCAACACGAGATCAGTTGGACCTGCGCGACCAGGCTGCAGTCAACTACTGGTTCCGCGCGAACCGGCCGGACTACGTCTATCTCGTCGCCGGCACCGTTGGCGGCATCATGGCCAACTCGACCAGGCCGGCCGAGTTCATCTACGACAATATGATGATCCATGCAACTGTCGTACATGCGTCCCACGAGTTTGGCGTGAAAAAGCTGTTGTACCTCGGTAGCTCCTGCATTTACCCGCGCGAATGCGCGCAACCGATGACCGAGGAAATGCTGCTCAGTGGCGGGCTGGAGCCCACCAATGAACCCTATGCGATCGCCAAGATTGCGGGCATCAAATTGTGTCAGGCGTACCGAAAGCAGTACGGCGACGATTTTATCGCCGCGATGCCGACCAACCTATACGGACCGCACGACAATTTTGACCTCACGAGCTCCCACGTGCTGCCGGCCCTGATGAGAAAGTTCCATGAGGCCAAGCTTGGGGATCGGCGAGAGGTTGTGATTTGGGGCACCGGCAGCGCGCGCCGGGAGTTTTTGCACGTCGATGATCTCGCCGATGCCTGCGTGTTTCTGATGGACCGCTACGACCAGGCACAGCACATCAATGTTGGAAGCGGCGAGGACCTGTCAATCCGTGAGCTCGCGGAGCTCGTTCGGGACGTCATCCATCCGAGTGCGGAGCTGGTCTTCGATAGGTCTAAGCCCGACGGCACTCCGCGTAAGCTTCTGGACGTGTCACGTCTGAGCGCTCTCGGCTGGCACCACCGAGTCGCGCTCCGGGAAGGAATTGAGGCGACGTACCAGTGGTTCCTCGGCCAGCAGGTGCCCATCGCCATCCCAGTCGTCGGTGGATCGGCGAGTTGATTGGCGCCGTCACACATCGAACGCCGGCGTGGACCTCAAGCTCATTGCGCTGGAGCGCTGGTGATAACGAACGTCAGCCCCTTCCAGGTATCGTAGCTGACCGTCGTTCCGGCGTTGCGCGCCCAGACCTGCAGGACATACGAACCGGTGGGGATGCTCGCCGTGTTCCACGTCCAGCTATTGGTGGAACTATAGGGTCGAACGATCGACCAGGCCCCTTGAGGGTTCATCAGAACGAACTGGTACTCGTAGCTCCCGCTCGTGCCAGAGGCTGACGCGCTGAATGTGATGACCGCTCCTCCGGTCTGCGGAGATGGAGCGCTGGCACTGAGTGTGACCGCGGTGACCGGAGTTCGGCTGATACTGAACGCCAACCCTTTCCAGGCATCGTAAGTCACCGTCGTTCCCGCGTTTCTGGCCCAGACCTGCAGCACATACGAACCTGCCGGAATGCTCGCCGTATTCCAGGTCCAGGTGTTGACGGCACTGTAGGGCCGAACGATCGACCAGGCGCCTTGAGGGTTCATCAGAACGAACTGGTACTCGTAACTTCCGCTCGCGCCGCTCGCCGACGCGCTGAAAATAACCGCCGCCCCCGCAATCTGCGGAGACGGAACGCTGGAGGTCAATGTGACCGACGTTGCCGGGCTGGCAACGATAGTGAAGGCCAAGCCCTTCCAGGTATCATAGGTGACCGTCGTTCCTGCGTTGCGCGCCCACACCTGTAGAACATATGGGCCGGCAGGGATGTTCGTCGTGTTCCAGGTCCAGGCGCTGTTGGCGCTGTAGGGGCGAACGATAGACCAGATCCCTTGAGGATTCATGAGGACGAACTGGTACTCGTAGTTCCCGCTGGTTCCGCTGGCCGAAGCGTTGAAGGTTACTAGCGCCCCTGTGTTCTGTGGAGACGGAACGCTCGAGTTCACCGTGACCGCGGTTGCCGGACCGGCGGCGACAGTAAAATTCATTCCAGCCCAGGTGTCATACGCGACCGTCGTGCCCGCGTTGCGCGCCCAGACCTGCATCACGTAGGGCCCCGTCTGACCAGTCGCTGTGTTCCAAGTCCAGGTGTTGGCAGCGCCGAAGGCTCGAACGATGGACCACGCCCCTGCCGGACTCTTCAAGACGAACTGGTACTCATAGCTTCCGCTTCCACCCGACGCGTTCGCGGTGAACACGACTGACGATCCCAGCGACTGTGGGGATGGAACGCTCGAGGTGAGAGAGACGAAGGCCGCCGGCGGTTGGACAACCGTAATCGACCGAGTGGTTGTCACCGTTGTGTAATTCGAAGCCTCCGTCGGTGTGAACGTGACCGATACAATCTGACCCACACCGATCGGCAGCACCGTTCCGGCCGGTGGCGCATAAGCGAACGTGCCCTGTACGTTCGCGCTCGCGTTCAGCTGCGTCGCACCCAGCGCGGTTCCGTGGCCGATTGCTGCGGGCGTCGGCCAGGTGATCGTCGGGGTCGCCTTCCGGACGGTGATCGCCACCTCGTAGGACGCCGTCGTGAAGCTCGTTGGATCGGCCGGGGTGAACATCATCGACAGCGTCTGGTCCACGCCAGCCGGCAGCACGGTGCCGGCCGCAGGCGTGTACGCGAACGTGCCCGGCACGCTACTCGTCGCGGCGAGCTGAGCCGGACCGAGCGGGGTGCCGTACAGGATGTCGTTAGGAGTCGGCCACGTGATCTCTGGCGTGCCCTTCAGCACGGTCAGCGGCACGCTCGCCGTAGCCCCGGTGTAGTTACCGGTGTCGTCCGGCGTGAAGGTCGTGAACAGCGTCTGGATCCCGGGCGCCAGAGCGACGCCTGCCGATGGTGAATACGCGAACGTGCCGCGCACAACGGCAGCCGCGTTCAGTTGCGTCGCCGTCAGTACCTCTCCGAATCCGATCGCGCCCGGCGGAGGCCAGCTTATCGCCGGCGTCGCCTTCACGACGGTGGCGGCCACCGTGGCGGTCACTGCGTCGTAGGCAGTCGCGTCGGCGGGTGTAAACCTCACGCTCAGCGTCTGGCCCGCGCCCGCGGACAGCAACGTGCCCGCTGCAGGCGTGTAGGCGAATGTCCCGGGAATGTTCGTTGACGCGTTGAGCTGCGTCGCGCTCAGCGCCGTGCCGTAGACGATGTTCGAAGGCGGCGGCCAGGTGATCGTCGGGACGCCGCGTGTCACCGTGATCGTCAGGTTCATCGCTGCAGTCGTGTAGGTCGCCGTGTCGGTCGGCGTGAAGGTCACCGACAGCGGCTGGCTGGCGCCGACCGGCAGTACCGTCCCTGCGGCCGGTGAATAGGCGAACGTCCCGGCCACGTTGGCGGTCGCATTGAACTGCGCGGGACCGAGCGGCGTTCCGAACGCGATTGGCGCCGGCGTCGCCCACGTAACGGTCGGCGTCTGCTTCGAGCCCGCGGTCGTGACGGCGATCGACGTCGACAGCGCAGTCCGTCCGGCGGCGTCGCGCGCCAGGGCGGCCAGCGAGTGAGTGCCCGGCGCCACGGTGGTGGAGTCCCAGTTGATTGTGTACGGCAGCGACGTGACTTCGGCACCAATCGGTGAGCCGTCGAGCAGGAACTGCACGCCGGCGAGGCCGCTGTCGTCCGACGCATCCGCCGCGATGACGACGCTCGAACCGGACACGAGTCCGGCCGCCGGTGCGGTGATCAACACCGTCGGGGCGTTGATGTCGACGGTCACCTTCACCGTGCTCGCCCCAGTCTCGTTCGTGGCGTCTCGAGCGACGGCGGTCAGGAAGTGCGTCCCGCTCGTTGCGGCGCTCGAGTCCCAGGCGATCGAGTATGGCGCCGACGTATCCTCGGCAGCGAGAGCGACGCCGTCGAGCAGGAACTGAATCCCGGCAACGGAGCCCGCCGTTGACGAGGCCGTCGCGCTCACCGCCACCGTCGTCCCCAACA
>Ga0134123_10002527_pt1 | contig 11984 bp, 3 predicted proteins | sample KB303_FD_96460 | JGI IMG/M metagenome (GOLD analysis project Ga0134123, IMG submission 96460) | Terrestrial soil microbial communities without Nitrogen fertilizer from Kellogg Biological Station, Michigan, USA - KB3-0-3 | ecosystem: Environmental > Terrestrial > Soil > Unclassified ...
CACAACTGACAACATTCGTGAACTTCCGCTCTTCACAGACGACAAATTTATTTTGCAAAATCTCGCAAGAGACGCAAAGACCATTAAGCTTGGAGGAACCCAATTTTGGACAAGACTTCTTGATATCATTGAAACCGGAAAATGTGAAGTAGCCATAAACGCAGGACAAGCACATGGCATTCGTCTTAATAAAGAAATGATTTTAGGAATGATTGGAATGTATGGTGTGAACGAACATTCTTAAATAAAATTGAGAGAGTGAGTTCAATCCTTGAATAAAATGATATGTGGACAAACGACACAGCTTCGTATCAACAGCTTGGTATGCGTATAACAAGAACTGTGGTTAAAAACAAGCTTTTTCTTGCCTGGTCAGGATATAAAATTCATGTTTGTGATGAGCCTTTGCATGGAAAACTTAAAGTTAACATTGGCAAAACCGGTTTAGCTTTCGGGTTGGATGCCTTTATTTATGTCGGTATAAGTTCAGCCCGGGTAGTTGATCTTAAAAAGGCCGTCAGAAGCATGGCATCTCAGAAAAAACAATCAGAAATTAATTACCTCGTTTCATTAAGAGAGGAAATTCATAATTTTTTTAAGTGGAATCAAAGGGCTTCCTTATAGCTCCTCCATATTAAAGCCATATCAACGTCATAGATAAGCCATACTTAATTCATAATATCCCCCATGTTTTCCCAAACTTGGAATCTCTTCATTTAACATTAAAATGCTGGGCTGGTGTATTATTTCAGGATATTAACTGAGTGCACTGCAGGTACAAGTACACCGGGTGAAGTAGCTAATCACATGGTTGCATAACCTGTCATAAAGCACGCTCTTTCAAAAGGCATGATACAAAAACCCCTTTCCACAATGAAGAGATTTCTTGTTCCGTATGATGCAGGTCACCATTTAACTTTCCCGGCCTTTAAAAACAGGAATTACGGAACAGATGCGTATTAATTCATCAACTGTGGCAAAGCCGGGAATTATTTTTGATTCTTATTAACCGGTATGAATATCCCCTGTTATTAAAATAAGTTTTTTACCAATCTTTTTTTACACTTTACCCATTTTTTCCTGCACTCGCCCCAAAAAGCTTATGGATAGAGACTTTCAGGAAGTATAATGGTATCAAAATTGAAGTCTTCTTAACAAATCTTACAACTAAATCCTTTAATACCACTCATTGCATGACAATTTTTACATATTGCCAGGTAAGAAAATCTTTTTGTATTGCCTTCTCCGTAATGTTGACAGGGCTTTTAATTTTAAAATTTTCATCTGCCGGTAATTACATGGCACATGCTCACAAACAGGGGCAAAGCGTAATCACATTAAAAAATATTTACAGGTCAGTCAGTAAAAAAAGTTTTATTGCTGTTAAATCAAAAGCTTTTAGAGCTGAACCAAAAAAGATCACTTACAATAAGGACAAAAGTTCTCATTATGATCAGAACATCATCACTTCTGAGGAATATTCATCCGGTTTCCGGAAATAAAAATTAACATTAACTTAAATAATTAGTATTATGAAACAAAACACCTACACGCAATCCATGCTGCAATTTCTATTGCGGCTAACGTATTTCCTTACACTATGTACGGGTATAATGACGTTGAAAACATCAGCACAAATAGTCATAGTAAACCCCACCAGTCCGTGGACTGTTCCTGCGGGAGTTACTTCCGTTAAAGTGGAAGTATGGGGAGGTGGTGGTGCCGGAGGCGGTTCTCAAAATACTTTTTTAACGAACAGGTTTGGCGGTGGCGGTGGCGGTGGCGGTTACAGCATGTCAAATCTTACTGTGAATGGAGGTGAAACGTATACCTTAACTATAGGAGCAGGCGGAACAGTACCGGGTTCTAATGCGAATGGTAACCCGGGAGGCACAACAACCTTCAGCGGGCCCGGTGGAACTGTTTCAGCTACAGGAGGAGGCGGTGGAATTAAAAGCACTGCTGCAACAGGAGGTTCAGCCGGTGTAGGTAATACCTTCAATGGTGGTGTCGGTGGAACAGGTACAAGTAACGGTGGTGGTGGTGGTGGTGGTGCCGGGAATGCGGCTGCGGGTGGTAGTGGTGCAAATACAGGCACGGCATCAGGTGGAGCAGGAAGTCCGAATGTTGCTCCTTATAAAGGAGGAAATGGTGGTGCTGCGCAAACTTCAGCTACTAATAATGGTCTTCCGGGATCTGTCCCGGGTGGTGGCGGTGGAGGCGGAAAGTCCAATACATCAACATCATCAGGTGGGGCTGGTGCAGCCGGCCAGGTTGTTCTTACATATTTTTTACCTACCCCTGCAATTAGCGGTTTCGGAACTACTGGAGGATGCGTAGGAACCTCTATAACTATAAACGGATCATTCTTTAATGGCGCTACTGCAGCAAATGTTACAATAGGTGGTACACCGGTAACAGCCATCGTTTCAAATAACGGATCACAGATAGTAGCTACGATAGGGAACGGCACGACAGGAACCGTGAGCGTAACCACTGCCAGCGGAACCGGAACAAGCGCAGGAACATTTAATGTATACAGTTTACCGGCAGTGCCTTCGGTTACACCTCCTGCCGCAACTATTGCCGCAGGTCTGACCACGAATTTTGATGCCTCCGGTGACCCGGGATCATCCTTTGCCTGGTATAGCGCAGCCACAGGAGGAACACTGCTGGCAAACACGTCATCCTATACACCTCCCGTTTCATGTGCAAATGCTACTTTTTATGCAGAGCAAATTTCTTCAGACGGTTGTACTGGATCGCGTACGGCAACAACGCTGACAAGGACTCCAACGCCTGCGCCTTCGGTAACTCCGTCTTCTGCCACTGTTCCTGCGGGACTGTCAACTACCTTTACTGCTTCGGGTACAGGTTCATCTTTTGCCTGGTACAGTGCAGCCACAGGCGGGACATTGCTGTCAAATACAGCATCATTTGATCCCCCTGCATCATGTACAAATACAACTTTCTATGCTGAACAAACACAAAACGGCTGTGCCAGTGCACGTACATCTGCTACTCTGACAAGAACGCCTACGCCTGCTCCTTCGGTAACACCGCCTTCGTCTACTGTTTTAGCAGGCCAGCCTGCAACATTCACAGCCTCCGGCATCGGTTCATCTTTTGCTTGGTATAACGCGGCCACAGGCGGAACACTTTTGTCAAATAATGCTGTATTCAATACGCCCGGCTCATGTAATAATGTAACGTATTATGCAGAGCAGACAGCTAATGGCTGTGCCGGTGCACGTACGGGTGCGGGTGTTACGACCACACCCCTTTCAGCTCCAACCGGCACAAATGGAAGCATCTGCGGTTTAGGAGTGGCTAATATTTCTGCTGCACCTGCCACTGGGGGAAATACCTGCAACTGGTATGCTGCTGCCTCCGGGGGAAGCCCGTTATTGGCCAATGCAACAAATGCCGGTGTCACTATTAATGCGAGCGGCTCATTTACATTCTATGCATCCACAGTTAACAGCACGTTAGGATGTGAAAGTGTTGCAAGAACTGCTGTAACTGCCACTTCACTGCCGCAATTAATAGCAGCTCCTGCATTGTCTGCAGCATCTGTCTGCCCGGGTAGTAATGTAACAGTCGCAAATGGTGCGTCCAGGAGCGGGAAAAGTATCGTAAGTGTCAACATTCCGGCTGCGTTATTTTCGACCACGAATGCAATTTCGCCTCTCACGGTGAGCGGGTTTTCATCGTCTTTAAATAATACTACCGTAAAAATCAACTATGTAAAAGTTAACATTACTCATTCTAATGTGACAAATTTAAGAGTACGGCTTGTTGCTCCGGATGCAGGTGTTTTTAATCTTACCAATCAAACCGGTACAGGAGCTAACTTTACCAATACTGTTTTTCAAACAGGGGGCGTGGCCCTCACATCAGGCACTGCACCTTATACAGGAACGTTTGCACCTCAGCAGGCATTTTCTAATTTTAATGGTAAAAATCCGAATGGCACATGGACACTCCGAGTGGAAAACGTAGGGCCGATCTTCTCAGATGCCGGAACTATTGTAAACTGGGAAATTAATTTTATCGATGCCAACGGGCTGAGCTATTCGTGGACTTCTACTCCATCGGGAGTTAATTCAACATCCTCCGGCATAACGGATAATCCTTCACAGAACCGTACTTATAACTTAGTTGTGAACGGACCCGGTGGCTGCACTGCAAGCGGATCAGCAGCAGTCACGATGCGCCCGGTTCCAGAACCTTCTGCATCAAGTAATGCTCCGATCTGTAATGGCTTTAATTTGTCGTTATTCGGAAGCAACCAGGCTTCCGGACAAGGAACCGGAAATACATGGTCATGGAGCGGACCTTCCTTCAGCTCTTCCCAGCAAAACCCGTCAATCAACGGGGCGACCATCGGGACGGGTGGTACGTACACACTCACTGTTACAAATTCAAGTGGTTGCACAGCTTCAACATCAGCATCTGTAACAGTCAACCCAAATCCTGTTCTTTCCATATCAACACAAACCAATGTTCTTTGCAACGGAGAAGCAAATGGGACTGTGGATATAGATGCGAGTAACGGAACACCGTTATATCTCTTTGATCTTAACGGCAATTCTACCCTGGATGGAGTTTACAGCGGATTAGCGGCAGGCAGCTATCCTGCATCTGTAATTGATGATAACGGATGTGAAGCGAGTGCATTTACCGTTACTATCACTGAACCGGCAGTACTTTCAGTTAATATCGGAAGCAATAGCCCGGCATGTACAAATACTTCACTGAACCTGACAGCCACTCCTGTTGGAGGAACAGCAGGGTATAGCTATTCCTGGACCGGCCCTGGCGGTTTCACCAGTTCGGCACAGAACCCGTCACTCAGCTCCATTACATCAGGTGCAGCAGGTCAGTATAACCTCCAAGTGACTGATGCGCACGGCTGTATAGCATTCTCAAACCATACGGTAAGCACTATTGCGGCCCCTACAGCCGTTATCACCAATAATGCAGCAAATAATGTTTGCCTGACACAACCCGCGACTTTCCAATTGTCATTTACCGGTACAGGTCCATGGAACTATACAGTTTCGGATGGCTCACAGACAGTGAACGGCACATCGGTAAACAATACTGCCAGTGTAAATATTATCCCGACCACAGTGGGCACTCACAACTACACAGTGACAGCGGTATCCGATGTTAATTGCGCTGCAGGAGGCACTTCCTCAGGAGTTGTATCTGTGGATGTGATCACGGCACCTCCCAGCAATACAGTAGGTGCATTGAACCCGGCAGCTCTTGAAGCTTGCAGCGGAACAGTTATGCCGATCACAGTAAATACCGTGGGCGGACCAAATATCAGCTACTCATGGAATTGCGGTACTAACTCATCCGTGGTATTGTTCAGCACCGATGCAGGGGGACCCTTCTCACCTGCACCATTCCTTACTTCCACCCCTTCAGTGTATGTACAGTTCGGAGCACTGGGCGCCCATTCTGGTTATAATATCTGTGTACAGGGAACAAATGGCTGCGGCAGCACAAATAACAAATGTGTGTGGATAAGGGGAATTGTCGGTGTTCCCGGTACTATAACTCCGGCAACGAATGTAGTTGCCTGCGCCAATGATATAAAGAATTATAGTTGTGGTTTATCCGGTGGAGCTACACTGTACAATTGGACATTAAGCGGATCTGCCCTTCCCATTACCAGCGGGCAAGGAACTCCCAATGTACAGGTAACATTCCCGCCTGCATTTACATCAGGTCAACTTTGCGTAACCGCATCACTTGCCTGCGGAGGTTCTTCGATAAGTGCTCCGCGATGCATGACAATTACTAACAATCCTGCTGTTCCGAGCCCTATTACAGGGAGTTCAAAAGTATGCCCCGGTTCAACAGGAGTTACTTATTCTATTTCTCCTGTAACAGGAGCCACTGGTTATAATTGGACCGTTCCGGTCGGGTCTACTATTACATCAGGAGCCGGAACCACTTCAATAACTGTTGATTTTCCAAATCCTTATACTGGAGCACCACCGGTATGTGTATCAGCGCTGAGCCAGTGCGGAACAAGTGTGGCAAGATGCAGAACGGTCGGAACTAATCTTCCGGGACAGCCAGGATCAATATCTGGTCCCACAACCAATATATGTAATTCAACTGTGCAATATTCGATTTCAAATGTCGCGGGAGCATCAAACTATACCTGGACAAACCCTGCAGGCACTACTATCATGAGCGGTCAAGGCAGTACAACTATCCTATTAAATATCGGATCATCTTTCAATACAGGCCAGCTCACTGTAATAGCATCCACTACAGCCTGCACTCCTGGTAATAGTACACCGAGAACTATTTCAGTAGCCGGTAAACCAAACACTCCCGCAATTATCACAGCTAATCCCGGAGCATGGTGTAATGGTGAATCTGTAAATTTCAGCATAGCGAGTGTTTCACCCATTCCGACTTATAACTGGACTGTTCCTAACGGAACTATTTCTGCCGGACAGGGAAGCAATAATATAGATGTAACGTGGGGAAATGGAGCCGGCAATGTGAACGTAAATGCCAGTAACAGTTGCGGGGTCAGCGGAACACGCTCTCAGAGCTTCTCCTCTGTTTGCAGGGAGTCTGCAGATTTTGAACAGAGCAATGGCGTCTTTACTGTTTATCCAAACCCGGCACATGATAAAATCACACTTAATATAGATTCAAGGGCAGATGGAATGTATACCGTTGTACTGACGGACATAACAGGAAGGGAAATGCTGATGGAAAATTTATATGCAAAAGATGGCATGAACAGCTATACTTTGAACCTTGAACATTTTGCTAAAGGGGTATATATGCTCGCTGTTCAATTTGAAGGCCAGGTGAAAAAGACAAAGGTGATTATAGAATAAAACAGAAAATAGTCATATAAAGCTTTCGCATTATTTTCCCGGAATTAAAAGAGGCTGCCTGATATCGGGCAGCCTCTTTTACCTTTGATATTTCTTAGATTATCTTATCAGAGAAACTCTGCCCTTTCGGTTATGCCATTCACCGAATACGTCTTTAATATCTGCTACATAGATATAAACGTCTTCCACAGCAGGTTCACTGCTTCCGATAATGCTACCGTCCCAGGGTTTTGTAAATCCGTTTTCGCTCGCAAAAACCTTATCTCCCCAACGGTTATAAATATTTAGTTTTACAGCGAGAATATTAATTCCTTTGATGGTAAATACTTCATTATTGCCGTCACTGTTTGGACTGAAAGCATTGGGAATATAGAAGGTAGTAATCGGATCAATATGGACTAAGTGAGATACTGTATCCCAGCAGCCGAATGAATTTTCAACATATAATGTTACAAGATACGTCCCGGTGTCAGCATATGCATGAGAAGGCTCTTCATCTGTTGAAGTGAAGTCATCACCGAAATTCCATGATTGAGAAGCAGCTCCTACAGACAAATTATTAAAATTAATAACCGGATTTAAGATGTTTGCGTTGGGAGGCTCCGGCATAAATTCAGCTTCCGGCTCCGGATATACGGTAATCATATTACTGATTGTCACTGTCTGCGTACAGCCGGAATCGGAAGTTACAGTAAGTGATACCGGGTAAGCACCGCTTTGCGTGTAAATGTGAACAGGGTTTTGGTCTGTGGAAGTACCACCATCACCAAAATTCCATGACCATGAAACAATACTGCCTGATTGTATATATGATGCGTCTGTGAAAGAAACAGGCAATGGTCCGCAACCTGCTGCAACGTTGCTTATAAATGCAGTTGAAGGCGGAGGATTAATAGTAATCTGCATTGTTACTGTATCCGTACATCCTAAATCAGATGTTGCAATCAAAGTAATCGTGTACGTTCCGCTATGCTGATAAATATGCACCGGGTTTGTTTCTGGTGATACGGCAGAGCTATCTCCGAATGACCAACTGTAACCTGTGATTGAACCTGAGGGAATAGTTGATGTATTAGTAAACTGTATACCCTCGTTTTCGCACCCGTTATCTGCAGTGAAGCCTGCATTTGGAGCCGGGTTAACGTCAACAGTTGATGTGGCTATAGCTTTACAGCCGCTCGGATTTGTTACTTCAAACGTAATAGCATACGTTCCGGCTGTAGTATACATGTGAGAAGGCGCTGCATCATTGCTTGAACTTCCATCACCAAAACTCCAGAGAATTGAGCTGCCGCTGGCATTTGTTGAATCTTCAACGTTTATCAACGTTACGGGATCAGTGATACAACCGGCATTCACACTAATGACCGGCTCAGGATTAACGAATACTCTTACGGAATCTGCAAACAAATTACTGCAACCCAAGTCTGAAAGAACAGTCAACTGGACATTATAAACTCCGGGTGCCCCATATATATGTATAGGATTTTGTGCATTAGAAAGACCATTATCCCCGAAATTCCAGCTCCATGAAACGAGGTTCCCTCCTGCCGGAGCGGAAGACTGATCATTGAAGAGGGTGGGGAAATCAAGGCAAACATTTGATCCGGCAAAATGAGCGTACGGTAAATCATACACATCTACAGGTTGTGTTATAGTTCCGGTACAGCCTTCTGATGAGGTTGCAGTCATAGTGACATTATATGTTCCGGGAGCACCAAAAGCATGAACAGGGTTTAAAACCGTATCTGTTCCTCCGTCTCCAAAATTCCACGAGCAGGTAACATTTCCTCCGCCATTAATGGTTGACTGGTTATAAAATGCAGTTCCAGTGCCAAAACATACACTCGCTGAACTGAATTGTGCAACAGGTAATGGGAATACATTCACACTCTCTGTAATACTGTCCTTACAACCATTTGTTGTTGTAGCTACGAGAGTAATGATATAAGTACCGGAAGTACTATATGTGTGTGAAGGATTCTGTGAGCTTGAACTATTTCCATCTCCTAAGTTCCAAGACCAGTTTGAAATGGTTCCGCTGCTTACACCCGAAGTATCGTTGAATTGTGTCGCATTGTTAAGACAAACATTTTGTGTGACAAAGCCAGCCTCCGGTAAAGGATATACAACAACTGTTTGAATGGCTGAATCACTGCAGCCGTTATCAGTTATTGCCACAAGCATCACATTGTAAGTTCCGTCACTATTATAAATGTGAGATGGATTATGCAGATTGGTGCTTATTCCATCTCCGAATTCCCAGTACCAGCCATTAACACTGCCTGATGATACACTTGATCCATCCGTATAAAGTGTTGCAGAATTAAGGCAAACTGGTGGGGCTGTAAAACTTATTACCGGTAATGGATGAACTCTTACAGGATGTACAACTGTGTCCGTACATCCCAGATCTGAAGTAACAATTAAAGATGCATTATATAATCCATCATTAGAATAGGTATGCGAAGGATTTTGCACACCTGAACTTCCTCCATCACCAAATGTCCATGCATAATTGTCTATATTTCCATTTTGGATGGAAGACATATCCGTAAAATCTGTAGTTGCATTTTTACATACTGATGTGGTTTCGAAATCTGCTGACGGCTTTGGATTAATTGTGACCGATGCTGTAATAGATGCTGTACAACCTCCACCTGAAGCAACTGTGACTGTCACATTGTATGTTCCCGGTGCGTTATATAAATGCGAAGGGTTTTGTTGTGTGGAAGTTGATCCATCTCCGAAATTCCAATCCCATGATGAAATAATTCCATTGGTAATCGTTGAAAGATCGGTAAAGTCAGTTACCGCACCAAAGCAAGATGCATTGCTTCCGAAATTTGCTGTGGGTTCTGCGCCTACACCAACGTTATGAGTTATTGAGGCTGTACAACCATTTCCCGAAGTTGCCTGCAGAATAACAACATGGATACCCGGAGCGGCATACTGGTGAGTAGGATTTGGCTGCGTGGAAGTCGAACCATCCCCGAAATCCCACGACCATGAAATGATATTCCCGTTTGATATAGTTGATGTGTTATTGAAGGGAACAAGTGAGCTGAGACAAGTTGGCGAAGTTGTAAAATCCGGTGCCGGCAATGGATTAACCGTGACATTAGAATAGAAACTATTAGTACAGCCAGTAGGATCTGTTACAGTAACGGTATATGTACCTGCAGCGCTTACTATAATACTTTGTGAAGTTGCGCCATTAGACCATAGATATGTAGAACCTGAATTTCCTGCATTCAATGTATCATTTCCACCGGCACAGAAAGCAACATTTCCTAAATTACCCATAATACCCGTACCTCCTACGGTTACGGTAGACGATCCGCTCCCCTGACACCCGAAAGCATTCGTAACTACTACTCCATATGTTCCGGAATCAGTTACAGCAATCGTTTGCGTAATTTCGCCATTCGGGGTCCACAAGTAGGTTGCTCCCGGGTTTCCGGCATTGAGGGTTGTTGAATTTCCTGCACAAATAAATGTTGGTTGTAAATTAACTACCGGTGTCGGGTTCACTATCACGTTTACCGTATCACGGTTTTTACAACCGCTATCATCCGTTACAATAACAGAATAGGAACTATTTGCAGTCGGATTTACGTAGATTGTAGCAGCAGTATCTCCCGAAGGGGACCATAAATATGAAACACCTCCGGTTGCAGTTAACCCTGTTGTGGCACCATTACAAATTGTTGCATCAGGTCCGGCACTTACTACAGGCAGTTGGTTGATGGTAACGTTAACAGTATCACTATTGCTGCAGCCGTTCGCTCCTGTGACAGTAACAACATATGGAGTGGTGACGGCAGGATTGACGGTTATACTTGCAGTTGTCGCTCCGCCCGGATTCCATAAATATATAACCCCACCAGTCGCGGTAAGCGTAGCACTTGATCCGGCACAGACAGCCTGGTCAGACCCTGCACTTGCAGGAGGAAGAGTTTTAACAGTCACAAGGACCGAATCTGTATCGGTACAGCCATTAGCATCTGTTACAACGATACCATAGTATGTGTTAGTCAGTGGGTTTACTGTAATGCTTGAAGTTGTGGCACCTCCAGGATTCCATAAATATGACGTGCCACCCGCTGCAGTTAAAGTAGCTGAAGTACCTATACAAATTGCCTGGTCAATTCCTGCATTTGCTATAGGCAGCGGGTTTACGGTTACAGGTTTCACAATTGTATCACTGCATCCATCTGTAGAAGTAACAATTAAACTGACGTTGAATGTACCAGAAGTTGAGTATGTATGTACTGGGTTTTGAACTCCGGCTGTAGTTGCATCCCCGAAATTCCATAACCAGCCTGACATTACACCATTGGGCACACTGGAATTATTTGTAAAGGTTATAAAGTCATGCAGACATGCTGTAGTAGCTGTAAAGTCTGCATTAGGTAACGGGAATACTGTTACCTGTTTAATGATACTGTCAATACAACCGCCACCGGTGGTCACTAATAAAGTTACCGGATACGTTCCTGCGCTTGCATATTGATGTGAAGGATTCTGCAAAGCAGAAGTTCCGCCATCCCCAAAATTCCAGCTCCACGAAACAATATTTCCCACACTGGTGGAAGAAGCATTAGTAAAGTTTATAGTATTTCCAACACAATTATTATTAAAGTTAAAATTAGCGGTAGGAAGAGGAAATACATTAAACGATTTGACAATAGTACTTGTACATCCTGAATTAGATGTGACTGTTAACGTCACTGTATAGTTTCCCGGATTTGCATAAACATGCACTGGGTTTTGCTGCTGCGATACGTTTCCATCACCAAAATCCCACTGCCATGCTGTTATTGTTCCGCCATTTACAACTGATATATCAAAGAAATTCATCGGGTCATTGATACATACATCATTCGGAGTGAAATTTGCCTGTGGTAAAGGATTTACATTAACCGTCGTGGAAATGGTGCCGCTGCATCCCTGAGGATCGGTAATTACCACGCTGTAAGTACCTGAACTGTTTACGGTGATAGTTTGAGTAGTCTGGCCCCCCGGTGAACATTGATATGTATTTCCCGGATTACCCGCATCCAGTACAGCACTTCCTCCCTGGCAAAAAGCAACATTTGA
>Ga0134123_10002528_pt1 | contig 11983 bp, 16 predicted proteins | sample KB303_FD_96460 | JGI IMG/M metagenome (GOLD analysis project Ga0134123, IMG submission 96460) | Terrestrial soil microbial communities without Nitrogen fertilizer from Kellogg Biological Station, Michigan, USA - KB3-0-3 | ecosystem: Environmental > Terrestrial > Soil > Unclassified ...
CGGTGCCGTCGCCGTCGTCGTAGTCGCCGGCGTCCCTCTGGGCGGCCAGGGCGTCGTCCCGGCTGTCCATGTCGCGGTGGTAGCTGAGCAGCTCCTCGAGCTCCTGGCGGGCGTCGTCGCCGATGGTCCGGTCCCTGCGGTGCGCGGCCACCATCGCGTCCTGGACGAGCTGGAAGCCGTGAGAGCCGTAGTTCGCGGCCGGGTCGCCGCTGAATTCGCCGGTGAGGAGGTCCGTCACGGCGGCCACGACGGCACGCTCCCGGATGGTTGCCTCCTCGCCCTTCCCAGCGACCGACGCCTGGGCGGCGCGCAGCGTGAAGCCCTGGAGGCGGCGGTCCATCTCCGCGCGCTCCTCGGGCGTCGGGTCGCTGAACGGCCCGGGCTTCTCGGCCTCCGGCTTGGGGGCCTCGGCGGGGAGCTTGGCGCGGCGCTCGTCGGCGACCGGGACCAGCTTGTCCCGCGCGGCCGGCGGTAGCGTCTGGGCCTCGATCGCGGCCTCCATGCACCCCAGCGCCGTCTCGAGCTCGTCCTGGCCCTGGGCGCTGGTGACGTGCGCCATGACGTGGTTGAACGTCTCCTCGTAGGTGCGCCGGATCTCCTGGGAGCGCTCGAGGAGGTGGGCGTCGAGGGTCTTGCCGGCGCTCTGCCAGTTGAGCACGCGCGCGGCCGCGAGCGCCTCCTTGAGCGTGCGGCCCTCGGCGTACGTCTGCACGGCGGACACCTCGCGGGCGTACCGGTCGGCGAACACCTGGAGCCAGGTGCGCTCGGAGGCGTCCAGCGGCGCCGGGCGGTCCCAGCCGGAGTGCTCGACCACGACGGCCCAGAGCTCGCCTCGCAGGGTAGCCAGCGCGGTGCGCGGGTCCTCGACGGCGGCGAGCACGAGCGCGGCCGTCGCGGCGGACATGCCGCCCTGGCCGTCGCGGGTGAGGTACTCGTGGTCCGTGGTCGGCTCGTCCGTGGGGAGGAGGAACGTCTGGAGGAGGGCGATGCGGAGGGCCACGCTCATGCCCTTGGGGCCGCCCTTGTCGCTCTGGTCCAGGGCCTCGGTCAGGACCTCGGTCGGCACGCGGGAGCCGTCGGGCGCGTTGAACCAGTAGCGGATCTTGCCGGTGAGCTCGCGGGTGGGCTTGCCGCCCGTGGTGTGCGCCGACTGGAACCGGGCCTCGATGATCTCCGAGGTGATGAAGACCCGGTGCGTCTTGAATGCCCCGTTCACCGCGTTGACCACGGAGTCCACGCCCCGGAACGTGTATTTCTGCTCCAGGTTGCGCTCGGCCTTCAGCACCGGCCCCAGGTCGGCGAGGATGCGGCCCATGAGGGTGTGAATCATGTCCCAGCCGTCAGGGATGCCCATCCGCAGGTCGTTGGCCGGGGCCGGCGCCGGGCGGAGGGCCGCCGTGGCAGCCGTGAGCGTTTCCGCCAGCGTGCGCGGCCGCTCGTCGGCCTCCTGCGCCTGGTCCTGCTCGTCGGCCTCCTGCTTCGGCTTGTCGCCGAGCGGGAGCGCCTCGTCCAGGAGCGCGTCGATGTCGGTCGGGTGGCCACGGCCGGTGCTCTTAGCGGCCTTGCGAGCAGGGGGGGTCATGGTGCCTCCAGTGAGCGGGTCAGGCGTACAAGATACCACACGAGAGAGGGCGCCCGGCACCACCACGGGGTTAGTGGGCCAGGCGCCCCTCAGGACAGGCTACGCCGATGAGCGCGCCCGGATGGCCCGCCGGTGCTGGTACGGCCGGGCGTCCGGGTGCCGCTCGCGGTGCCGCTCAACGGCGGCCGCCGTGATCTCGCGGATGACCTCCTGGGCCATCGCGCTCCGGTCGGTGCGCACCGGGGCGGGCGGGAGCTCGCGCGCGGCCCGGCGCCGCCGGTCGGCGTACCAGGCAGCACCGGCACGGAGTTCGCCGGGCGAGATCGGGCCGTTGTGGTCCCGGTTCGCGTAGTACGCCATGACGGCCTTGTGGGCGTCCTGGTAGTCCGTCTCGGCCAGCACCTCGTGCCAGGCGGTCTCGGCGCCCTCAGGGAAGTTCCGACGGTCGAGGGCGGAGATCGTCTGGAGGAGCGTCCGAACGTGGGAGATCCTCACTGCGTCACCTCCGGTCGTTGGTCAGGGTCGCGGTACTCACCATCAATGTACGGGTGAGCTGTACGGCCGTCCAGCCGCTTCGCGATCTCCTCATCAACGATCGCCATTGCCTCGCGGGCCGTCATGCCTGGGTGCTGCTCCATGAGGGCGTCGGCGGCGGCCGCCTTGGCGTCGCCCTCGGCGCGGCGGGCGCGGTCCTGCTCCGCGAACGACTGGCGGGCCGGCGCGGCGACGGTGCCGCTCGAGGGGATCGGGCGGGGGAACGCCCGGCGCATCCACGTCCGCCAGGTGAGGTCCCACCGCTTTTTCGTCGCCTTGGCGCCGGCGGCGGCGTGCCAGTAGTCCATGAAGTTGGCGTGCTCGCGGCGGAGCGCCTCCCGGCTGCCCTCGCTCCAGCGGCCACCCTCGACGTGCTCAGCGAGGAACCAGGCCATGATCTCGTCCGTCGGCTTCCAGTCTTCGGGGAGTCGGGTGCCCCGAGACGAAGTCGAGGGCTCCCTGGTCTTCTCCCTAGTCTTCTTCCCCGTAGGGGTGTTGGTGTTCTTAGCCTCGGGTTGACCGGATGCCGTCAGGCGGCATGCTGTCGGGGCTGCGGAAACACCCTGTTTTGCCTGGTCGCCACTGGTTGCCGCCTGACCGGATGCTGTCGGACGGCATGCTGTCTCACCGGATGCTGTCCGACCGGATGCCGTGAGGGCCTCGTCGGGGTCGGTGAGCTCGTAGTCGTAGCGCTCGATCCGGCCCCGGTAGCCACGGACGGGGGTGCGGCGGAGGTAGCGCTTCGCCTCGAGGCTGCGCAGGATCGAGCGGACCGCGTCCGACCCGTCGGCGCTCTCGCCGATGATCTGCTCCATGGTCAGCGCGTAGTGCGCGGCGTGACTGCGGATGTAGGCGAGCATCCCCTTTTCCGCGTAGGTGAGGGCGTGGTCGCGGAGGGTCGCGTTCGGGACGGGCGCGTAGTCGCGCTCCGGCGGCGGTGGGATGGTCACGGTCACAGGGGTGAGCCTCTCGTCGGAAGTTGTCCACCCGAGCCGTACAACGCTACGATTGGCCCGGGTGTGAGTCATCGGGAGCTCGGCGCGGTCAGGCGCCGAGCTCCTCCCTTTTATGCGGGAGTCGCCACGCGCTCGTTGCGCGGGCCCCGGGTATCCACGCGGGCGGCGCGCAGGGGCGGCCACTTGTGGGCCCAGTCAAGCCACGCGCACACCTGGTAGGGGTCATACATCGGCTTGTTGACGAACGACTCCTCCGGCTTCGGCTCCGGGAACGGGAAGCGGATGCCGCCGGCCCGGGTGCGCATCTTCCACTGGGTGACGGTGCCCGGCTGGACCCCGGCGAGGTTCGCGATCTGCGACGAGTCGAGGAGCTTCGTCGGCGTGCGGTCGAGGTCGACGCCGATGCGCTCCCTCATGGCCTGGCGGAATTCCTCGTAGCGGGCCGGCGTCAGTTCGGCCCGGAAAGCGGCGAGCGTGCGAGCGCGCGGCATGGGTCTCCTTCGGTGCTGCTGTTGACATGAACGGCTGAGCAATACAACCATGGTAGGTCCTGGCCGATCAACAGGGCCAGGGGAGGGACGTACCCAGTGGATCTCGACAAGGCGCGGCCGCTCGTCCGAGCCCGCGCGACCGGCTCCTGTGAGGCGTGTGGCCAGGTCACGGACCAGCTCGACGTGCACCACCGCCAGGCGCGCGGCGCCGGCGGCGTGAGCGGCGACGCCGCAGACGTGGCCAACGACCCGCGCAACCTCCTCGCCCTGGACCGCGCGTGCCACGACCGCACCGAGGCCGCCGACGAGTGGGAGGAGACGGTTGCCAAGGGCCTCCGCGTCCTCCACGCCTACCCGCACGACCCGCGCGGCGTGCCCGCCCTGCTGTCGACCCCCCAGGGGCGCGGCTGGTGGCTGCTGACCGGGGACCTCGGCTATGTCGCTGTCGACTGGCCGGCTTCGTACCGGATGACCGCGCAGGACCTGCACGATCGCTCCTGGCTCGGCGCTCTCCACGCCGAGCTCCCCGATACCGTCATCACGTAGGAGGTAACGACGATGTCACAAGACCTGTTCGCCGTTGTCCTGGCCGCCGTGCTCGTTGCGGCGTTCCTGGCCGTCTGGGGCTACGTCTTCGCGAGCACCCTCTACCAGCCCGCCGTCCGTGCCGTCATCACGCTCGGCGCCTACTCCCCCGCCGGTCACTGGCGCTGGATTCGGCAGACCCGCCACCGCCGCCCGCGCCGCCCCCTGGTCACTGCCTGGCGCACCGTGGCCGGCTGGCACGTGGCGATCCGCGACGGCGTGGTCCGGCTCGTGATCGGTCCGGTGCCCCCGCCGCCGCGTCTCGGGCCGTCGTACACGATGGGCTGGCTCGATGAGCCGGCCTGGCCCGTTGCCGAGACCCCCGTGGACACCCTCGACGCGGACGCCGAGGCCGCGCGCCGCCGGCGCTACGCCCGGCTGACCGCCGGCGACGACGGCGCCGTGCCGCTCGAGCTCGACCTGGAGACAGAGGCGGAGCTCGTCCGGGTGGAGAGCGACCTCCGCGCCGCCGCCGAGCGGGAGTTCGAAGCCGCGTTCGGCCCCGGCCTGGACCTGGCGAGCTTCAACGTGGACCCCGGCGCGGCCGCCGAGCGGCTGAGTCGGAACCTGGCCGCCGGGCGGGTCTACCACGCCGCGCCGATGTCCGAGCTCGAGCGGGAGTTTCGGGCGGCGTGCGAGCCGCGCGGGCCGCTCCAGTTCGAGGTCGACGGCAAGACCGGCGAGTCCGCAGACATGGCGGTGGGGTACGGCGACCCGGCCGCCCTGGTGGACGAGCTCTGGGGGTCCGTGGCCCAGGCTCAGGAGCGCGCCGCCGCCGTCGCCCTCGAGATCGCGATTGCCGGCGAGGCGATCCTGGAGCTCCCACCCGAGGACGGCCGTTGCTACTGCTCCGACTGCACGGCCGCCGACTGGGAGGTGGACGAGGCCGTCTACGACGATGACGAGCCGTCCCCCGAGGAGCTGGCCGCCCCGGTCGCACACCGCGAAGCGGACGAGAACTGGTCGCCCCTCGCCGAGGTCGGCCGGGACGAGAAGCCCGTCACCCTGAAGCACACCGAGCCGGACCGCGAGCAGCGGGACATCCTCGCCGAGTTCGACGCCCTGTGCCGCGCCGCCCGCGAGGTGCCGCCGTGGCTGGTCCAGATGGGCGTTGACGCGGACGCCGGCCTGGAGGGCGCCGGCCTGAACGCCCAGGCTCACAAGCGGTGGCGCCAGCAGGTGTTCGACGTGCCGACCGGCGAGTGGCGGCTGGCGATCCAGACCGACGCCGCCTGAGCTTCCCCACGAGAGCCCGGCCCGCTTCCCTCGGGCCGGGCTTTTGTATGGGTCAGCTAGACACCGCGCCACAGATGTGGGATGGTTGCGTCTCCACACCCCCTCACCTGAGGAGCACACATGACGGACCCCATCCACGGCCTCCCCAAGGGCGCCGACTACGCCGACCGGGACCCCACCCGCCAGGGGTGGAGCGGCAACGGCCTCCGCGCCCAGGGCACCGGCCAGACCGCCTACGACGTCGCCGAGTACCGCGCCCGGGACGGCATCGACGGCGGGCGCTTCGCCTCCGTCGTGTACGGCGCCTGGCATGAGATCGGCAAGGTCGCGCCCGCCGGCACGAGCGCCGAGGAGCTCCTCCGCCTCGCCGGCGGGGACTACGAGGTGTACCTGGTCCCCTCCATGGCGCCCATCTACGACGCGCTGGGCCAGATCACCGGATACACCGAGGACCCCACCCGCATGCAGATCTGCCGGCGCAACCCCGCGACCGGCGCCCAGGAGATCCTCGGCAACCGGACCGTGAAGTACGGCCTCTGGCAGCACACCGAGATGTTCTGCGAGTTCGGCGACGCCCTCCTGGACGTCTCCGAGCCGTGCGTTTCCACCTCCGGCATCCTCTACGGCGGCCGCCAGGCGTTCATGTGCTGGCAACTCCCGGACGAGATCAGCGTGGACGGCGTGGACGACACCATCCAGCTCTGGCTCCTCGCGCACACCTCGCACGACGGCTCGACGCCCGCAACCCTGGCCGTCACCCCGCTCCGCACCGTGTGCGGCAACACGAGCCGCTGGAACCTCCGCAACGCCCTGTACAAGGTGTCGATCCGGCACACCGCCAACCGCGAGAACTACCACGAGCTGAAGCTCCAGGAGGTCCGCGAGGCCCTGCACCTGGTCCAGGGCTACGCCGGCGAGCTCGAGGCCGAGGCCAAGGCCCTCCGCGACGCCTACATGAGCACGGCCAAGTTCGAAGAGATCGTGCAGGACCTCTGGGGCCCCAGCGAGGACGCCAGCAAGGGCGCCCTCACGAAGTGGGACCGCACCATGGGCCACCTCCTCGACATCTGGGGCACCGACGACAAGCAGGCCACGTGCAGGAACACCGCGTGGGCCGCCGTCAACACCATCGGTCAGTTCGCCGACTGGGACCTCAAGTTCAAGGACCAGAAAGCCCTCTGGGAGGGCACCGAGGCCGGCGGCAAGTTCTGGCGCTCCCTGAGCGGCAACCGCGACGTCGAGTCCAAGAAGACCGCCATCATGCGCGTGGTCGCCGAGTACGCCGGCGTCTGACCCGCCGCACGGAAGCGCCGCCCCGGGGGTCTCCAATCCCCGGGGCGGCGCCGTTCCGCTGGCCCGGCTGTCATTACCGGTAGTGCCGCCGGCGGTCCTTGAGCAAGAGGTCGACCTGTTCGCCACTTCTCACGGGCAATCGTACACTTGACCCCTACAACAAAGGAGGAGACGCCTTGACCGACGTCACCGAGCCGGACCCGCTCGCCGAGCTTCAGGCCGCCATGACCGCACACCCGGTCATCACCCGCGCCGAGGACCTCGACCCCGAGCAGATCCCGCAGATCCCCTACCAGAAGACCGACCGGGTCCCCGAGGTGTTCCTCCCCCTCGAGGCATACCTCACCGACGCCCTGGCCGAGGAGCTCGGCCGGCCCATCACGCCCGCCATGCTGCGCATGATGCGCGGCGCCTCCTACGACGGCGTGGGCTCCCGCGTCGCCCTCTTCGAGGTGCTCGCCAGCGAGGGCGGCGAAGTCACCCACCTGGTCACCGCCTCCGAGACGCCAGCCGGGATGAGCCACGCCCGCGCCGCGACCGAGGGCATGAGCTCGCCCAGCATGGTCGCGCTCGACGTCTACGACCGGCTGGCCGGCGACTTCGAGGCGGCCGCCGCAGACGCCGAGTTCGCCGCCAAGAAAAGCACGTGCCCCGCGTGCCCGCCCGGCTGCAACGACTGCCACAAAGACCGCGACTGCGAGTGCTACGAACACGGCGTTCAGTATCGGGACCCCGATGACTGACCCGCTGTTTGAGCTCCTCACGCCGGCGCCCGTCCTCCCGCCGCTCCAGGACCAGCGCCTGGGCCAGGTCGGCGCCAAGTGGGCGCTCTACCGGGGCAGGCACACCCCGTGTGACCACTGTGTCCAGCTCGTCCACGAGCTCGGCGTGGGCAAGGCCCCCGCGCCGGCCGCCGCCGCCCACAAGCGCTCCGGCGTCCTCGGCAAGGCGGACGTCATGCTCCTGTGCAACCGGCACGCCCAGGACATGCGGGAGAAGGACGCCGCCGCCCTGGCTGCCCAGAACGAGCGCAAGGAGCACCTCGAGCACGTGAAGAAGGCGGCCCGCACCCGGGTGTGAGGTTGCGGCGCCGCGAGCGTCCATGTACGGTTGACCCCTACAGGGAGCCCGCAAAGCTCCCAGGCCCACCCGCCGCAAGGCGGGGCCAGTGCACACGGCGGGGACCACTTCGCCGGGCGGGCCGCAAGGTGGTGGAGAGCCGGGCTCATCGAATGGCGCTAGCCATTCAGGGAGCCCCCCGGGCGGCTAGCGCCATAGGGAGCGACGTTCGATCCGTCGAGGCTCGCGGAGTAGCACGGCCGAGGGGTGGTACCCGAGGCACGGCGGCACCAAGGTTCGCGACGAGGTCGTCAGGGCTCCTAGTAGGTGGCTTACCGGCCGCGCGAACAGGGCCCGCCGGGGCGGTAACCCGGCACGCGAGGGTTCGATACCCCCGGTTCCTGCCAGGCAGCACGCCAGACCGTGGACGACGAAGCGCAGCGCGATCGCGCGGACACTAACCGGGAGGCGGTGGCCCTGAGACACCTCGGAGAGACGGGGGCAGGGCACGGCACGCGGGCGGCGTGCCGTGCCCGACGCACATCCCGCCCAGCACACCCAGGAGGCAACCGCGTGAAGCGTTACCAGGACCAGGCGGACGGCACCGAGGCTCAGGCCGGCCGCCGCCAGGACAAGAAGACCCAGGAGAAGACCTGGCGCATGGACCGCGCCGTCCGCCGGCAGATGGGCTTCACCCTCCGCACGCGCGGCGGCACGCCGAACCGGAAGCCCATCGGCCTGACCGCCAAGCAGCGGGTGAAGCTGTGGAAGGACGAGGCGTACCTCCAGCTCGACGCGCGCGCCCAGGCGAGCGGCCTCTTCCCTGTCGCCCGGTCCGTCAAGTCGGTGGCCTCGAGGCTTCGCGAGGCCGAGCTCCACCCCGAGCGCGCCGACGCGATCCGCGCACGCCCGTGAGCTCCGCCCGCGACCGCGCCCAGGCAGAGTGGGCGCGCGTGCAGGAACGGCCCGCCATCCGGGACCGCTTCCAGCGGTTCAATGACGGGAGCCTGGAGCTCGCCATCGCTGTGGCCCGGAGCTGCTCCCTCCTCGGCGTGGTCGCCTCCTCGTTCGTCCTGCTCCCCGTCGCTGCCGTCTTCGCCGACTGGCGGCTCTGGCTGACGACCGGCATTTACGCGGTCGCGTCCGTCGGGATCGGGTACTGGGGCTGGTGGCACTACGGCAACCCCGAGTGGAAGCGGAAGGGCGGCAAGGGTGGCAGTAAGTGAGGAAGAGGCCCGGTACGTCGGCGCCCAGGTCGCGGCCGCCCTCCTCGAGAACGCGGCCTCGACCGGCCACGACCGGGCCCTCCAGGAAGCCGTCCGGCGCTGGTTCCCCGACGCCGACCGGGTCGACGCGATCGAGCTCCGGCGGATCACCGCCCAGGTGCGCCTCGAGCTCCTCCTCACCCGCGCCAGCATCATGAACCGGAACGACTTGCGCGTGGCCGAGGGCAAGGCCAAGGCCGTCTAGTGGGCGGCGTCAAGTCAGAGAGCGCTGCTCCCGGGAAGGAGAACGCCCGGGAGCGGCGCCGCCGCATGCGCAAGGACAACGCGATACTCCGCGAGTCCCAGGCCCTCGAGCTGTTCGCCGGCGGCATGGCGTACGACGAGATCGCCGCCCAGATGAAGGTTGCGAGCTCCACCGCGTGGGAGCTCGTGAAGCGCGGCCTCACCCGCCGAGCCGAGACAGAGGGCGCCACCGTCGCCGAGGCCCGCGCCCTCTACGTGGGTCGCCTCGAGCTCATGCTGGGCGCCTGGCTACCCCGCGCCCTGGGCAAGGGCCTCGACGCCGACCTCCAGCCGATGCCGCCGAACGAGCCGGCCGCGAAGGTGGTCCTCGGCATCCTCGACCGTATGGCCGACGTCCTGGGCATCAAGGCCCCGCAGAAGCTCGACGTGGACCTCCACGACAGCCGCCCCCCAGATGCGGCGAGGCTCACCGTCGACATCATGGACGCGCTCCGGCGCACCGCCGAAAAGGAACGCACGATCGACGGCCACCTGGCGGAGGCCGGCACGAACATGGAGCACGCCACCCGGGGCAACGACCGCCAGGCGCCGCCCCAGATCGAGCCCAAGAAGAAGAGGGAAGCCAAGTCATGACTCGCACCGCCCCCGGCCGCCAGCCGGGCGGCACCTGGCCCGCCGGCGCCTCCAGCCTCGGCTACATCCAAACAGGAGACCTCCCCATGTTCCGAGGTGTCGAAGACCACGCCGCGCGCCTTCCCGCGCACGTGCGCATCAGCCCGGCCCCTGAGCTCCGCCGGGCCGAGCTCGAACGCTTGGCCGCCGTGCGGGACCGCCAGGCGGCCATGCTGGGTCTCACCCAGCAGCTCCCCACCACCGCCTCGGCGGGCGCCACCATCGTGGAGCCCCGGTCCGGCCCTCCCGTCATCACGTTGGTCATCGTGCTGACCTCGGCCGAGCTCGTGGGCGAGCGGTGGGACGGCTACATCCGCGAGATCCGGACCTCCCTGGACATCCACGCCACGGGCCACCACGAGACGCACTCGTGCGGCTCCGAGGGCACCCGCCGGGCCGTCTGGTACGTCGAGGTCAAGGCGGGCAGCATGCAGGAGCTCTACGAGGACATCCGGTATCACGCGGGCTACCTTGGCGCGCGCGGCCGGCTGACGTGGGCACCGTGCAGCCCGGTGGACCTCTGACACCGCCAAGGCTGCTACCCTGAATGCTCGACCCCTACACCCGGGAGAGCCAATGGGGAAGTTCCTGGCCCTTTGCGTCGCTCTGTTCCTCGGCTGTGCCGGCGCCATCTACGTGTTCGGCGCCCCGCAGACCGAGGGGCACGGCGTAGACCCCGCGAAAGCGGCCGACGCCGCCGGCAAGGCCGCCGACCTGACCGAGCAGTACGGCAAGCCCTGGTATGACTACGTGTCGGCCCAGGCGTGGTTCGGCGCCGCCGTCATCGGGATTGCGGGCATGCTGGTCATCAACCGCATCTGGCGCGGCATGAACGTCACCGCAAAGATCGGCGTGTCCGTCGTCCTGACCGCGCTCGTCATCACGTTCCTGGTCGGGATCGCCAGGTGAAGGAGGGGGCCGTGCTCCAGGAGTGGCCGAACGCCGAGGCGCACGAGGACCTCTGCCGCGCCCTCATGTTCCGTTGGCGGCTCGCGTTCCCGAACCTCGCCAACGACGTGGCGGCCTTCCCGTGCTCGTGCGAGGAGCGCAAGCCCTACGTGATCCACGTCATCGAGCACCCCGCGTGGTGCGTGCTCGGCGACGAGCCCCACCCGTGGCACCAGTGCACCATCGTCCGCATGGTGCCCGCCGAGAAGAGGAGTTGACCAGCATGCCCGGATTCGCCCAGGGGCGCCGCACGCCCAGGGAGCCGGAACGCCCCCTGTCCATGACGTACGACGGCACCAACGGGGCCGCGATCACCGACTGGGCCCGCGACGGTGATCTGTCCGCGCGCTTTCAGGACCGCTCCGCCGTCATCCCCGACGAGGTGGCGCGCGTCCTCCTCGCCGGCGAGCCCGGCCAGGGCTTCGCCTGGACCGTCGTTCCCGCCGGCGCCACCATCCACCAGGACCCGACCAGCCGGGAGCTCGCCCTCGAGCTCCCCGAACCCGAGGAGACCGACGCCGAATGACGCACCCAGGAGCACCCCGCGACGTGGACCTCCAGGAGTGGCTCCGCACCGTGGGGTTCCACCCGGCCGACACCGGCCTGAAGCAGCTCGGCCACGAGGTCGTCCGTGGGCTCATCGGGCAGATCGGCGTGCAGCTCCACTACGTGGTCCCGCCCGGCGCCGACAAGTTGGTGGCCTTTCGGAAGCTCCGCGAGGTCATGTTCTACGCCAACGCCCAGCTCGCCGCCGCCGGCGGCCCGGGCACCGACCGGGTCACCGAGGGCGGCCTCCGGGGCATGCTCGAGGACCTCCTGGGCGACGCCGCCCGCCCGGCCGACCACCGTCTGGCCGCGTACAAGGATCAGCAGATCGCCGACTCCCTGGAGCCCGACGACGACGCCCCGCGCGGCTACTACCGCGACGAACGCGGCCGGCGCACGCCCATCCCCATGGACGACGCGCTCCTCACCCCGCAGATGCGGGGATACCAGAACACGGCCGGCCTCGTCGTGAGGGGAGAGTCCGGCGCCCTCCTCGAGGAGGGCCCGCTCGTCTGGGTGGACACCACCTGGGCGCCCGTGGAGTTCGCCGTCCCCGAGGACCCGAGCGAGGCCAGCGATTGGCTCGACCGGGCGAACGCGGCCGTGCTCGCC
>Ga0134123_10002531_pt1 | contig 11969 bp, 14 predicted proteins | sample KB303_FD_96460 | JGI IMG/M metagenome (GOLD analysis project Ga0134123, IMG submission 96460) | Terrestrial soil microbial communities without Nitrogen fertilizer from Kellogg Biological Station, Michigan, USA - KB3-0-3 | ecosystem: Environmental > Terrestrial > Soil > Unclassified ...
AGGACGCCGCCGGGCATCACGGCTTCCATCACTTCCTGGGCGAGCAGGGCGAAAAAGAACGCCATGCCGATTTCGTTGACGAAGAAGCTCGCGCGGCTGGTGAACGTGAAGTAGCCCTCGGGCGCCGTGTTCGCCCACACGAGCGCGATCACCGCGCCGATGGGCAGCAGCAGAAACCGATCGATGACGACATGCGCCGCGCGGGCGAAGAGACGCCGTGTCATGGTTGCACCGCCTGGCCGCTGGTCTGCCGGTGGACGACGCCCGAGTCGACCGTCTTGCCGGTCCGCGAGCGTGCCTCGAAATACATGTCGTCGCCCGCGACCTCGACGAGCGAGAACGCCTGGTCCTGATCGAAGTGCGCGGCGGTCATGCCCGACGGCCTGGTGTCGCCCTTGCGCAGCTCGCCGCTCGATCCGTTGACGAAGTACGTGATGCCCTTCTGCGGCTTGATGCGCTCGTAGATGTGGTCGTGGCCCGCGAAGACGACGTTGACGCCGTACTTGAGGAACAGCGGCTCGAGCGCGACGCGCAGCTGGACGTCCGACCCGTGCCGGCCGCCGTCGGAGTAAATCGGATGGTGGAAGTAGCAGATCTTCCACTCGTCGGCCGACTGCTTGAGCGCGCCCTCGAGCCACGCGAGCTGCCGCGGATCGAGCTGGTTGGTGTCGAGCACGAAGAAGCGGACGTTCCTGCGCGCGTACGTGTAGTAGCGCTCGCCGCCCATGTTGAACTTCGGGTAGTTCCGGTTGTTCGGGCTGTCATGGTTCCCGAGCGACGCGAAGAACATCACGCCGGCCGAGAGCAGCGCCGCGTACGGGCGCTCGAACTTGTCGATCATGTCCTGCGGCCCCTGGCGGCCGTAGATGTTGTCGCCGAGCATGATGACCAGCTCGAACGGGAAGGTCGCGCGGGCGTCCTTCATGCGCGCCCCCACGTCGTACTGCGGGGGATCGCCGGATCCGCTGTCGCCGATGACGGCGAACTTGAACGAGTCGGCCCGCGAGGGCAGCGGCGGCGCCGTCTGCGCGTCGGCGACCGCCGGCGTGAGCCGGGCGCCGATGACGAAGGCGAAGGTGATAGCGGCGGCGAGCCGGCGCGGCAGAAAGGCCATCTAGGGCCTCCGCTCCGCGATGGCGGCGTCGCCGGCAATCCGCCGGCCCTCCGCGATGTTCGACTGGAGCTTCCGGATGAAGCGCGCGCTCAGCGTCTCGTCGTAGCCGCCGGCCCGGAACGCGTCCTGCCACTGGCGGTCGGTCAACCCCGACAGCAGCGCCGTCGCCCACCGCACGTCGTCCACGCTGATGGCGCGGCGGACCAGTTCCGGCTGCCAGCCGCCGTAGGGAAAGCGGACGAAGCCGTCCTCGATGCCCGAGATGAACGTCTGGCGCTCGAAGCGCTCGATGTTGTTGCGCTTGGGTCCGAATCGTTTCGCGCTTTCGCCGAGCGCGGCGCCGAGATCGCGGACGACGTACCAGCGAAGGGCGCGGCCGCCCTGTTCGACGTCGTACATCGTGTTGTTCGAGTCCTTGAGATCCCAGCTGTTGAACGTGAGGAGGATGACCAGCAGGCCTTCGTACGGGCGCGTGCCGGTGAAGGGGTTCTTCTTCCACGACCACTCGCCGCGCGACGTCATCAGCGGATCCTCGAGCCGGAAGCGTCCGCCGGCTTCGACGTGGGAGCCCGAGGCGTCCACGAGTGTGAAGGAGCGCAGGAAGTAGACCGGCGGCTGGTAGTAGCCGAGCGCCGACAGCACGCGCGAGAGGACGACTTCGACCGGCCCTTCGGCGCCCTGGCTGTTGTGCGGCGGCTGCTTGACGTGCCACACGCGCCCGCGGTCGTCCCGGACGATCAGGCCGGGATTGACGCCGCCGTGTTTCGGCCGCAGGAACGTGTACGCCGCGCGCGGATCCGGCGCGCGCTCGGCGCCCCATGGACCGTTGACGAGATCGCGCTGGCTGATCACGCCGGGGTCCTGCCAAAGCACCGCCGGCGGCGGCGTGGCCGGCGCGACGAGCAGGGCAGCGGACAGTCCAAGCGCAGCAAGACGCAGCATCGTCGTTGTCCCCTAGGGCACGAACGGCACGGCGGCCACGCGGCGGGTGAGCCGCGACAGCCGGAGCGGATCGCTCGTGCGGAAGATGACGCGCCAGCCTTCGGCGCCGTAGGCCGCGTCCACGCGCGCGAACGTGGCCTTCTCGGTGTGGAAGCGCAGGCCGCCGCCGTACGACGTCTTGTTCAGGTTCAGATCCCGGAACTCGGGGGCGACGTTTCCTGCGTCGATGAACGCCGCGGCGTCCATGTGCGCGAACAGCGTCCACCGCGACTCGGCGTTGACGAGCGCGAGCGCGCGATCGTGGAAGCGGTAGTCCGAGTACGACCGCAGCGAGTTCTGGCCGCCGAGCGAGGGCAGCAGGTAGAACGGCACGTCGTGACCGTGGGGGACGTCGCTCGTGACGACCCAGCCGTGCAGCGCGATCACCCAGTTGTCCATCATCGGGATGAACTGCGCGCCTTCGGCTTCCAGCTGCCGGAAGTTGAAGGTGTCGCTGCTGGAGCTCTGATCGACGAAGTCGGTCCAGGCCGCGCGATAGACGCCGCCGCTCGTCGGGCGGCTGCGGTGGTCGCGCGTGTCGGAGGTGATCGACAGCTCGCCGTGCAGGTAGTTCGGCTGGAAGGCGTCGGAGACGCCCGGATCGCCGGGGAACGCCTCCTCCGTCGGGGGCAGCAGCAGCTTGAACGTGCCGCCCGGCACCATGACGTCGGGCCGCCGGAGGAATCCGTATTCGCCGCCGAACGACAGCGACGGCACCGGCTTGATCGCCAGGTACGCGACCGAGTCGATGCTCTGCATCCGGTACTGGCTCTTGTCGCTCTCGCTCGAGCTGCTGCCGATGCCGAAGTAGTTGATCTGCGTCTGGTCCTGCCACATCACCTGCGAGCCGATGGCGAGGTGCTTATCCGCGAGGTCGGGAAACTCGAGGCGTCCCTGCATCATGTTGTAGGCACGCCAGGAGACGGCGGCGGACATGTCGACGAAGCCGGCGCCGCCGGCGATGCTGCGCCGGTAGCCGGGGCCGATCGAGAGCCAGCCCGATCCCGTGATCATGTTCGAGAGCTCGAGGTAGAAGCCGTTGTTCGGGCTGCCGGTGTCGCCGAAGCGATTGAACGCGCGGGTGATCGCGTCGTTCAGCACGCGAGGCTCCGCGAACAGACCGTCGTGGCTGTTGTCGCGGGCCGTGGCGGGTGACGGCGCCACGTCGGGCTCCGGCCGTTCGTCGGTGCGAAGATCCTGCGCGCGCGCGGATCCGGAGACAGCAGCGACAAGCACGGCAAGAAGTACAGGCAGACAACGCATTCGGGAACCTCCGTGGACTATGCAGGGCTGCAATCGCCGCGCCTTCGGCCCGCGCCCGCGGACGGTGAGCGCGCGCCGGAGGACGGTCAGAGTCGACGTGCTGGATCGGGTGCGTGTGCAGGCCGTACGCGATCGCGCGCGCCGAGGGGCGCGCGCGATCGTCCGGAGCGGAGGAGACGGCGGGCTATTTTCCCGCGAGGCCCTTGTTCTGCAGCAGCGTCACGACCGCGCGGCGGTTTTCCGCCTGGCCCTTCGCCGTGGTGTTCGGCGCCACCTGTTCGGTCGTGCCCATGGCGGCCGGCACGAAGACGTTCCCGAGCGGGACGCCGTTCTGCTGGAGGATCGACGTGACGATCGCCGCGCGCTCCATGCTCAGCTTCTGGTTCAGGGGGTCGGGGCCGACATCCGACGCGAACGCGGCCACCTGGATCATGTAGCCGTTGACGCCGCGCGCTTCGCCGGCGAACTGCTGCAGCTGCGCCTTGTCGGATTTCGACAGCGTGCTCTTGCCGTTCGGGAAGTACACGGTGACGGACTTCAGCACGTTGAAGTTGTCCAGGTTGGCGATGCGCGTGTTGGTCGCGGCCACGGCGCCCGCGGTGGCGACGATCCGCTGATCGTTGGCCTGGATCTGGCCCTCCTGCGTCGCCAGTTTCTGGCCGTGCTCGCCGAGCCGCTGCGCGTGCGCGTTGAGCTCCTGCTGATGCTGCGCGATGTTGCGCTCGTTGACGAGGCTCCGTTCATCGGTGGGCGTCACGCCGCCCTGAATCAGGCTCGCGGTGCGGAAGTCGGCTTTGGAGAACGTCACCTTCGTCGCGCTGAACCCGCTCGGCGTGTCGAAGGTGCCCGCCGCCTTGATGCGCAGGCCGGGAATGAGATCGGCGGAGCTGACCCTCACCGGACGGATGCCGTCGATGCGGTGCACGCTGGTCGTGTCGCTCAGCGCGACCGTCAGCTTGCCCGTGTCCGTCTGCACCGTGACCGCGGCGGCGCTGCGTCCGGTGATGACGCCTCTGATGTGATCGTCCGCGAACGCCGCTGACGACCAGGCGACGCCGACGACGGCGAACGACGCGAGCATGACGTGAAACCGTGAACGACCTGACTGCATGACAAACCTCCTGCTCCCTTGGCGGGGCGTGAACGTCAATCCTCCCCGGGCGCAGTCGCAAGAACGGCTCCACATCGGCCGGCGCGGGAGGACGGCGTGAATCCGCCGCGCCCCGCGCCGCATCACCGCCAGCCGTCACGAATCCATCAACGTTCGGTCGGCCCGGTCTGGCGTTCAACCTGCATGGTCGTCACGCATGAAGCGCATGCCGCTGTTCGTCGTCGCCGCATGGCTCGCCGTCGGATCGATGTCCGCCGCGGCCATTCACTACACGCCGAAGTACAGAGTCACGGTCACGAAAGACAAGCACACCAACTACGGCGCGTTCAGGACGTACGCCTGGCTCGACACGCATCCCTCGTCGCTGCCGAAGGTGGACGCCGAGATCCGGCGCGCCGTCGAACACGAGCTCGCGGCCCTCGGCCTGTCGCGCGCCGAGCGGCCGCAGGTGATCGCGACCTACGCGTCGCTGACGCGCACGGACATCGAGATGAAGGCCAGGCCGAACGAGAACAACGCGCGGCCGGAATACACGGTCGGCACGATCGTCGTCTCGCTGCTCGAGCCGAGCACGCTGCGGCCGCTGCTCAAGATCCGCGCCGACCGCGTCGTCGACACGGCGTGGATCGAGGTGAGCATCAGCAGCACGGTCGAAGAAATGTTCAGGAAGTTTCCGGGGCGGCGCCCGGCGGCGAAAGCTGAGAACTGATCGCCGCCGGGTCGCGCGCTACAGCGTGGGGGTCGGCTGGTGCTGCTGCTTCATGCGCTTGGCGTGATGCGCCAGCCCGCCCTTGCGGCCGGCCGCGCGCGCCTGCTCGCTCGACCACTCGTGCGCGACGCCGCGGGCGTGCGCCGTCTTGCCGCCCTTGCTGGCAATCTGCCGGCGTCGGGTGCGATCGAGCAGGGCGAATCCTCGAAGGTGTTTCTGGGTCATAGGTCTCCTCGTCTATCTTTCGCGTCAACTCGCGCCACGCCCGTGTGCAAAGGCAACGCCACGCTGGGCCTCGAGCAGGCCGAGCGGACGGGCCGGATCTTCGTCGGGTGGTGGCGACGGGTTGTGGATGCGTGACGACGCGCCGTAGGGCACGTGGCCGTCGGCGCGCAAGTTCCAGCCGCTGCTCTGGTATCCGCAGAGGAAGCACTGGAGGGAGAGATGATCGTGCTCGAAATGCAGGACTAATTCGTGCCCCCCGAGACCGCACATCAGGTGCCGGAGCCGCAACGTCAAAGGCGTCATGACCCGTTCGGACCTCCACTCTTATGCACAGCAAGACGCCCGCCGATCCAGAATCTTGGCGTCGGGGGACGCACCCATGTGGCAGCAGGCGCGGGCGAGGCAGGACGGCGCAGAACGGCAGATGGACGAGGAGCGGCGGCGGGTCTCGGCGAGGCTCCACTCGTCGATCACGCAGTCGCTGGCGGCGCTGACGGCGAATCTCGATCTGATCGCGGGCAGCGGCCAGCACCTGACGCCGGCGAGACGCCGGCTGCTCGTCGAAACGCGCGCGCTCGCGCGCGACTGTTTCCAGCAGGTGCGGGCGCTGGCCGACGAGCTCCATCCGCCGATCATCGCGGAGGTCGGCCTGTGCCGCGCGCTGGCGACGCTGGCCGCCGGGTTCGTCGAGCGCACGCAGGTGCCGGTCGCCTGCGAACCGCAGGAGTGTCCGCGGCTGCCTGACGACGTCGAGACCGCGATGTACCGGCTCGTCGAGGACTGCCTGAACGATCTGCGCCCGCCGCTCGCCGCGGGCGCGGCCTCGGTGGTCCTTCGTCCGACGCGCCGTGCCGTGGAATTGACGATCGCGCCCGTGACGCTCGACGTCGGCATCCGCTGGCGCCGTCATCTGAGCGTTCGCTTCGCGGGCCGTCTCGACGCGCGCGTCACCAAACGTGCAAAAACAGATCTCGCCTTCGTCGTGACGATGCCACTGGCGGCCGTCGGGCGCACCGGCAACCCTGGCGGCGGCACCATTCGCTGACGCCGCGCGCGTCTCCCGGCGCTGCTTTTGCACCGTCCGCGGCGATGCGCCGCGGGGCCGATCGCTCGTGGAACTCGACCGCGCTGTACGTCGTCGGCGCGATTGTCGCCGCGGTGGTCCTGCCGCGCATCGAGCGCCGGCTGCTGCCGGATCTCGTGGCGCCGATCAACGCCGCGGCGGCGATGGCGATCTACTCCGCGATCGCGTCCGGCATGATGGCGCTCACCGGGTTCGTCTTCTCCCTGATGTTCATGATGGTGCAGTTCAGCGCGAGCGCGTACTCGCCGCGGCTCGTCCAGTGGTTCGCGCGCGACCGCCTGGTCGCGCATGCCTTCGGCGTCTTCACCGCGACGTACCTCTACGCGATCGCCGCGCTCGCCTGGATCGATCGCTCGGGATCGCCCGGCGGCGTCCCGTTCATCAGCGCGATGATGGTGATGGTGCTGCTCGTCACGAGCGTCGTGATGTTCGTCGGCCTCATTCGCCGCACCAGCCGGCTGCAGATCACGCGCACGCTCGCGTTCACCGGCGACGAGGGCCGCCGCGCGATTGCCGCGCTCTATCCGGATCTGTCCTCGCTGGTGCCCGACGAACTCCGGCCGCTGCCGCTGGTGCCGCCCGTCGTGCAGGCGACGTATTACGGACCGCCGCTCGCCGTGCAGTTCGTCGACCTCGCCGCGCTGGTCGCGCTCGCGGAGGAGGCGGACGTCGTCATCGAAGTGCTGATTGCGCCGGGGGACACGCTGTCGGACAGCTCGCCGCTCGCGCGCGTCATTGGCGCCACGCGGCTCCTGGAAATGTGCCGGCTCCACGCGGCGATCGTGCTCGGCGTCGATCGCACCTTCGAACAGGATCCGAAGTACGCGATCCGGCTGCTCGTCGACATCGCGATCCGCGCGCTGTCACCGGCGATCAACGATCCGACGACCGCCGTGCAGGCGCTCGACCAGATCGGCGACCTGCTGCAGCGGCTGGGCCGCCGGCGGCTCGAGCTGGGGGCGTTCCGTGACGGCGCGGGGGTGCTGCGCGTCACGATGCCGTTTCCGACATGGGACGACTGTCTCCGCCTTGCGTTCGACGAGATCTCGACGTACGGCGCCTCGAGCGTGCAGGTGATGCGCCGCATGCACGCGCTCGTCGCCGATCTCACGGTCGCGCTCCCGCGCGAACGGCGCGACGGCCTGCACCGGTGGCGCGAGCGGCTGCGTCAGCGCGTGGCCGATCACTTCGACGACGCCGAGGAGCGTGCGGTCGCGCTCATCGAGGATCGACAGGGTCTCGGCACGTCGCGTCCGCATCGCGATCCTGCCGATCCAGCGTCGCGCACACCCGTTCCACTCGATGCCAGTCCGAGCAATAGGTGAATTCCACGATATTCGGCCCGCGCTCCGTGACGACCTGCCAGCCGTCGTCGTGCGCGGGAAGGACGCGGTAGTGGCTCGAGTGCACTGTGTCAGGGACTGCGTTCATCTCGCGCCTCCCCCGCATTCGACCGCATCAAACGTGCCCGGCGCCGCCGCTGACCGGATGCCGTGGAACGTTCACGACGGTTTGTAGCGGCAGGCGCGTGTCACACGCGGTTCCCGTGAGGTTACGGGCGGCACGGGCGATGCACAAAGACGCGAACGATGCCCTGCTCCTCGCCGCGTATGCGCACCACGCCTTCGTCGTGCTCTCCCCCTGGCGTTTCTTCCCCGCGCGACCGTTGTTCACTTCGCGCGGTGAGGGCAGGCATCGCGTCCCGTCACTCATGATCCCGCGTGCACCATGGAAACCATCATTGCCCGGCCCGACGAAACGTGGTCGTCCCAGATTGAAAGCCTGATCGCCGAGTTGTCCGCGACGCTCGTGTGCGTGGACGCCGACGGCGTCGCCGCCACCGCGGGCGACGCGCTGCGCCGTCTCGGCGAGACGCTCGAAATCGACCGCGCGCTGCTGCTCGAGCGCGTCGAGAACAACGTCACCACGGAGACGGTGTTCGAATGGGCGCAGCCGCTTGCGCCCGAAGGCGTCGAGGGCGACGTCGCGCTCCTGAAGACGCTGGTCGAGCTGTGGCCGCCCGATCGCGATGCGCTGCTGCTCGCGCGGATTCCGTCCGATCTCGACGCCGACGTGCGCGCGGCGATGCCGGGCGACGCGCTGTCGCGCATCGCGATGACGTCGGCGGTCGTCGTCCGCGTCACGGTGCCAGGCGCGGAAGGGCTCGTGTGCGCGCTGGCGCTCGGCGTCTGCCGCGACTACTTCGTGTGGCCCGAAGGCGTCGTCGAGCGGCTGCGCATCGTCGCCGGCCTGCTCGCCGGCGCGCTGGCCAGGCGGCGGCAGGAGGTCGCGCTCCACCAGCAGCAGAGCGAGATCGCGCGGCTGCGCGCGCGCTTGAGCGACGGCAACGATCACGGGGCCGCGTCCGCCGCGCCGCGGGCGTCGGTCGAAGGCTTCGAGGAGATTGTCGGCGACAGCCCCGCGCTGCGCACGGCGCTCGGCCTGCTGCAGGAAGTGGCGTCCACGGACAGCACGGCGCTCCTCCTCGGCGAGACGGGCACCGGCAAGGAGCTCTTCGCCCGCGCGCTCCACTCGCACAGCTCGCGCCGGCAGTTTCCGATTGTCTCCGTCAACTGCGCGGCGCTGCCGCCGACGCTGATCGAGAGCGAGCTGTTCGGCCACGAGCGCGGCGCCTTCACCGACGCGGTCGCCCAGCGCCAGGGCCGCTTCGAGCTGGCGCACCGCGGCACGCTGTTCCTCGACGAGATCGGCGATCTCCCCCTCGAGCTGCAGGCGAAGCTCCTGCGCGTCCTGCAGGAAGGGGAGTTCGAGCGCATCGGCACGTCCCGTACGAAGAAGGTCGATGTCCGCATCGTCGCGGCGACCCATCGCGATCTGGGCCGCGCCGTCGTCGATGGCGACTTCCGCGAAGACCTGTACTACCGGCTGAACGTGTTTCCGATCCGGCTGCCTCCGCTGCGCGAGCGGCGCGAGGACATTCCGGCGCTCGTGTGGGCGACCATCCGCAAGCGGCAGCGCGCCGTGCGGCGCTCGATCTCCAGAGTGCCGCAGTCGGTGATGGACGCGCTGATGCGTCACGAGTGGCCCGGCAACATCCGTCAGCTCGAGAACGTCGTCGAGCGTGCGCTGATTCATTCGACGGGCGACACGCTCGTGCTCGTGTCCACCGATCTCGACGAGCTGCCGTCGGACATGCCGGAAAACGAGACGACGCTGTCGTCGGTCGAGCGGACCTACATCGAGAAGGTCCTGCGCGAGTGCGGCTGGCGGATCAACGGCGCCGGCAACACGGCGGAACGGCTCGGCCTGCATCCCAACACGCTGCGTTTCCGCATGAAGAAGCTCGGCATCGTCCGCGCGCGGCCCGCGGCGCCGCCGCCTCACCGCGCACAGTGATCGCCCCCGCCACCGATGGTGGCGGGAGCGCGCGCATCGCCTCGACACACAGGTAAACGCCTTGGAACGCCTCTTGATGCTCCTCCTTTCGTCGAGCGCGCACGCGCTCACAGACAAAGGGGTGTGGTGATGAAGACGATCGCCTTTTCGCTGTTGCTCGGCGCGGCCGCTCTCGGACTCGCGCCCGCCGCTGCAGTGCAGGCTCAGACACAAAAGAGCGACGCGCGTCCGGCCAAGTACTTCGTCGACGTGAAAGGCCACATGGCGCAGATGACCGCTGCGCTCGACGCGACGTTGACATTCGATAAGCCGGTGCAGATCCCGAAGGCCATCCTTCCGGCAGGAACCTACCTGTTCACGCTGATCTCGCCGTCGACCTTCCGCGTGACGAACGAGGAAGGCACGCACGTCTTCGCCGTGTTCAACACGATGGGCGCGTCGCGCCTGAGCGAAACGACCACGCGCGCGCAGCTGCGCTTCGAAAACAGCGCGTCGGGTGAGCCGCCACGGCTGATTGGCCTGTTCCCGGAAGGCTCGACGACCGGGTTTTCGCCGCTCTATTCGAAGAAACAGCGTGAGGCCAATGCGCCGATCGCCACCGGCGGTGTGAAGTAGTGAGAGCCTTCATCGGAGAACGCCGGTCGGACGTGCATCTGCTGGTCGCCGACGCCGGCGTGAAGGCCGTGAGCCTCGCGCGGCTCGACCGCCTGGGGTTGCGCGTCCCGCCGGCGATCGTGCTGGACGCCTCGCTCTCACGGGAATACCAGCAGCGCGGCGCGCTGCCGCCCGGCTTCGCCGTGCAGCTGGCTGCCGCGCTTCGCGAGATCGAAGACGCGACGGGCCTGACCCTCGGCGGCGAGAAGCCGCTGCTGCTGTCGGTGCGTCCGAGCCCGGTGGCCACCATGCCGGGCCTGCTGCCGGTGCTGCTGAACGTCGGCCTCACCGAAGCGCGCGTCCCCGATCTGATTCGCCGGACCGGCAACGCGTGGCTCGCCTGGGACTGCTACCGCCGGCTCGTCCGCGGCTTCGCGGCCGCCGTCGACTCGCAGTCGCTCGTGCCGTTCGACCGGCTGATGTCCACGCATCTCGCCCGGGCCCGGGCGCGCACGCTCCAGGAGCTCGATCCCATGTCGATGCGCGACCTCGCGCGCGGCTTGGCGGATCTCCGGCGCATCAACGGCGCGCCGCCGCTGCCGGTCAACGCGCTCGACCAGGTCGTGCGCGCCGTGGACGCCGTCCTCGCGGCGTGGCATGCGCCGCACGCGCAGGCGTGCCGCCGCGTGTACGGCATCGACGAGGCCGCGGGCACCGCCGTGCTGCTGCAGGCCATGGTCTTCGGCAACTGGGGCGCGCGGTCCGGATCCGGCCAGGCGTTCACTCATGGCGACGGGTTGCGGGTCGACTTCGCCTTCAACGCACAGGGCGGCGACGACCGCGCCGACGCCGGCGACAGCGCGCTGCTGCGGCTCGTCCTTCCCGAGATCTGGTCGGAGCTCGAGAGCGCCCGCTCGATCGTCCGTCACGAGCTCGAAGACATCCGTCACGTCGACTTCACGGTGGAGGACTCGCGCCTCTACTTCCTGCAAACCCACTCGACACTTTCCCCAGGGACTCCTCATGGCCTTCCTTCGTCCCGTCCCGCCCGCACGCTTCGCCGTCCGCGTTCTGTTGCTGCCGCTGATGCTGATCCTCGCCGGCCTGCCGCCTCTTTCGGCGCCGGCACGCGCGGCGGACGTCGTCCGTCTCCAGGTGTCGCCGACGATGTACGAGAAGAACGATCTGGTGGTGCAGGTGCTGATTCAGCGTGACGCCGACAACGGCGCGATGCGTGTGACGGCGGAGTCGTCCACCTATTTCGCCAGCAGCGAGATGGAGCTCGAGGGCGGCTACGCGCCGCGGGTCAAGGTCATCCGCTTCCGGGATCTGCCGTCCGGCTTCTACGAAGTGACCGGCATCGTCTACGACGGGAAAGCCAAGGTCAAAGGCCAGGCGCGGGTGTCGGTGCTCGTCTACCCGAAGTGACCTCGCGGCGCTGCCACACGTAAACCGGCACGCCGAGCAGCAACAGCAGCAGGCCGAAGAGCACGGGCTTCGGCCCGCAGCCGTAGACCGTGAACATCGAAAA
>Ga0134123_10002533_pt1 | contig 11959 bp, 7 predicted proteins | sample KB303_FD_96460 | JGI IMG/M metagenome (GOLD analysis project Ga0134123, IMG submission 96460) | Terrestrial soil microbial communities without Nitrogen fertilizer from Kellogg Biological Station, Michigan, USA - KB3-0-3 | ecosystem: Environmental > Terrestrial > Soil > Unclassified ...
AGAAGGTGTAGTTGATTTCGACAGTCGGGAACCGCTCGGCATAATACGGCAGCATCTTCGCGGCCGGCAGCTTCTCGGGGTAGAAGCTCCCCTTCCACTCGGGGTAGTTGTAGCCCGATGTACCAATCCAGATCATTGCCAGTATTATGAATAACATGCGTCGAAGCATCCACCTGGTCTGCGTGCTCGCGTTCGTGGCGGCGGCGTGCAGTGCTCCCGATCGCCACGAGTACACGCTCCAGGGACAGGTCCTCTCGATTGCCGCCGACCACAAGGAAGCGAATATCAAGCACGAAGACATCGCCGGCTTCATGCCGGCGATGACGATGCCCTACAAGGTGCGCGATCCGCAGCAGTACGCCAATCTCGCGCCAGGCGATCTCATCACCGCCACGCTCGTCGTCGTCAGCAACGAAGCGTACTTGAAGGACGTCAAGAAGGTCGGCAGCGCGCCGCTCGCGCAGCCCGAGGGCGCGGCGCCTTCGGCCTCGTCGGGATTCGAACTGCTGAAGCCGGGCCAGGCCGTGCCGAACACGGTCTTCATCGATCAGGACAACAAGGTCCGCGACTTCGCATCGTTCCAGGATTCCGTGGTGCTGATCACGTTCATCTACACGAAGTGCCCGATGCCCGACTTCTGCCCGCTCATGGATCGCAACTTCAAGACGATCCAGGCGAGGCTCGCGAAGGATCCGGCGCTCAAGAACGTCCACCTGGTCAGCGTGAGCTTCGATCCCGCATCCGACACGCCGCAGGTGCTCAAGATGCACGCCGGCGCGCTCGGCGCCGACCCGAAGCGCTGGACCTTCCTCACGGGACAGCGCGACGACATCGACCAGTTTGCGATGCGCTTCGGCGTCTCGATCAGCCGCGACATGACCGACCTGACGAACATCACCCACAATCTGCGGACGGCGATCATCGACCGGCAGGGTCTCTTCGTGAAGTCGTACACCGGCAACGAGTGGAAGCCCGACGAGATCATGGCCGATCTCAAGAACATTGCCGGATAGCTTCACGCCGCGCGAGCGCCGGCTCATCGCGCGCCTCCGGAGCCCGCTCGACGTTCAGCGATATCTGAATCGTCTGCCCTACAACACGGAGCCGCCTCCCGGACGCGCCACGCTGCGCAGCTTCCGCGCGGTGGTCCGCGCCGGCTCTGCGCATTGCCTCGAAGCCACCATCTTCACGGCCGCCGTCCTCGAACAGCATCGATTTCCGCCGCTCGTGCTCAGCTTCGAATCCATCGATCATCTCGATCACGTGATCTTCGTCTACCAGCGGCGAGGACGATGGGGATCGGTGGCGAGGTCGAGGGACCCCGGGCTGCACGGCCGGAAGCCCGTGTTCGCGACGCCGCGGGCGCTGGCCTTGAGCTACGTCGATCCGTATGTCGATTACACCGGAGGCGTCACGGGCTACGCTGTGGTCGACCTTCGAGCGCTCGGAGACTACGACTGGCGGCTCTCGGACCGGAACGTGTGGAAGGTCGAACAGCTGCTCCTGAACACGAAGCACCATCGAATCAGGACGTCCCCCGCGCGAATCAAGGCGCTTCGCGCGCGTTATCGCGCGTATCGCGCCGGGCACGGCGGCAGAAAGCCCATCTACTACAAGGGCCGGGAGCGATGGACAGAGATTCCGGAGGAGTTTCTCTGCGATTGACCGAGGCGTGGCAGACTAACGGGGATCACGGGAGGACTCGATGAGGAAGATCTGGCTGCTGACGGCTGTTCTGGCCGCCTGCCCCTGTCCGGCCTTTTCGCAAACGAGCGACGAGCTCGCCACAGGCATCAAGGATCCAGCGAACGTCACCACCCAGAGCATGGGCTACGACCGGAAGAATTACAGCCCGCTCAAAGAGATCAACAAGTCCAACGTCAAACGGCTCGTGCCGGTCTGGAGCACGAGCACGATGAACGACGCGGGCGAGCTGGCCGCGCCGACGATCTACGACGGCGTGATGTACGTCATCAACGGCCGGTGGACATTCGCGCTCGATGTCGAAACCGGGAAGCAGATCTGGCGGACGCCGGTTGACGTCGACGCCGGCGTGCAGAAGGTGGCGCTCTTCGGCGCGATCACAAGGGGCGCGGCCACGATCTACAACGGCAAGCTCTATCGGATCACCATCGACAACCACATCCAGGCGCTCGACATGAAGACTGGAAAGGTGGTGTGGAACCAGACGTTTGCCGACTGGCACGAAGGCTACTCCTCAACGGGCGCACCGATTGTCGCCAACGGTGTTGTGATTTCAGGAATGGCCGGTGGGGAGTTCACGACGCGAGGGTTTCTCGACGGCTGGGATCCTGAAACGGGCGCAAAGATGTGGCGCCGCTACACGGTACCTGCGCCTGGAGAGCCGGGATCCGAGACGTGGCCGCAGACCGGCGAGGCGTGGAAATACGGCGGCGGCGCCACGTGGCGATCCGGCTCCTACGATCCCGAGCTCGATCTCGTCTATTGGGGCACCGGGAATGCCGAGCCGTACGATCCGCGGCCGCGCGGAGAACTCGACAGCCTGTATACCTCCAGCGTGCTCGCGATTCGACCGAAGACGGGAGAGATCGCCTGCTACTTCCAGTACACGCCGAACGACATCTACGACGTGGACGGCGTCGACGAACACATCCTCGCCGACATCCGCATCAACGGGCAGACCCGGAAAGTCGCGATCCAGGCCAACAAGAACGGCTTCCTGTACGTCCTGGATCGCACGAACTGCAAGCCGATCGCCGCGCATCCGTTCTCGAAAGTCAACTGGGCCACCCGCATCGACATCGCAAGCGGCCGCCCGGTGCTGACCGACTTGTACAACAAGTTCCTGTCGGGCGAAGAGGTCGAGATTTATCCGCAGCGCGGATCGAACGCGGTGCCGGCGGCCTTCAACCCGGAGACCGGGCTCGTCTACACGACGTCGTTCAACATGCCGCGCATCCAGAAGCTGGCCCCGCCAAAGCCGCAGGTTCTCGGCACGAACTCGACCGGCGTGCTTGGAAGAGCGCCCCAATTCAAGCCCGGCGACATCGTGGGGCACTTCGTCGCGATGAATCCTTTGACCGGGACGAAGAAGTGGGAGATCCCGCTCGCCGACATGCCGAGCTCCTCCGGCATGCTCGTAACGGCCGGCGGGCTGGTGTTCACCGGCAAGCCGACCGGCGAGCTCGTGGCCCTCGACGAGGAAACCGGCAAGACGCTCTGGCAGTTCAAGACGGGATCGAGCATCAACGCGACGGCGATCACCTACATGTACAAGGGACGGCAATACGTAACGATCGCATCGGGACTCGGCGGCGGCATCGCGAGACGATTCGCCGCGAGCTCGGTTCCAACCGGCGGCTCGATTTGGACGTTTGCGTTGATGCAGGACTAAAAGGCTTTGGGCTTCGGGCTGTGGGCTTTAGGTTTTGGGCTGGCGCTCGCACAGCCCGCGGTGACGTTCAATCGTGACGTCGCACCGATTCTCTTCGCCAACTGCGCGTCCTGTCATCGTCCCGGCGAAATCGGACCGTTCAGCCTGCTGACCTACGAAGACGCGCGGCCGCAGGCCGCGGCGATTCTTCGCGCGGTTCGCACGCGCGCGATGCCGCCGTGGAAACCGGAGCCCGGATTTGGATCGCCGTTCGTCGGCGAGCGGCGGCTGAGCGATCAGCAGATCGACATCATCAGGCGATGGGTTGACGAGGGCGCGGTTCGAGGCGACCCGGCGGACCTCCCGGCGGCGCCGGCATACACCGACGGCTGGCGGCTGGGTGAACCGGATCTCGTCGTCACGCTTCCTGAACCGTACCGCTTGAAGGCCAGCGGAACAGACGTGCTGCGCAACGTGGTCATTCCCGTCCAGCTGCGCGAGGCCCGTTACGTGCGCGCGATGGAATTCCGGCCCGGCAATGCGCGCGTCGTCCATCACGCGAACATTCGCGTCGATCGATCCGGAGCGTCGCGCGCGCTGGACAGTCAGGACCGCGAAGTTGGATTCGACGGCTTCGTCACGACGGCGAGTTTTCCTGATGGACAGTTTCTCGGATGGACGCCCGGCCAGCTCGCGCCGCCCGTTCCGCCCGGCATGGCCTGGCGTCTCGAAGCCGGCAGCGATCTCGTGGTGCAGCTCCACATGCAGCCGGTCGAGACCGATCAGCTCGTGCAGCCAAGCATCGGACTGTTCTTCACCAGGGAGCCTCCCGGGCTCATGCCGGTCATGCTCCGGCTGGGACGGCACACGATCGACATCCCGCCAGGCGTCGCCAGATACGAGTCGCGCGACAGCTACGTGCTGCCGATTGACGTCAACGTCACCGCCATCCAGCCGCACGCTCACTTTCGCGCCACCGAGGTCCGGGGCTTCGCGCTCCTTCCCGACGGGAGCGAGCGCGGCCTGATTCTGATCAGGGACTGGGACTTCAACTGGCAGGACCTTTACCGGCTCGCATCGCCTCTCGCGCTGCCGAAAGGCACGACGCTCGTGATGGAGTACGAGTACGACAATTCCCCGGCCAACCGGCGGAATCCCGATCGGCCGCCCAGGCGCGTGCGCTGGGGCGAGACGAGCGAAGACGAGATGGGCGATCTCTGGATCCAGGTGCTCCCGCGTTCGAACGCGGATCGCGCGCGGCTGCTCGCCGACTTCGGACCCAAGGTGATGGCCGAAGACGCCGCCGGCTACGAGAAGATGCTCGAGGCCGATCCGCAAAACGCACGACTCCACGAAGCGGCGGCGGCCATCGATCTGCTGCTCGGCAAAGCCGACGTGGCGCAGGCGCATCTCGAGGCGTCTCTCCGAATCGATCCCGATTCCGTCGAGGCGCACTACAACCTCGCGACCGCTCTCGCGCGTCGGGGACAGCTCCCCGACGCAGAGGCCCACCTTCGACGGACGCTGCAGATTCAGCCCGATCATGTCGCTGCGCACGTGAATCTCGGCGCCGTGCTGCGGATGCGCGGGCAGCTAGACGAAGCGAAGACGCATCTGCGGCGCGCGCTCGAGCTCGATCCGGCCAACGCCGCCGCGCACACGAATCTCGGTGGAACGCTGGCCTCCGAGCGGAAATTCAGCGAGGCCATCCAGGAGTACCGGTTGGCACTGCGATCGAACCCGGATCTGCTCGAACCGCTGACGGATCTTGCGTGGCTTCTCGCGACCTCCAAGGAATCGAGCTTGCGTGCACCGGCGGAAGCGGTGCGGCTCGCGCAACGAGCCGTGCAGCTGACCGGCGAGCAGGACGTCCGTGCACTGGAGACATCAGCGGCCGCATTCGCGGCCAACGGCCAGTTCGCGCCGGCCGTCGCTGCGCAGCAGCGAGCCATCGCCCTCGCGACGCTCAACCGGATGCCGGCCGCTATCATCGATCGGCTGCAGGAACGGTTGGAGCTGTTTCGGCGGGACGTCGCGTACGTGGAACCCTGAAGGACTTCAGGCTTTGGGCTGCGGGCTGCAGGACAAACCCCACAGCCAAAAGCCCAAAGCCTGCCAGCGAGTCGCCTTAGAAGCTGTAGGTCATCGAGAATTCCATGATCCGCGGCTCCATGATGACCGTCGGCTTGTTGAAATTCGGTCCCGAGAGCTTCGTGATGTCCAACACGGTGTTCGAGTTCATCACGTTGAACGCGTTCGCCCGAACCGCGAACCTCTGATTCTTCATCAGGTTGAAGGTCTTCTCGATCCGGAGGTCCACTTGTGTGCTGTTGGGAAGCTGGCGTGCGTCGAACGGCTCGACGTTGATGGTGATGTTCGGAATCGTCCGGCCGCCCGTGAAACGGACCGTGCGCGCCCAGAAATATCCGCTGCGCGTTTCGAGCTGGCCCGAGGCCATGATGTCGAACGGGAACCGGTAGACACCCGATACCTTCGTGCTCGACTCCCAGCCGTGCTCGTGCGTGTTGATCTCGGCGTTGGGATTCATCGGCCCGCTCTCGACGTTGCCGTTGAACTCGCTCCCGCCGGCAGCGACACTCACCGGGACATCGCGCATCGTCCCGGAGTACGAGGCCAGCAGCTGCCAGTTGTTCGACAGGCGCTTGAAGAGCGCGATGTCGACGCTCTTGTAGGTTTGATCGGCGTTCGGATCGTTGATCCGGACGAAGTGCTCGAAAGAACGAGGTTGCAGCGCCGTCGAGTATTCCCAGTATGTGAACGACTGGCCGGTGTCGTCGCTGTTGCCGAGGATCCCGTCAGGCCCCGGGTCCGGCCTGGTGACTGGAATGTTGTACGACGAGTAGGGGCGCAGCTCGTTGAGGAGACGATACGTGTTCTTGTACTTGGAATAGATGCCGCTCACGCGCGCCGAGAAATTCGCCATCAGCTCGCGCTCGAACGAGACCGAATACTCGTCGCTCTTGGGCTGGACTTCATCCTTGCTTGGAAAAGTATTCGACCCGCCGCTCTGCGACACGTAGTCGGGACCGAGCGGATCGAGGTTGACCTCGCCTAGATCGTAGCGGCCGTTGCTGTTCAGATCTCTCCAGCGATAGACGACCTGGGTTCGGACCATGGCGTCGGCGGCGTCGAGTTCCGGCACCTGCTGCCGTTCGTGATCGAATCGTCCCCAGCCGCCCTTGATCAGGGTCTTGCCGTCGCCGGTGATGTCGAACGACGCGTGCAGACGCGGTGCGACCGAGTCCCAGACGTTGAACTGCTGCCGCTCGCGGCAGCCCGCCGGAAACGCGAGGTTTCCAGGCGGCGCGGCGGCCTCGCGACAGAATTCCGGCACGAAGCCGTTGTCGTGCGCATAGCGCAGGCCCAGATTGAGCGTCAGCCGGCGCGCCATCGTCCAGCTATCCATGAAGTACACGTCGCCGTAATGCGTCACGACCTTCGCCAACGCGGGGTTGTTCCATACCTCGATCTGGTTCGGTACGCCGTTCTGCAACAGCAGCCGATAGTTGTAGACCCAGGACGAATACGCGCCCTCGAGTGTCGTGTCTGGATCGAGTAAGGGATATTGCCGGCCAAACCAGTTGTCCACGTAGTCGAAGCCGACCTTGAACTCGTGGCTTCCCATGAACAGATCAGGATTGAACGACGTCGCGCTGCCCTTGTAGTGATGCCGTGGGTTGTGCGGGCGCTGTCCGATGGTCGTCTGAGGTCCGCGAATCTGACCAGTGATCTGATCAGTGCTTGGTTCGAATTCGCGCGGCGAGAAGCTCCAGTAGTGACTGTCGTACGTCCAGAACCCGTATTGGAACGACGTGACGAGCTTGCTGCCATAGAGCTTCTGCCACTCGGCTTTGAGCGTGCGGCTCGGCGTCATGAGCCCGCCGCGGTGCTCCCAGGGAATGAACTGGCTCAAGTTGCTCGTGTCGTACTTGTGGTTGTAGGCGTAGAAGCCGATGAACTTGTTCGACGGCGTCATCTGCCATGAAACCTTGTTGGTATTGAACCACGCCAGTTCCTTGGCGACCGCCGGGGTCACGCCGTCGGGCATGAACGTCGCCAGCGGCGCTTGATCGTCGATCTGCCGCCGCCACGCCGTGTAGAACCAGAGCTTGTCGCGGATGATTCGGCCACCCAGATCGGTGCTGATGCTGTAGCGGCTCGCGATGGCATTGCCGGTGCCGATGCCCTGCGCCCGCAGCGCGTCGTCGATGTTGTCGGCCTGTGTGCTGACCGGAGTCTTGTTGTATGTAGTGCTGCTGTGGAAGTCGTTGCCGCCCGACTTGACGATGGCGTTCAGATTGACGCCGCGGCTTGGCACCTCGGCGCTGTTGCCAATGGTCTTGACCGCAGCCTCTTCGATGGCCGTGTAATCCCAGTAGTTGGCCTGGCCGCTCGACGCCTGAAGGCTGCTCGTCTGCACGCCTTCGAGCGTGGAATACGCTTCACCAGCCTGACCGAAGACGCGATACGTCGGAACCTGATTCAAGCTGCTCCCGCCGACGTCCCTGAGCGTGCGGACGCCGGGCGCCTGCGCCAGCAGCGAGACAATGCCATTGCGGCTGGTCGGAATCAGCTCGATGGTCTCGCGTGTGAACTGCGTGGTCGCCGATGTCGAAGTCGTATCGACGACGGGCGATGCGCCTGAGACCGTAATCGACTCCTGAAGTGATCCGACTTTCAGCTGGACGTCGAGCCGGGCCGTGAATCCGACGGTCAGCCGGATGCCCTCGTGTTTGACGGTTTGAAACCCCGCGAGCGTGTACTCGACGGTGTAAGTACCGATCGGGAGAGGCGTGATTCGATACTCGCCGGTGGCGTCGGTCACGTCGGCGACAGATGGAACCTGGAGCGCAGGGCCGGTTGCAGTGACGGTCACACCCGGCAGGACGGCGCCGCTTTCATCTTTGACCTGGCCGATGATGCCGCCGTCTGTTTGCGCGGCCGCACCACTCGCCCACGTCAGTAGTACCGGAAGAATTAATAGCGACTGAAGTGCTCGGGAGCCGAAACCTGGCCGTACCCTTCTCATAGCGGGTCCTCCTCGAACAATGAACTGAGGCTGCTTCGAGCGCCGACTACGAACAAATGACGACGAAGACGCTACGCCGCTATGAAGACGTCAGCTGAAGAATGACGAGGCCACTTTAGGACAAACCGTGGCAAACGTCGACGGTATTTTCCGAGGTTGCCGCCATCGATTCAAGAATGTGGATCGGAAGGGAAATCTTCTGAATCGTGGAACAGCAACGTCGCTCGGCTGAAGAGAATGGGCCGCGCAGAGCCGCTTCAAATATCCGGTGTTGAAACTCCCCCAATGGGCCTACAATCGCCCCGGAAACAACTGCAAGGAAACCGGGAGTGCCAAAAAGGGCTCTTGCGTTCGGCGGATTGGCGGCCGCGATGTTCCTGGCCGGGTGGGCAGCGCTTGGTGCGCAGGCTACCACGAACAAGACGCCGCAGCGGATGCCGAATGATTGGCCGCTGAGTATTGCCAACGTCCTGCCGTCGGGTCAGCCCGTCATTCCCATTTTTGAATCGTGGTACCCCAATCCTGACGGCACTATCGCATTCAGTTTCGGCTTCATCAACCTGAATTCCGAGGAAGCGGTTCATATTCCGCTCGGTCCGGACAATTTCATAGAGCCGAAGCGCTTCGACGGATTTCAGCCCACGTACTTCGAAGTCGCTCCAAAGGAGCGGGCCCGCTTCGCCCGGCATCAGTCAGTCTTCATCGTCACCGTCCCAAAAGACTTCAAGGGTGACGTTGTCTGGAGCCTGCGCGTCCGCGGTCAGATCTACTCGTCTCCGGGCCGGGCGACGCGCGAAGAGTACGGCATTGAGGATCTCGAGAGCCTGACAGAAGCTCCGGTCGCGGCCGTGCTCAAGTACGCGGCATCTGGCCTGTCGGGGCGAGGCCGCAACGCGTTCGTGGCCGGCCCGCTGAAGGCCGTCGTGGGAAAGCCGCTGCCGCTCACCATCGGGATCGATCTCCTCTCTCGTCCAAGCAGTATCGTCACTTGGTACCACCATCAGGGCCCGGCCAAAGTCACGTTCGATCCGAAACAAGCCGTGGTGAAAGCCGGTGGAGACGTCAACACCACGGCGACTTTCAGCCAGCCGGGTGATTACGTCTTGCGCATCACAGCGCTCGAGAGCCTCGCGGCCCTCGAGCAGCACTGCTGCTATACGAATGGCTACGTCAAGGTGACCGTGACTCGGTAATCCGTTCGGTTCGAACAGGAGCAAGACCATGAAGAAGATCTGGGCGGGTGCGGTTATTGCGGCATTCGCGCTGCTGTTGGTACCCGGGCAGGCGTTCGCGCAGACGCGGACGTTTGCCAAGGACGTTGCGCCGATTCTCCAGCAGAAATGTCAGTCTTGCCATCAACCGAACGGGATGGCGCCGATGCCGTTGACGACCTACGAAGAGGTGCGCCCGTGGGCCGCGGCCATCAAACGAAAAACACAAGCTCGCGAGATGCCGCCGTGGGACATCGACAAGTCCGTCGGTATCCAGGAATTCAAGAACGACGTCTCGTTGAGCGACGGCCAGATCGAAACGCTCGCTCGTTGGGTCGATGGCGGAGCGCCTCTCGGTAACCGCGCGGATCTCCCGCCGCCCATGAAGTGGCCGGATGCGACGGAGTGGCAGGCCGAGAAGGAACTCGGACGCCCGCCGGATCTCGTCATCAAGTCGGATCCATTCGACGTGAAAGCCACCGGACTGGATCAGTGGTGGGAGCCAGTCGTCAAGCTGGAAGGCATCACGAGTACGCGATGGATGATGGCCAGCGAGACGAGGCCCGTTCTGAAGAGCCGGCGACTCACCCACCATGCGAACTCGTTCAAGACGAACGAGAATCGGCCGAAAGAATCAGCAACTGTCTCGCGCTTCGTCGTCGGCAAGCCGTACGACGTGTTCCCCAGCGACACCGGAACGCTCTTCGAGCCGGGCGACAAGGTGACGTTCAACATTCACTACTTCCCGATGGGCGAGGCAGTGACTGGCGCGTACGTCGAGGTGGGTGTCTGGTTCTACCCCGAGGGTTACGTGCCGAAGTTGAAGACGAACGGACCCGAAGGTGGAACGTTCTCTTCGTATAGAGACAACGACGACAGACCTCAGGTCCTGATCATCCCGCCTCAGGGCAAGCAGATGACCCAGGGGATGCACGTGCTGCAAAAGCCGGCGAAGATCTACAGCGTCAGGGCCCACATGCATCTACGTGGCGTGGCGCAGTCGATCGAAGCGATCTATCCAGACGGCCATCAGGAGATTCTGAGCAGGATGAACTGGAATCACCGGTGGCAGATCACCTATCTCTACGCGGACCACGTGCAGCCGCTCCTGCCCAAGGGAACGGTTCTGATCGTCACCTCCTGGTACGACAACACTTCGGCCAACCGGAACAACCCCGATCCCGATCAGTGGGTCGTTCACGGCAGACGCACGGGCGACGACATGTCCCATGCAGCGGTTGGCATCACCTACTACGACAAGGAAGAAGATTTCCAGGCCGCATTGAACGAAAGAAAAGCGCTGCTCAAGCAGAGAAACACGCAACAACAGCCCTAGCAGTCCGATCGATCACCCCTCGCTCGCGACTTTATTTCGCTCGCTTCGCGATCTTTTTCTCGGATCGTAAACGCGTGAGTTGGCGAGGAGACGGAAATGGCCAAGTTCATCTACTCCAGGGGCGTCGTCTGCCTGATTGTGCTGGTCCTTACCGCAAACCCGTCCGCTGCAGGGCAGCAGAACGCCGGGATCATCGGGCAAGTCGTGGATGAAAGTGGTGCAGTGCTTCCGGGAGTGACCGTCACAGCAACCAGTCCTGCGCTGCAAGTTCCGTCAGTGACGGCCGTGAGCGACGAAAAAGGCGAGTTCCGGTTGACGCCGCTCCCGATTGGCACCTACACCATCGAGTTCACGCTCACGGGATTTCAGACCGTCAGGCACGAGGGCGTGCGCCTGACGGTCGGGTTCACCGCGCGCATCGATACGCCGCTCAAGGTCGGCTCGCTCCAGGAATCCATCACGGTGTCCGGCGTGTCACCGGTCGTCGACACTACATCCACCACGGCAACAACCGAGTTCACGCGGGAAACGCTCGAGGCGCTCCCGACCAGCCGCAACGGCGTCGTCAGCCTCCTCGCGCAGGCGCCCGGAGTTCGGGGACTGCGCGACGTCGGGGGAAGCACGCTGAACCAGGTGCCGGTTGCGCGCGTGTTCGGCCAGTCGGCGGAGGTCTATTACACGCTCGAAGGCGTGCAAACCAGCAGCCTGCAAACCGCTGGTGGACAGTCGAACTACTGGGATTACACGGCGATCGAGGAAGCGTCGGTGCGCACCACTGGCAACAGCGCTGAAATGCCGTACCGCGGCGTCAACCTGAGCGCCGTCGTGAAGTCAGGCGGCAATAATTTCCATGGTACCGGCTCGTACAACAACACCAGTGCCAACCTTCAGAGCGACAACATCGACGAAGGCCTCGAGGCGCAGGGCATCACGAGCGGTGGCCGTCTCGCCGCGAGGTACAGCTACAACGGCGACGTGGGCGGGCGGATCGTCAGGGACAAGTTGTG
>Ga0134123_10002538_pt1 | contig 11948 bp, 6 predicted proteins | sample KB303_FD_96460 | JGI IMG/M metagenome (GOLD analysis project Ga0134123, IMG submission 96460) | Terrestrial soil microbial communities without Nitrogen fertilizer from Kellogg Biological Station, Michigan, USA - KB3-0-3 | ecosystem: Environmental > Terrestrial > Soil > Unclassified ...
CCGGATCGGCGCCCGCCGTTGGCGGTGGCGCGGGAGAGGATCCGGGGCCGGCGTCGCGCTCGCGGGTGATCCGCTCCGCGAGCGAGCCCAGTGAAGGAGATTCGAGAAGCGCGCGGGAGGGCAGCCGCAGGCCGTGGGTCTCTTCGATCGCGGCGAGGAAGAGCCTGGTCTCGACCGCGCCCCAGCCGAGCTCCTCCCATTCGAGGTCAGGCGTAGGCTCCACTGCCAGGGAGAAGCGCCGCCGCAGGAGGTCTCCGAGGCTGTCCACGACGCTGTGGCGAGAGGGGTTGCCGGCGGCGCTCCCCTTCCCCTTCTCGGGACCGAGCCGCTCCACGAAGGCGAGGAGCCTCTGCGCCCGCTCGAACAGCTCGTCGTCGGTCCGCGCCGACAGCGGCACGAGGCGGGGGCCGTCCGCGGCGGCGGCCGGGCCGGCGAGGCGCGGCGCCTCCTCGATCACGGCATGGGCGTTGGCGCCGCCGAAGCCGAACGAGCTCACGCCAGCGAGCCGGGGGAGCTCGCGCCCCTGCCCGTCGCGCAGGCGCGGCCAGGGCTCGTTGCGCTCCACGACGTGGAAGGGGCTCCCGCTCAGATCGATCTCGGGGTTCAGGCGCTCGAAATGGAGAGTCCTGGGGATCCGCTCGTGGCGGAGCGCCAGCAGGATCTTGATCAGACCGGCCAGGCCCGCCGCCCCCTCCAGGTGCCCCACGTTGCTCTTGACCGAGCCCAGGCCGCACCGGGGCGCCGCCGGCCGGACCGCCCCGGGCATCCCCTCCAGGCGGCGGAAGGCCTCGACGAGGCCGCTGATCTCGATGGGATCGCCCAGCTTCGTGCCGGTGCCGTGCGTCTCGACGTAACCCGCCGATCCGAGCGCAACGCCCGCCTCCCGCCAGGCCGTCTCGATCACCTCCGCCTGGGCGTCGGGCCGCGGCGCCGTCAGCGTCGTCGCCTGGCCGCCGTGGCTCACCGCCGTGCCCCGGACGAGGCCGTAGATCGCGTCTCCGTCCTCGGTGGCCCGGGCGAGCGGCTTCAAGACGAGCATCGCTCCGCCCTCTCCCCGCACGTAGCCGTCGGCCGCCGCATCGAACGTGCGGCAGGCGCCCGAGGGGGAGAGCATGCCCGCCTGGTAGTAGGAGAGGCTGATCGTCGGGCTGCACAGGAGGTTGACCGCCCCCACCAGCGCCACCTCGCAATCGCCGCGCCGCAGGGCGTTGCGCGCGTCGTGCAGAGCGAAGAGGGAGCTCGAGCAGGCGGTGTCCACCGTCACGCTCGGCCCCTTGAAATCGTAGAAGTAGGAGAGGCGGTTGGCGAGCATGGCGTACGCGGTGCCCGAGCCCACGTACCCCTCGACCGCCGCGGAGGCCGCGACCAGCACGTCGCGGTAGTCGCTCTGGCAGACGCCGACGAAGACGCCGACCTTGCGGCCCGCCAGCTCGGAGGGGCGCCGGCCGGCGTCCTCCAGGGCCTCCCAGCTCAGCTCCAGCAGCAGGCGCTGCTGCGGGTCCATCAGATCCGCCTCCCGCGGGGAGATGCGGAAGAACCGCGCGGCGAACTCATCGATCGTGTCCAGGAACCCGCCGCGGTCGATTCCCCGGTGCCGCCCCTGCGGATCGATGGAGGCCGGCCACCGCCACCGCTCCGCGGGCAGCGCGCGGATCGCGTCGCCCCCGCGGTCGAGGAGGTGCCAGAAAGCATCCGGCGTGGCGCCGCCGGGGAACCGGCAGGCGATGCCGACGATGGCGAGGACGCTCTCCTCCGCCGTCTCCCGCGCCGGCCGGACTGCCGGGGCTTCCCGCGCCGGCGTCCGCCCGGCGTCCCTCCCGCCCGCGCGCTCATGCCGCGGCGACAGCTCGCGGAGCCGGTCCTCGGGAATCATCGGCGCCAGCGCCTGCGCGATCTTCTCCTGCGTCGGATGCTCGAAGAGGAACGCTGGCGGGAGCTTCACCCCGAACCGCCCGCGCACGAGCGACTTCAATTCGACGAGCTCGATCGAATCGAGCCCCATCTCCATGAGCGGGCGCCGCGCGGAGTAGGCGGACGAGCGTTCCTCGCCGAGCAGCGCGAGGATGTCCTCCTCGATGTGCTTGCCAACGATCCCGCCCGCCTCCGGCCGCTCCTCGACGCTCCCGGTCGCCGCGGCTGCGCAGAGCATCACGCTCTGCCCGCACTCGGCGTCCGGGCTCTGGGTGGGCAGCGCGAACGCCTCGACGAGCGCAAAGCCGGTGCGCTCGAGGACCGTCTTCCATTGCGGCACGCTGAGCAGGCAGCTGTCGCTGAGCCGGCGGCCGGGGTCCTCGAAGAGCCAGTAGCCGTGCAGCAGAGCTCCACTGAAGAACAGGCAGTCCTTGACCGCGGTGAACTCGTTGAGCACCAGGAGACCGCCCGGCTGGAGCAGGCGCCGCGTCTGCTCCAGCGTGACCTCGATGTCCCTGGTGTCGTGCAGGACGTTGGCTGCCACGACGACGTCGAAGCTGTGGGCCTCGAAGCCTTGCGCGGAGAGGTCCTTCTCGATGTTCAGCGTGCGGTAGTCGAGCCAGGGATACTGCTGGCTGAAACGCTTCCGGGCGTAGCGGAGGAAGGACGGGGAGAGATCGCTGAACGTCAGCTCGGCGCGGTCCGCCAGCGGCGCGAGCGCCGCGAGGATCGCGGCGGTCGTCCCGCCGGTGCCCGCCCCGATCTCGATGACGCGACCGCCACCGCGCAGCTCGATCGCGCTGCGCACCGCCTCCGCGACCAGACGGTTGAAATAATCCGACACGACATCGCCGCGGAACACCTCCGCGAAGACGTCCATCTTCCCGTCCTCGAACAGGACGTCGGCGGCGTCGACCCGGCCGGTGATGATCTCGTCGAAGCGGCTCAGGCAGCGCGCCATGAAACGCAGCAGGCCGGCGCAGGCCGGATGAGTCTCCGTAAAGCGCGCCGTGAACGCCGCCACCTCTTCCTCCACCGCGGCGAGGGCGCCGTCGCGCACGCGCTCGGTGGTGGTCACGAGGCCGCGCCCGTCCACGGTGACGAGCCCCACGGCTTCCAGTCTCCGGATCAGGGCGGCGAAATAGCGGCCGTACTTCGGCGCGACACCCACGAGCTGCTCGAGCCGGCCCGGCTCGTACACCTCTCCCGGCTCCCGCAGCACCCCCATCTTCTGAAGGATCGCGAGCACCCACCGGTAGGCGAACCTCCCCAGCTCGCGCTCGGCGCGGCGGGGGTCGTCCCTCTCCCCGAAAGGACAGGCAGCCGCCTCGGCGGCCACATTTCGGGCCACCGACCGCATGGACGGTCCATCCGGGTCGCCGGTGTGCTTCAGCATCGAGGCATCGGCAGCACGCCGGCACCGGCGGGCTGGAAGAGGGTTGGAGCCACGGCGAAGCCGAGAAACAGCCCGACCCCGCAAAAAGAAGGGAACGACCGTGCACGACGGTTCCGAAGCACCCGTAATCCCATTAAAATCAATCGCCAAATAAAGCAACCGCTAGGGATGCTCCGCGTCTTCGCAGACCGCATCGCCGAGCTCATTCACCATGAATCTAAGCTGTAGTGTAGCATAGATCCCCACCGCGCACCCCCTGGGCAATGGTGGCATGCCGGGTTCAGCTTCGCTCTCGCAACCTCTTCTCTCTCGCCTGTTTTATGTTAATAAAATCCGTCGAGAGAGAGATTCCCATTACTTGAGCGCCTTGACCGGGTCGAGCTTCGCAGCCCGCCGTGCCGGCAAGATCCCACCCAGGAGCCCGGTCGCCATCGCCCCCAAAACGGCGAGGACCGGCACCAGGGGTGGGGAGCCCACGTGCTTGACGCCGAACTTCTCCGCGAGCTTGGGAGCCACGGCCAGGAGCCCGACCTGCGCCAACACGAGACCGATGAGGGAGGCGACGACCGAGATCATCAACACTTCGAGGACGATCTGGATTTGAAGGTCGCGGGAGCGCGCCCCCAAGGACTTGCGCAGACCGATCTCCGGAACACGTCCCTTGATATTGATCAGCATGATGGTGAGGATGACCAACGCCGAGATCAGAAACGCGGTGCCGGCGATGAGCGGCACGAAAATATCGAATGTCCTGAAAGCCTTGCGGACCAGCGCCTGCATCTGAGTCGCGGTGAGGACGCTGAAATCGTCTTCCTCTCCTTCGCCGAGCTGATGCCGCTCCCGCATGATCGTGGTGATCTCCTTGCCGATCTCCTCCATGCGGCTGCTGTCCTCGAGGACCAGCGTGGCTCCGGAGATGGAGGTCACCTTGACCAGCTTCTCCATGAGGGTCGTGTACGGCATCATGATGATGTCATCCTGGTCTTCGCCGTGGGGATCGACCCCGATGGTCTCGAGAACACCCTTCACCTGATAGGACATGTTGTCGATGAACACCTGCTGCCCGAGCGGGGACTCGCCCGGGAACAGCTTCGTCGCGGTCGTCGAGCCGAGGAGCGCGACGGTCGCCCTCTTCTGGACGTCTTCCGCGGTGATGAATTCGCCCTCCTGCACAGAGCGGCGCCTGATGGCCTCCGCTTTTTCCGAAAATCCTCCGACGGTGATCGCGAAGTTGTTGTCTCCGTTCTTGACTTCCCGGGCTCCGATGTAGACGACCGGATCCCATTCCGCGATCCCCAGCGAGCTCGCGACCGTCTGCACGTCGGTCAGCTTGAGCTTGTTGCGTCCCGGACCCGCACCCATGAAGCCGCTTCCCGCCACCATCACGATGCAATCCGCGGGATAGGCGCCCTCGACGAATTTGGTGAACGCCTCCCGGACGTTGCCGGCGACGGTCTGAAGCAGCACCGTCGCGAGAACGGCGACCGTGATTCCCACCCCCATCGAAAGCGTCTTCGCCTTGAAGCGCCACAAGCGCAAGAGAATCGACCGGAAGAGCAGCGGCTGGTTCATTCAACGCCCCTCCGCACTCTGGACGTTCGACTCATCCATCACTACGCAGCCGTCGCGGATCCGGATGATCCGTTCCGCCTGCCGGGCGACTTCCTCGTCATGCGTGATCAGCACGACCGTCGTGCCCCTGGCCCTCAGCGTTTTGAACAGCTCGATGATCTCGCCGGTCACCGCGGAGTCCAGGTTGCCCGTCGGCTCGTCCGCCAACAAGACGGACGGCTCGTTGACGATGGCGCGGGCGATCGCGACGCGCTGCTGCTGGCCGCCGGACAGCTCCTCCGCGAAGTGATGCATGCGGTCGGACAACCCCACGGCGTCCAGGGCGGCCTCGCTCCTCTTCTGGTAGTCCTTCCGGTCGGCGTAGAGCAAAGGAAGCTGCACGTTCTCGATGGCCGTGGTGCGCGGCAGGAGATGATAGGCCTGAAAGACGAAGCCGATGCACCGATTGCGCAGGCCGGCCAGCTCATCGTCGCTCAGGGTGTGCACCACCTGTCCGTTCAGCAGGTACTCTCCGCTGTCCGGGCGGTCCAGGAGCCCCATCACGTTCATCAGAGAGCTCTTGCCGGAGCCCGAAGGTCCCAGGATCGCCACCAGCTCCCCCTGCGCGATCTTCAAGGACACACAGTCGATCGCCTTCACCGCTGGCGCCTTGGGCTTGTGGTAGGTCTTGCAGAGATCCCTGAGCTCAATCATCAGTGCTGCTCTCCAAATGATGTTTCCACGCCTGCTTGTCGGACACGATGGACTCCCCCGCCATGAGCCCGGACACGATCTCGACCCGCTGCGGAGTCTGCATGCCGAGCTTGACCGTCCTCTCCTTCCACTGATCGCCGGCCCGAACGATGACGAAGTCGCGCCCACCCTCGCGCAACAAGGCGTTGCGTGGAATGCTCAAGACGTTTTCCTTCTGCTCGAGAATGAAGTCCACATGGACCGTCATCTCGGGCCGGATCAGCAGGTCCTTGCGATCCGCGATGTCGATGATCACGACATAGTTGACGACGTTGTTGACGAGCTGAGCCTTGGGATAAATCGCCGTGACGACGCCCGGGAGCTCGGAGCCCGCGAAGGCGTCGACGCGGAAGGTGACGGCCTGGCCGACGCTCACCTTGCCGATGTCGGTCTCGTCCACGTAGGCCTGCACTTCCAGCCGGTCGAGGTCGATGATCGTCACGAACGTCGGTGCCGAGAGGCTCGCCGCGATCGTCTCCCCCTGGTTGGTCGACACCGAGGCGATCGTCCCCGAGACCGGAGCCTTGATCAACGTATACCCCAGGGTGGTCTGGGCTTCGGACAGGCTCGCCCGCACCTGCTGCACCGCGGCCTGTTTGACCTTCAGGTTTCTCCGGGCGTCTTCGAGCCGGGTGCGCGGGATGAGGTCTCCCAACTGCTCGTTGCGGGCGAGCTCGTTTTCGGCGTACTCCTCCTCGGCCGTCGCGGAGTTGAGCTGGGCGTCGAGGACGTGGACGCGCGCGCGCCAGTTGCGATCGTCCAGCGCGGCGAGGACGTCCCCCTTGGACACCTTGTCGCCGACGTTGACGTTCAGTCGCGCGACGATCCCGGACAGCTGAGAGCCGACCTTCACCTCGGCCCCCACCTTCGACTTGATCGTCCCGATCGCGACCGTGGAGTTGGTGAGCGTCGACCGGCTCGCACGGAGCGTAGGCAGGCTCTCCGCCTCCTTGTGGCGGACCAAGGATCGGATCGGCGTGTAGCTGAACGCGATGAATGCGGCGAGCAGCAGCCCTGTGGTGACGAGTACCCAGCGCATGAGTCAGAACGGCCGATCCGGCATGGCGATCCGGCTCCCCCTCGACCAGCGAAGCTTCATGGCGATCCTTCGACAGTCCCTGAGACGACGGTGTCCCGGAGCGCAAATTCCACGCCCTCGGGGCAGGTGTCCATGCACTCGGGTTCAAATCGGATCAGTACCATACTCCCGGCCCAGGGGGAAGTCAACTGAGGTCAGCCCGGTACGCTCTGGCGCCTTGCGTCAGGGGAGGGCTTCAGGCGTCCCGCAGCGCCTTCACGCAGGTCACCTTCGAGGCGTGGCTCGCGGGAACGGCACCGAACACCAGGCCGAGGAGCGCCGAGACGAGGAGCGGGGTCGTCACCCCTTGCAGCTCGACCGCCATCTGCCAGCCGGTCAGCTGCTTCAAGACGACGATCGCCACCCCTCCGAGCAGAACCCCGGCGAGCCCGCCGGCCAGGCTCAGGACGCACGCTTCCGCGACGAAGAGGTTGGCGATGTCCCTCCGGCGCGCCCCGATCGCCATGCGCAGGCCGATCTCCGGCGTCCTGTCCTTGACATTGAGATAGGTCACCGCCAGAACGCCGGCACCGCCGATCGCCAGCGTGACCAGGGCGAAGATCTGCGCCAGCCCCTGGAGGAACCCGGAGCTGATCCTGCGGACCTGGTCGTTGCGAACCAACGACAAGATGTTGAAATCGTCCTTGACGTCGCTGTCGAGCTCGTGGCCCGCGCGCAGCACCTCCCGGGTCGCGCTCTGCACCACGCTCATCTGCTCCTGATCTTCCACCTGCACCAACAGGCGCGACAGAGAGTCCACGTTGAACACCCGGCGTTGCGCGGTTTCGAGAGGGATCAGGATCTGGTCGTCCTCGTTCTGCCCATCGGTGGCGATCCCCTTCTCCTTGAGCTGGCCGACGACCTCGAAAGGGATGCCGGCAATCCAGACCGTCTCACCGACCATGCTGAATCCGTCGTTCAGCTTTTTCACCGCGAAGGCACCGACCACCGCGACACGGTTCTTGGCGAGACCGTCCTTCTCGTCGAGGAGCCGCCCCTCGTCGAGATGAAAATTCCGCACCTCGGTGAACTCGGGAGTCACCCCGCGGACCTGCGTCGTCAGCGCCTGGCCGTCGAGCTTCACCTGCAGGCTGGTTTCCAGGATCGGCACGATCGTCCGGATCCCCGGAATCTGCTCGTGCATGGTCTTCACGTCCACGAGCTTGAGCCGGTTCGACGTGTACCACCCCTGTCCCCGTCCCACCTGCGGCATGACCCTGCCGGCAGTGACCATGAACAGGTTCTTGCCGATCTTGTCGGTGATCTCCTGCAGCTCCCGCTCGGCTCCCGTGCTGAGCGCCAGCATGATCATCATCGCGGCGATGCCCAGGCCCACCACTCCCAGGGCGAGAAGCGAGCGGACCCCGCTCTTGCGCAAGGCGAGGATCATGATCCTCAACTGCAGCTTCAGCTTGCCCATCGCGCCCTGCAACCTGCCTCGAACCTGCGCGTCCGGCTCAGACGGAGGCGATGACCGGCAGAGACTTCTTGGCCATGGCCGTCGCGATGACAGGGATGTCCTCCACCGCCTGCTCGACCGGCGACACGACCACGCTCATCATGCGCTCCCCTTCGTCGAAGATCAAGCCGAGGCTGCGCAGGCGCTCGATCTTGCCGGTCACGGCCGCCACGTCGGTGTGGACGTGCGCGGCGATGTCGGCGAGGCGCCAGCCGTTGCTGTCGATGTCCGCCAGGATGCGGGCCTCGAGCTCGTCCATCTCATAGACGAGCTGCTCCCCGGAGCGCGTGTCATGGACCACCGCGCCCTGGTCGCGCGGCTCGAGGGTCAGGCTCGCCCGCAGGCGGCCGTCGAAGCCGTTGTAGCGCTCGCCCCAGATGGCCGTTCCCTTGTTCAGCTTGTCCTGCCAGACGACCATGGTCGACAGATACTCCGAGGCGTAGTTGCGGTCCTCGAAGAAGTAGGCCAGGTTCATCAGGACCTCTTCAGGGAACGGATAGACGAAGCGGTAGAAGTCGTAGGGCGACAGCTTCAACCCATACTCCTCCGCCCGGGTGAAGTACGGGCTGTAGCGGTCGAACCGGACGGGGAAGGCCCCGGACGGCGGGGTCAGGTGATACATGAGCGGGATGTCGGCGACGTACTTGCGATAGACGTCTTCCTTTTCGCCGGGGAAGCCGATGAGGAGGTTCCAGGCCGGCAGGATGCTGTAGTGCAGGCAGCTCTTGAGGAACCGGATGTTCTGGAAGGAAGTCACGCCCTTCTTCATCAGCTTCAGGGTGCCCGAGTTCAACGCCTCGATCCCGGGCTGGATCACGTCCACCCCGGACTTGCCCAGGATCTCCATCTCCCGGTCCTTGAGGTCGGCTTTGACCTCATAGAAAAGGTGTACGCCTTCCGGAGCCTTGACGTACGGGAAGACCTCGGTCAAGTACTCGCGAGGCATGATGTTGTCCACCGCGTCGAAGCGCTTGCAGCGGCTCGAGTAGCGGGCGAACATCTCCTCGAAGAGCTGGATCGCCTGGTCCGAGGGCATGGCGCGGTAGGCCATGGTGCCGCCGTTCAAGCCGCAGAAGGTGCAGTGAGCCCGCTCCCCCCACCAGCAACCGCGGGAGGTCTCGAAAAGCAAAAAGGGCTCGATCTTGCCGCTGGGGAAATTGCGCGACAGCTCGACGAGGAACTCATCGTAGTCCAAGGGGACCGGGACGTCGATCGGGAGCTCCTGGCCGACGGCATCGTGCCCCTGCAAAAGTTCCGCATTTTTCTTGGAGAAGACGCCGCGAATCCGCTCGCATCCTTCGACGTCGCCGTCGAGCCGGTGCTGGATGAACTCCGGGAAGCTGACCAGCGCCGGTCCGGAGAAGACGTAATCGATGCCTGGGACGTTCCGGGCGACCTCCTTGCCCATCGGCGCTTCACAGTTCGCCCCGCCGATGACCGTCGTGACCGCGGGATTGCGCTTCTTGAGCAGGCGCGCGAGGGCGAAGGATGCGGCGTTCTGGGCGAACATCGTGGTGAAGCCCACGATGTCCTCGCCGGCGAGCCGGTGCTTGCTGACCAGGCCGTCAATGAAACGCTCGAGCCCCTGCCGCTTGTCCCGAATCAAGCGCCGCCGCATCTCCATCGCCGGAGTGCGCTGCGGATAGTAGCGCTGGAAGTAGGCATCGGTGTTGTCCGGCTGCCCCGGGAACGCCAGCGAACGGAAGATCCAATCGCCCAGGCCGGCGTTGCTCGCCTGAATGCTGTTCAGCACCTGGTAGAACTCGACGCCCAGATATTGGGCGAACTCGTGGTTCAGGTAGAGGATACGTACCCGAACCCGGTCCCCGAAGCGGCTCTCGGCCACAGACTTGAGCTGTGTCAGAGCAATCGACGGAAACTGCAGCGTCGCAAAAGGCATGTTGATCAAGCTGATCTTAAGCACTTTAAGTCCCCCGTGCATCGGCCCGCTCCCCGAGCGGACGCTCTCTGGTCATGGGCATATAGACTGATATCACTCTGGCGCTGATGGTACCCGAACCCAGGGTGAATTACAACGCCCAGGGGGAAGCGACGGTGAGATCCTGTGCTAAGCTTTTTCGTTCTGGCCCCTCGATGATCGCGATCTCGGCAATGCCGGCCTGCGCAGAGCGGGGTTTCCCTGTCGGAGCGGTGAGCTCACGATGCCACGTCTGACCCGGAGTCCCGGAGCTCGCCCGTTCAACGCCCTCTGGCGGGCGGCGATGCTGCTCGCCGTCGCCGGGCTGGCAGCCGGAGGTCTGGAGAGCGTCTCTTTCGGCCACGATCATCTGGAGAATGGGCACGCCTCTCACCATCACCATTTCTATTTCGGCTCGCACGAGCATCCCGGCACGGATTCCGACCACGACCACGACCACGACCACGACAGGGCGCCGCATCATCCGCATCATCGTGGGGACGCGCCGCGGAGGACCGCCACGGTGGCGGCGGCTCCGGCCCTGGCCCAGCCGGTCGCGGCCAGCGAGCTGGCGGCCTCCCTGGCGGAGCCCACCCCGGTGGAGCCGGCCTTCGCGCCGGCCCCGGCGGTGGGCCCGGTGGCCCGGCTCACCCCTCCTCGCGCCCCGCCCTCCCTCTCGCCGTCCTGAGCTTTCTGTACGAGACAGACAGATCGATCAGATGACACACCGGCGAAAGCCGGTGAGAGAGGGATTGTCGCATCATGCTCAACCGACTCAGCATGCGGCTCGCGCTGCCGCTTGCCGCCTGGCTCCTCTGCGCGCCGGCCGCCGGCGCCCAGGACACCGATCCTCAACCCGCACCGGAGCAGCGGGACGACTCTTCCGAGCCTCCTCCGGCGGACGACGGCTCCGCCGCAGAGGAGCCCCCGCAGTTCGAAGACAGCGTCGAGGTGCGGGCGCGCGCCGACGACCTCGTCGGCGTCGCCAGCTCCGCCACCGAAGGCGCCACCGGCCGCGAGGACCTCGACCGCCGGCCGCTCCTGCGGCCGGCCGAGCTGGTCGAGACCGTGCCCGGCGTCATCGCCACCCAGCACAGCGGTGACGGCAAGGCCAACCAGTACTTCCTGCGCGGCTTCAACCTCGACCACGGCACCGACTTCAGCATCTGGGTGGACGGCGTGCCCGTGAACATGCCGACCCACGGTCACGGCCAGGGCTATGCCGACCTGAACTTCCTCATCCCGGAGCTGGTCGACTCCGTGCGCTACCGCAAAGGCCCCTACTACGCCGACAAGGGCGACTTCTCGGCCGCGGGCGGCGTCGACATGCAGCTCACCGACGTGCTGCCCGAGCCGCTCCTTCAGGTGACCGGCGGGAGCTTCGGCTATGGGCGGGCGCTCCTCGCCGGCACCCGTGAGCTCGGGGAGAGCCGGGTGACGGCGGGCCTCGACCTCTCGCACAACGACGGTCCCTGGGACCGCGGCCAAGACTACGAGGGCGCCAAGGCTCTCGTGCACATGCACCACGGCGACGGCGCGCACGGCTTCTCGCTCTCCGCCGCCGGCTATGACGCGAGCTGGCACTCCAGCGACCAGGTACCCCGGCGGGCGGTCGACTCCGGGCTCATCGGCGAGTTCGGGCTGATCGATCCGAGCGACCGGGGGAGCACCTCGCGCTACAGCCTCTCCGGCGAGATGCGCCGCGGCGGCGAGGAGGCCTATACGAAGCTCACCGGCTACCTCCTCTCCTGCGACCTGAGCCTCTTCTCGAACTTCACCTACTTCCTCGACGACCCGGAGAATGGAGACCAGTTCGAGCAGATGGACGACCGGCTGGTCGCCGGCTTCGACCTGGCTCGCACCTGGCTGCGCCCCTGGGGAG
>Ga0134123_10002539_pt1 | contig 11944 bp, 12 predicted proteins | sample KB303_FD_96460 | JGI IMG/M metagenome (GOLD analysis project Ga0134123, IMG submission 96460) | Terrestrial soil microbial communities without Nitrogen fertilizer from Kellogg Biological Station, Michigan, USA - KB3-0-3 | ecosystem: Environmental > Terrestrial > Soil > Unclassified ...
GACGGCCACAGTTCACGTAATAGCGCCTCCTGATCCTGCTTTAGTTGGTTAAATGCCGTCGAGGCATATTCTTGAAGCAGAGCCGGAAAGGCGATCCGTGCGTAGTGCTCGCTGTAGTTTTTCGCGTCCCACTTTGCTACGATCGCACGGCACCAGGAGACGTGCGCAACAAGGTCCTCGAGTACCCTCATCATCTCAGCACGATCTTCCTCCCTCATTAGATGTAGTTTTTCCAGAATCAACTTCTCGCGAAGGTCGTTCAGTGGCATGAACACATTCTTCATCCAAAAAACCCATTCTGTAAGTACGGGTTCTTCGGGCAGTGTTGCGCCCTCCTTAAATATTTCATCCTTTACGCCATAGGCTTTGAGCCGATCGAGTAGCGTGGCATATGCTCGACTGCCGGCGACGCAAGATATCAAGAGCGGGCCATAAAACTCGGATAATTGTCTGTTGATGTGCTCCAGCCGGTCCTTTCGCAGTTGCGTTTGACGCGTTGTGTAGTACGTCCAAGCCCAACCGATGATTGTCATCCCCGCCGTCGCGGAGAAGATGCCAATCGTGATCTTGTCCTTTGCGTCCATCTCGCGTCCTCCCGGAACAGACATGCCTCCAGGACATCACCATTCGGCGTCAGACTCGATCTCCAAACGTCCGCGTAAAGGCGCCGACGCGCACGGCATGCGAGACCTCCTGCTGCCGCCGATACAGGGTCACGGAGTCGTGCTGAAGAAAGCCGGATCAAGGCGAACGCCTCCAGGATCTGTCGGCCCTAGCGCTCGAGGAGATGTGAGGTGCGTCGTCGTCACGTGTTCGGTATCACACTGCGTCCAAGCCGGCGGCAGCGGGAGCTGAAGACCCCCGGCGGCAAACACGTTGCCAGTCGCAGCGGGACGCAGCCTCCACTAATGTCGCGCAGCATCTCTCAGCTTCGCCGTCTCGATGCGGTTCTTCGTTATAGCGAGCATCAACGGGCCTGCGGCCGTGGCGGTCGACCGCGTCGACGTCCACCCCCACGCTGAGGAACATCTGAATTCCCCGCGTCGTCGCCGCGTCGGGCCGCGTCGATCAACGGCTCGTCGAGTTCCGCTCACCCCCTGACGCGTGTCGCGCCCTTATCGAGCAGCAGCCGGACGACGTACGCATGGTTCTTGTCTGCGGCCCAAAGAGCGCCGTGCGTCCCCTGTCATCCTCGGCATCGATATGCGCGGACGAAACTCGAACTCCTCGTCACAGATCCTGATGTTTGCGCGGAGCTCGCGACCTTCGTTGACGTGGGCCCGCGAGATCAGTTTGCCCTCGACGCGCTGAAAGTTGGGGTCGTCGCACTCCGCCAATCCCGAGGACATATTGACGCTGATCGTCTGAAGAGCGAGGGCGAACATCTGCTCGAGTCTCTGAAGGCCCCTGGAGAGTTATCAACGTCAAGCTGGCCTCGAGCTGTCGGTTGGCCTGAAGGAGTACTTCGATCCGAAGAGCGGACGCCTCGCCGAAAGGCTTGGGCGACTGGTCAAGCGTGACGGTGAACTCGAACAAGTCCTTCGCCGACATGTCGGCGGCGACAGCTCTGAACTCGCACAGACGCTGGCCGGTGCACCTTGGCAAGGGCAGCGTCTTTGGGAAGCTTCTAAGTGACACCGTCGACGCTCGCGACTGCGAGAATGGATAGCGTCAACGCCAGGCGACAGAGCGAACTAGTAGCCAATGGCGATCCTCCGATGAAGCGAGGAAGGCGCGGGGGACTACCACCTATGCCGGGATCGAACGGCTGCGGTGGGCATCATGGATCGCGAGCCACGCCTTGTCAAACAGTGAACGAATCGATTGCCGAACGCGGACAGCGTGAACACCTTCCTGAACCGCGCTGGTAAGGCTTAACGCCGGGACTGAGGCTGATTGGCTTCAGCGCTCAGGAATCGTCGTGAGGCGGCCGATAATGTGGCGTATCGTTGTCTGCCAGGCTGGGGATGAACAGGTCTGTTAGCGGCGGGCGTAAATTCGAGAGTTGTGGCGGCCGAAAATCTGACAGTCGGCAGTACGGTCTGCCTGTCGGCTGAGAACCTCGCTCCTGGCCGGTGATTCACTTCACCGTCCATCTCTATGACAGTGGAGACGCGATGATCATCTTGACCCCGCCTAACTGCGGCCCGACGCGCCGTTCGATTACTACACCATGACGAGCGTTCCTGACGGCGATTATCCAGGCTGGCCCCGCAGGAGATGTTCGGCTGGATGCCTGTCGACATCCAGCGTGACTTCGGCACTGGCGACAGCTCCAGGCTGAACGGCGAGTTCCTGACCTTCATGTTGAGAGACGAAAGGATCGTTCAGCGGCTCACGGAGGTAGGGTTCCGCTGTCGCCGGAACCAACGTCTCGTCGAGAGGGCGTGCGGCGATTGAGTGACTGTGCGAACGCCGGTCCTCGATGGGGCGGTATCGCGCGGCGCGCGCTCGCTTCGCTCGGAAGTACGAGTCCGGCCGTTTCAGGACACCGCTGCACAACGAACGCACGTCACCCAGCGAGACGAAATAGGCACCGCGGTTCGATCTACGGAGTGGGTTGGCGATTTCAGTCGTTTGGAATCAACGACTTGGGGATGGTGGCCCAGATTTTCACCAGTTGGAACCCAATGATGAGCTGGATTCGACAGATCGACGGGTTCAGAATCGCGGCGTAGGGTCGCGTCCCTAGACCACTTGTCCGCATTCAGATCTATGCCGCTCGCGACGCCGAAGACCCTAGTCCTCGGGCGCGGTCGCACAGCGCTCTATCTGCGCAGTCTCGAGCGGGAGGTCTGGAATTGAGCGACTTTACGGAATCATCGGTCGCGCACTTGCCATGTCAGTGCGTACAGATCGTGCGTGCTCAGTTCCCGCAGGAACAGAGGTGAATCGTCAGGGGTGAGCCCAAGCCAATGACTGGTGATGCCCCAGGCCAGACGAAGAGGCGCCGTGCCAATAACGGGTTCGACGCGATCCGAATTCAAGTTCCAGCGCGAAATGTCATCGATCACGTACGGCGCGGGTCGACCGGTGAAAAAGTAGAGATGGCTGCTATCGCGGGACCAATTTGGAAAGGCCACCGAGAGCGACCGCAGCTGCCGCCACTCACCTGTCACGAAGTCGTAGACGTGTAGTCGGCCTCCGTCGGATGTGGCCGCCAGACGACGGCCGTCCGGTGACCAGGCGGGCGAGAATAGTCCTTCGGAGTTCTGGATCCGCGATCGTGTGCCACGATCCACCGCGACGAGATCGAGACCGTCGTCGGCAGTGATCACCAGCTGCTTTCCGTCAGGCGACCAGTCGGCGTCGCCGCCCGTCCCGATCTCGCGCAGGCCGGTGCCGTCCATCGAAATGATATAGGTGCGGCCGGGAGCGTCACCGCGCTGCCCGACGAACACGACTTGCGTCACGTCGGGAGATATCCGAGCGCAGCAGGCGAGTATGCCGGACGCCGTCAGCCGCATGCGGCCGCTGCCGTCGGCACGCGCGCGCCACAGTTCACCCTCGGGATAGGTCACGTACGTCACCCACCGTCCATCGCGGGAATGGGTGAGCCATTCCGCAGACAGGCCGTCGAAGTATGGCGTCATCCCTCGCGAGCGCGGATTGAACGCAGTCAGCTCCCCGCGCGCCTCCCAGCCGTTCGCGAAGAGCGTTCGGCCGTCACGGCTGAAGACCGGTCGGCGAAATTGCACTGGGCCGCGTGTGAGCTGCACTGGCGCTGACGCGGCACCTGGAGACGCTCCCCTTTCCGGGATCGCCCAGAGATGTGTCTGACCGTCGCGGGTTGACTGGAATATGTAATAAGCGCCGTCCGGCGACCATTGCCCGCAACATTCCGCGGGAGGCTCATTCCAGCCGGGCAGCAGTGGCCGGAGACCGGTTCCATCAATGCGGACTTCCCACAGCGCCTCGACCCGAAACGCGGTGTTGCTGCTGAATCGTGCGAATCGGATGAGGCTCCCATCGGGGGAAACTCTTGGCCAGTACGCCTTTCCGCCGACCGATGCCAGCTTCGTGCTGCCACTGCCATCGGCGTTGATGAGGAACAGATCGTAGTCATGCGCGTACAGGATGCGGCCGTCGGGCAACCAGCAGCTTCCATGTGCGTTCACGCTACCCAGCCGCTTCGGCACGCCGCCGACGAGGGGCACAATCCAGTACGGGACGTTGCCCAGGACACTGCCATCCGTGTTCCAGGCGCCCACGAGCAATTGGGACCCATCGGGCGAGATCGCGTCGACGAACTCGTGCTCGGCCAGTCCGAAGCGGAGCGTTTCAGGTTCTCCACCCGATGCCGCCACTTGTCCCACGTGGATCACGCCGTTGATGTACTGGTTGAAATAAACCCTGGGACCGTCGCTGACCATAGGGACTTCACTCGGGAACGGCGGAAAACGCACCTCGTGCCTCGTCAGGCGCCGATACTCCGTGATCCACGGCTGCGGGTTCGTTTCCGAGTACCGCCGCAGCCTCAGAAAAGAGGCTCCCGCGAGCACCAGGATGATAGCCAGCGCTACGGCTCCGAGAGGAACACGGAGGCGCCGCCAATTCCGATTTTCACGGTTCAAGAAGCTTGCGCGCCGGCCGACGGCGATCGGGAACTCAAGTCTCGTTGCCATCTCCTCGGACGGGTGCGACGTCTGCGCCTTGGCTTGCACCGCGACCGGACCGAGGCGTGCCGTCGGAAGCCTCGAGGGTAGCGCCTGAGGCCATCCGGCCGATGCCACCGTTACTTCTTCCCAGAATACCTGGGCAAGTAGCCTGTATCCCCCTTTCGGAACGGTTTCAATCACGCGGCGTTCCTTGGCATGATCGCCGAACACGCGTCGCAGTTCCGAGATGGCGCGCGCGAGCACATCGTCTGTGACGAACGTTCCGGCCCAGACCGTCTCGATAAGACGTTCCTTCGGGACGACCTCCCCCGCATGCTCAGCGAGGCAAATGAGGACCCGCAAAATCTTCGGTTCGAGGCGAACCACACCGGACGGCCCCGTAACGGTGTGCAGGGCCGGGTCGACGTGCCACTCGGCGACGCGAAATGCAGGAAGCACGGGCTTCTTCACCTATGCGGCAGTTGCCGCAATCTTACTCCCCCCCTCGGCGGAACCTCAGACAATCTGAAGGTCTCCATCAGGACATCGCCATCTGGCGTGCCCTACCTTCTCGCAGCCGGCGGCGTCCGCCGGCCTATCGATCAGGAGGTGACCGCCATGTTCTCCCAGCGTTCGTTGGCTACCGGTGTCTCTGCATTAACAGTGCTCGTCGGCTGCCTACTCGTGACCCGATCCGCCCTCGCCCAGACGTACCTCCCGGCTATCCCCGGCAGCCTGGACGATACGCAGCGGATAGAGCAAGCGCTTGATGCGTGCAATGCACCGGAAAAAGCGTGCACTGTACGGCTGGGGCCCGGAGTCTTCCATGTCGGGCTCATCGTCGTCGAAGATTTTCATGGCAGCTTTGTGGGGTCCGGAATCGGCAAGACGGTCGTGAAGGCGAAGCCCGGAATCGAAGCTCATTTCGATCTTCTGCAGCCGCACAGCAAGACGAACCGCATGCCGAACCTGCTGTCGTTCCTGAGTGGCAACTTCTCGATCGCCGATATGAGCATCCGGGTGGAAGGGTTCCGGCCGCTTCTCGCCTACCAGTTCTTGCCCGGCTTCCCCGACACCTACTTCATGAACACGATTCTCGCTATAACGCAGAGGCCTGGCGGTGCTGCGCCACACGTTTCGATCGAGCGCGTGGAGATCGCAGGGGCTGATGGGGACGCCGCTTCGTTTTTCGGGTTCAACGGCCTGCCGGCGGGGCTGGGCGTGAACACGAACGGCGTCTTGTTCTTTGGGGGGTTCTTCTTCAACCCAATATTGACAGGCGGCTCTCTGGTAGTGCGGGACTCAGTCATGAAGAGAGGCGTCAATGGCTTTTTCACATTGAGGACCGCAGACTCCAGTGTCAGGTTTGTGAATAACCACGTGACCGAATCGATCGGAGGTGTAGGGGCCTACCTTGCCTCTCGTTCGATGATCGCCTTCCGAGAGAACACTATCGAATCCTGGCAACACGGTGTGAGCTTCCTGCAAACACCCTTCTTCGACTTTGAAGGATGGGGGCCTCCTGAAGCATCGCGCTTCGTAGCATCCGGCAACACCATTCGCACCTCGCAAATCATGGACGTTCCGAGCGCGGGAATCGTCGCGACCGACGAGTACACCACGATTCCGGGCGAGGTTCCGCGCCTCGATGGGACGGTCTCGGATAACAGGGTGATCTCTACGGGCGGAAACTGGACGAGCGAACGCTACGGCATCTGGCTGAACAAGACGGTGGGAACCAAGGTGATGAACAATCAACTCCTCGGGTCCGGCGACGTTGCTCTTGCAGTCGACGAGTCGCAGGCCTGTCGCCTCTTGTTCAATTCCATGCTCCGGTTCGAGGCCGCACGCGCGCAAATCATGTTGTCTGCCAGAACGCGCGACTGCCTAGTACTCGGCGTCCACCCATCGGTGACGATCGTGAATGAAGGCGAGAACAACGTTATAAAAGCGAGCGAAGGCAGGCAACGGTGACGCACTGTGACTCGATGTGAGATCGCGGAGCACACGGGATCCAGATGCGCTCTGCCCATGAGGCGGGGCGCATCGTGTCGCGACGTTGCAGCGCTATCGGCGCCAGCCCCGTCCATGTCGCCGCTGAAGTCCTGTCAATCGGCGGCGACACCTCTGGGCGGCGATGAGGCCGCCGATATGGACGCGATCGTGGCGGCGACCAGGTGATCTGGCAAACCACAGCGGCCTAGGAAGGGTAACGATGGAATGACAAACCAGCCACGGTAAATCCGATAAGCCGCTACATGATCAGAGTTGCCATCCCGATTACGCAGTTGAATCGGCGCGGTTGCTACGATACGCTCAGCGCGGCGACACCACCTCCTCCTGAAATCGCATGGCTGAAGGGCTTGGGGCGGAAGCACGCGTTGTGCGCTTCGGCGTCTTTGAGCTCGACGTGCGGTCCGGTGAACTCCAAAAGGCCGGAACCCGGATCACGATTCAGGGTCAACCGCTGCAAGTTCTCAGCGTCCTCCTCGAACATCCCGGAGAGCTCGTGACGCGTGATGAGTTGCGCGCGCGCTTGTGGCCGGCAGACACGTTCGTCGATTTCGAGCACGGGCTTAACGCCGCCGTCAAGCGGCTGCGCGATACGCTGGGTGATGCGGCGGACACACCGCTGTTCATCGAAACGGTTCCCCGTCGAGGCTATCGATTCATTGCGCCGATCGAGCGCGTCGGGAACGACCCCAGCTTCAACCCTCTACCGAATCCGCTTTCCTCTGACGGCATCTCGCCATCGAGTGCGAACCTGCGCTCCGGCAGTGCGACGCGTGCGGTCACGACGCCACGTCGGGGTCGAACCTTAGTGCTCGTGGCTGTCGGCCTTGCGATTGCCGGCGCTGGATGGGTGGCGATTCGTTTGCGGTCCCCCGAACAACGACCAGAGGTCGTTCCGCTGTCATCGTTGAGCGGTGACGAATACTGTGCGGGAATCTCACCTGACGGCAATCAGGTCGCATTCAGCTGGGAAGGGGAGAAGCGGGACAACGTTGACATATATGTGATGCTCGTGGGTTCAACAGTGTTACGAAGGCTAACGACGAACCCCGTGCGCGAATACTGCCCGAGCTGGTCACCGGATGGACGGCAGATCGCATACATGCGACAGTCACCGCCGACGCCTGGGCGAGGCACTTACGTCATTCACATCATGTCGGCATTGGGTGGCTCGGACCTGAAACTGAGCGACGTAAACATCTGGGGTCCGCTCGACTGGTCGCCCGACGGCAAGTACATCGTCGCGGCGCTCGAGCCTAGTTCCGGTCAGGGACGCACCGGCATTTATCTATTCCCGGTCTCCGGCGGGGAACCTCGGGCCATTACCGTTGGCACTACTCCAGTGTTCGATCGTGCGGGTTCGTTTTCGCCCGATGGTCGGCGCATCGCCTATGCGCGATGTACGGCGATCTGGCACAACACCTGTGACGTGTTCGTGCTCGATGTGGATCGGACGTTTGCTCCAACCGGTTCGGCCAGACAATTGACCCGACACACGTCGTTTGGCACGTCGTCAATCGCCTGGACCCGGGATGGACGGTTCTTGATCTATGACGTCGACGACGCTGGTCTTTCGTACCTCTGGCGCGTCCGCGCGGACGGCCGAGAGCCTCCGGAACGGATCGAGGCAGCCGGCCTCGGAGCTTTCGGGCCAAGAACGACACGCTCTCAGGATCGATTGGTCTTCTCGCGCGATCGGTCCGAAGACGACGTGTATCGTTTCGAAGTGGGCGGCTCCTCTCGACCGTTCCTGACCTCCTCGATGTCTGATAGCAACGCGCAGTTCTCTCTCGACGGTCGACGGGTGACCTTCTGTTCCACTCGCTCCGGCCTGAGTAGAGAGGTGTGGACCGCAGCAGCCGACGGATCCGGCGCCCAGCAGCTCACACACGGCCCCGGTCATTGGCAGTGCTCCCCGCATTGGTCGCCGGACGGTCGCTGGATCGTCTTCGATTCCAAGGGCGACGATGGGCACTCGCACATCTGGAGGATCGAAGCGGATGGCGGAGTGCCGCAGCAGGTCACAACGGGAGGCGGAGATCAGAACGTCCCGACCTGGTCTCAGGACGGGCAATGGATCTATTTCTCGTGGGATCAGGGCGGCACTCGCGACATTTGGCGAACGCGTGTTGCCACGCAACAGACGGAACCGGTCACGAAGAACGGTGCGCCCGCACTGGTTGCACACGAATCTCCCGATGGCAGGACGCTGCTATATCAGCCAAAGGGACCAGACTCGGCGTTGGTGGCAATCCCGCTGGCCGGTGGTGGTGCCCGCCAGGTCATTGCTTGCGTGGCCGGCAGCGCATTCTCGCCAGACCCTCTCGGCATTTACTACGTCCCGTGTAGTCCGGGCACGGCTCCAGAGCTGCACCTCATAAATCCATCCAGCGGTGTAGACCAGAGCTTGGGAAGGTTGGACGGCTTTCAAGGCGCCGTGTGGTCCGGCTTCAGTGTGTCGCCTGACGGGAAATCGGTGCTGTTTACAAAACAGGTGTCAGAAGGTATTGACTTGGCACTCATTGAGCACTTCCGCTGACGGCGGATCGATCACCGCGCGTCTGATCCGCGCTTCTCTCCTTGACCAGGCACGTGCCTCGCGCACGCCGCGGCCCCGCGGCCCAGCAGTTGCTCTGCGTAGCGGATGGCGTTCGCTTCGTCGGTCTCGGCGCACACGGCGTGGCCCAGTTCATGCGCAACCGCGAACGCGAGCAGCTTGTCTCGAGGGACGCGCCACCGTTCGACCAGCGTTCGACTTCGCACCGGATCGGCATCAAACAGGGCGTCCTCAAGAAACGTCTGGCGGCTGGCGAGGATGGTGAAAGCCGGGCTGTCGGGATCGCGACCGACTCGGCGGAGGATCGGCTTCCAGTCCTCCGACCGAACCAGTATCCATGTCCACTCACCCAGCTGCGCCGGGTTAAGGCTCCCGAGAACGTCCTGCAGGCGCCTCAGTTTCAGCCGGCAGTCCGGTACGGCATAACCGACGTTGCAGTAGAAGTGAAAAGGCGCCGGCACACCCACGGGCATGGGTGAAGTCGGCAGGCACCACACCAAAACGATCTGGATCCAGCCACTCATTGCACCCCCTCCACGGAATCCGTGTGGGGCCAACGTGCGGCTGGTGGTCAGCTACCTCAATGACGCGACAGTCACGAAGATCTCACCTGGAGGTGACATCGGTCGTTACCTCGAGAGACGGTACTTTGTTGCGGTAGAGAGCTTCCACATCACGCAAAACGCCATCACGGTCCTCGTGGCGGGAAGAGGGTCGAATGATCGAGAGCGAAGGATGGTTGAGCGAGAACGGAATCGAACCGGGAATCGAAGCGGGGTCGGCAAGGTTTGCCGGCCCACGTAAGGAGGCCGTTCAGGAGACCGCTGCACAACGAACGCACGTCACCCAGCAAGACGAAATAGGCACACCGGTTCGATCCGCGGTGTGGGTTGGCGATTTCAGGCGTTTGAAATCAACGGCTTGGAGATGGTGGCCCAGATTTTCACCAGTTGGAACCCAGTGATGGGCTGGATGCGTCAAATCGAGGGTTTCAAGCGAGCCGCATAGGGGTTTGCTAAGGCTGCCAGGAATCTGAGAACGGGGCCTGAAATTCACGATTTCGGGGCCCGTTTTTTATTGCCTTCGCGGTTGGCGTTGGCTGGCGGATGAGCGGCTTCGGACCTCGTTTGGGCACACTCCCGGGCACACTGTTGGCCGACGGTACCAGCTACGACGAACAGAACGAGCTGTGCATCCCCCCGATCATAAACATCGTTTGGCGAAGCAATACCAAAGTCTGATGGACGATTGAGCACTGGACCAGCATTGTCGAGAGTCGGCCGCACGCTGTCACGTCCGAGCGGGCACGCAAGAGGGCGCGTGTCCCGGGAGGACGCCAGACCTGTGTCAGCCGAACGAGCAATCTTTCCGACCTAACTTCCGCCCACCACGGTTCGGCGTCGTTGCGCCTCCAGCCGGTGCCGTTTACAAGGCGCGTCGGCTCGAACAGCACGCCGCCGTCGCATGGACGCACCTGGATCCCGACGCTCTGCCGAAGGTGCTCTTTTGAAGAGAGATCAGACGGCTCGACTTGCGGCTGCGGCTGTCAGTTGGTGCGTTTGATGTACGTGACAAAGCGCGAGTTTCTCAGCCAAGCGATCTGCGTTCGCGACAGGTGTGAATCCGTCGGACCCCGGTCGCTGCTCATGAGATTGATCCGCGAACCCGACATGTCCTTCAGGCCGCACATGTGAGCAAGCTCGTGCGCAAGCGTTGTTACCCTCGGGAGCGGCGGGTTTGGAGGTGCCCCGGCAATCAGCGCATGGAAAGTGATCGCGGGATATGCACAGCCCAAGGCACCGCCGATATCGCGGATGACGAACGCGACGACCGCTTCCCCGATGCCGACATTGTCGGCCGTCCACCCAGCGAGCGGTACCTGCTGAAACCCGCCTTTGATCTCGAGCGCCTTGTCCTCGAACCAGTCTGAGATGTCGCTGAACATCTCGGAGAAGCTGCACTCCGGCAGAACGAACACATCCGTGCGGTCACCGGTGGTCGTTGTCATTACCGGCGAGCTGCCCTTAAATGGACTGTCGAACGAATACAGTTCCACGTTCGCCTCGTCCTTGAAGACACGCACGGCCGTGGTCCACCATTGATCTACGGTCGCGAGTGGCGCCACCGGCCCGTTCGCGTCAGCCAGGATGACGACCTTCGCCCGGAAATACTTGTGCGGCCGGATCCCGATGAGCGATCCGATCAAATCGAGCAGTCCGATCGTGCGGTTCGCCAGCTCCTTGGCGCTCCGCACGATCTTCTTGACCGTCTTGACGACCTTCTTGAAGAACTTCCTCAGGGACATGGGCGTTTCTCCGGGTCGTTCCCGATGATGACGACGCGAATCGACGGCCGTGCGCGCAGACGCTAGATGCCGCCAGCGAGCCACGCGGGAGGGTAATCGATACGCATCGCCGCGGAAGATTCGCGCGCAATGGTTTCAACAGTGCCGCGTAAGCCGACGCTCCCAATTTCGCATTGCCGATCGATTCCGATCAAAGGCGGCCACAAGGCCGCCTTTCCCTTTCATCGTTCCGAGTCAGGAACCGGAATGGACCACTTCAGCTCCACCCCACTCGTTGACTTGGCGGAACACGTCGGCAGCGCCGTCCCCGGTAAAGTCGCCGACGTACCACCCATAGCCGCGGTGGCCGGCCCCCGTCCACCTCCCAGTGTCCACGAATCGGCCGCCATTCGAGAGGAACACTTCCGCACCACCCCACTGGTTCAACTGGCGGAAGATGTCATCGTCGCCGTCGCCGTCGAAGTCCCCGAC
>Ga0134123_10002540_pt1 | contig 11939 bp, 11 predicted proteins | sample KB303_FD_96460 | JGI IMG/M metagenome (GOLD analysis project Ga0134123, IMG submission 96460) | Terrestrial soil microbial communities without Nitrogen fertilizer from Kellogg Biological Station, Michigan, USA - KB3-0-3 | ecosystem: Environmental > Terrestrial > Soil > Unclassified ...
ATAGATATGGCCAGCGACGGCCTTAACTATGAAGGCTTGAGGAAGGACGATTGTCTCTCCTCCAAAATTCGATATGGTGATCCCCTTGGGCATAGGCTTAAGAAACAAGGCGGGCATTTGATCCACTTCGGTCCAGTGCAGTTCGCCCAGATCCGTGAGCCAGCCCATTCCGCCGTTAGGCGACGCGGTAAGCTGCAACCATTGACTGTCTCCACCAAGTGAAAGTCCACCATACACGATCGAGTAGCTACGTTTCTGGTTGCCCTCCACCAGAGTCCAGGATGCGGGATAGGCTTTACCCTCCTGAGACACTTTTCGACTTAGGGTGATTGTCTGAGTCTTGAGTCGACTAATCTCCGTTTCCTGGGCACTGACGCTGCTAGCCATCAACAGTAGAGCGATGAAAATGACAAAACAGTTCGTTCTCATTTTCTTCATTCCTTTGGAAACTGCGCCGGTAGACTCTTGTTACCCATTCATACACCCATTTGATGATACCGGGCAACGTCAGCTCACCGGGGCGTCCGCTGCAAGAGAGTGTTAGCCGCGATTCAATTGTTTTTGCAGCTCTTCAACTTGAAGACTTCTCCAAAGCGCCAGAGCGTAATATGCCGTGGCTTCCCCGCCAGTGCGAGCAAGCTGTTCCATCGTGTCGCTTTCGGCGGGCGAGTAAGATCCGAAGAGGATGAATGTGCCTGTCTCCCTTGTTGGATTCTGATCTGGATTCCCTTCGACTGAGAGCGATCGCGTCAACAACCTCAGTCGATCCAGGTAGATTTGAAATTGCTCTTTTGAGAGACCATCGATCCATGATTTGAACTCTTTGGATACGGACCATCGCTTTGCCCGTGGAATCTTCTCCATGACAATTCGAATCATAAAGGTCTTTGCTATTTCGAAGTACTCGTCGTTCACAGCACCCTCCGATCAGCCGCCGAAATAAAACCTGGGACAAGAGGCGCAAATATAAGAAAGAGAGAGGATCCGGGGCTCCTCTCTCTCTTATTTTACTCCACCCAATGGGGACTTCGTGTTTCTAGGGCGCAAAGCGATTGCGATATTCGCCAGAGGTTATGAAAGCTTTGACCATATCGGCATTCAAAACGTTGCCGTTAAATTGGTTGAGCTTGGTCAGCCAGAAATCATAGCCTGTAAAGTCACCATCCGGAGCGTCGTTGGCGTTCCGGCGTAGATAACCAAAGTACTGCATCAACACGAACGCGCGATTGAATTCCTGATTATTGAAAGTAGAATTCTCAGCAACGTCGCGCAAGGATCGTCCCCGTGCCGCGAGATTGCTCGTATCAGGCGCGCCTCCAAACTCATTGATTGCTGCGTTACGCGCCGCAGTGGATGGCGTGACGAAGGTATTCTGGAAAAGCTTATCCACAAACTGTGCGGGTGTTAATGAGGCTGGAAACGCTGCCGCGAACTGTTCTCGCTGCACAAACGCGGCAGCGAATGCATTCTTGTTGTCCTCTAACTGCTGTTGCCAATTCCCCTGGTTCACTATTACTCCACTACCGATCTGCTGAGTATCTGGCAGGAACTCGCTGTAACGCACAATTGGCACAGGTAGGAAATTCATTCCTCCCAGGGTTGAAGGTCCAATGAAGTCTCCGTAAGCAGCTTTGTAGAGACGCTCGACCAGGTAGCCAGTTTGCTGAAACTCGATTGAAACATAAAACGCCGTCGACACACTGTTGCGCTTGACCTCGATGCATGCAGCGTCAGCGCCACATGAAGTGATCTCGTTGGTCCAGAAATTTAGACCACTCGGGTCAGGTTCGCGGTTCAGAAAGTCATGATAGTGCTGGCAGACGAAGGTCTGCGGGTTGTCATTGACGTTCGTCGCAGGTTCAGTCGCATTGTCGGCGATTTGCACCGTGGCAACTGTAGTCGCGCCCAGGTTGACTGAGGTCGGATTACTCAAGGTGACAGTGAATGTCTCGGGTCCTTCCACATAAGAATCGTCGTTAATGAGCGCGACGACATTCTTTGAGGACTCGCCAGGAGCGAAAGAGAGCGTACCAATTGCGGTGATGTAGTCCCGGCGTTCAGTGGCAGTCCCGTCCGCGGTCGTGTACTTCACTGTTGCCGCGCCTGATGTATCGCCGCTGCGGTTAACGGTAAGTGCGATAGAGGTGCAGGCTTCAGTCACGTTGAAAGTGGGAGCGCTGAATTGAACTAGATTTGTGGCTGGTACTCCCAAGGGAACACACGAAGAAAACTCAGAAGTGTTTCCATTCGGATCGGTTGCAGTTGCGGTGACTACTGATCCAGTGATCGCTGCGTTTGTCACCATGAGCGTGAAGCTTCCACTGCACGATGCGTCAGTGGCTACGTTCGCAAATCCGAGAAACACCTTGCCTTCTCCGTTGCCACTCGGATCGCAGGAGTTACTGGCAAAAACCTCGACACGATACAACGTGTTGGCTGTGGCGTTTAAGGTTCCAGCAATGGTCGTATTGGTTGCATCCGAGGTGGCTGAAGTAAGCACCGGGAAGTTTTGTTTGTTGTTCGCGCCAGTATCTCCATCGCAAGCTTCGTTTGCAATTCGGCCACCGACACCGAGATCGATTCCCAAACCCGAGTTTGAAAAGATCGAATTACCGGAAAGCGCATTTCCAGTACTGGTAGTTGACACGCCGATTCCCGGCCCCTGGCTGAAAGCAATTACGTTTCCCGCTCCAGCTGCTGTTCCTCCAATACGATTGTTAATCGCAGTCTCAATAAAAACGTTGGCAAAGCCGTTACCATTACCCAGGGCGGTTGTTCCTGTGACATCGATGCCGATAAAGTTGCCTTGGACCGTGTTGTTGTCGGCGCTAAACGCAATCCGAACTCCGCCGTTGCCATTACCGGCGATCACGTTGCGGTCCGGATTGGTAGTTCCACCAATGGTGTTGTTGTCGCCTCCATTGATCAGAATTCCTGAAGCTCCGTTGCCCAGCGCCGCAGTGCCAGACTGATTGGTGCCGACGAAATTTCCTTGTACCTGAGTCATGTCTGACAAAATAATCATGCCCGCGCCGTCGTTGCCGGAGATCACATTGCGAGCGCCTACCGCCGTTCCACCTATCGTATTGTTAGAGCCACCAAGAATAATGATGCCGCCGGCGACGTTTGGAATCTTGACTGTCCCCGACACGTCGAGCCCGATCAGATTTCCCTGCACCATCGTGCCCGAAGAGGCGCTGATTTGGATGCCGTAGGCGTTGCCTCCGGAGTTTCCGGATAACACGTTGCCGGCACCTGCTGCTGTTCCCCCGATGGTGTTGTTGTTAGAACTCGAAATAGACACGCCTCCAACACTATTTCCCGTATTGCCCAACGCGCTCGTGCCGGCTGCACTGACGCCAATAAAGTTGCCCTGGACGACGTTTCCGGTTGAAGCGTCTGCAATTTGAACCCCGTCGCCAATGTTTCCGGAAATAACGTTGCGCGCTCCGTTTGTCGTCCCTCCGATTGTGCAGCCAGAAACTGCGTCGAGCCGAATTCCAGCGTTTGCATTCGCAATCGCGATCGTGCCCGTAACATCGGTGCCGATGAAATTGTTCTGGATAGTCGCCGTGGGACCAAGGACGTTAATCCCGACACCGCCATTCCCGGAAATCACGTTACGCGCGGCTGCAGTGGTACCGCCAATGGTTATGCCACCGACGTTTATTCGAATGCCCCCTGCGCCATTACCGCTCGCTGCAGTACCAGCGGCGTTTGTTCCAACGTAACAACCCTGCACACTATTGCCGCCGAACGAATCGAAGTTGATACCGAAGTTCGTAAAGCGGTTAATGATGAGACCTTTCAACGTGACGTTCGGGGCATTGACATTTATGCCTGTAACGTTGGCACCGGCGTTCGCGCCATTGAGTTCGATCAAAGGCACTCCAGCGAAACCCGGTTGCGTGGTACCGTCAATCGTGACTGCCTTTGTTATGGAGAACCCACCCGTCGCGGTCACGTTTATTGTGCGGACTCCAGCGCCAGCGATGTTGAATGAAATAGTATCGCCACCCGCGCCGCCATTTACCGCGTTGATCGCCTCGCGCAAACTACAGTCGGCCGCATTGCACACCCCGTCGTTATGATCGTCCGTGGTGTTGACGATAAAGTTAGCTGCCAGCGCGGTTGGTTCAATAAAGTTACGTAGACTCTCGGGTGCTATGTGCCACAAAGTGAAAACAGAGGCCACAACGATCAAGAACCAAAACGGGGTAGGAATTCGGTAATGACGTCGGAACATGTTTGTTTCCTTTCAGTCGAAACAATTTAGACAGGAATTCTTAATTGAGGATGTGGGCAGCCGAATTGGCGCGCGAGAGAATTCAGGTTGGAGCGGAAGTCGCGACAACCTGCGAAACTGATGAGTTGATGAAGGAGGTTCAATCGCGGGTAACCCGCAACGACCTGTTAAGCCCTGAAGCAGCCAAGTCCATCGTGAACCATTATAGAAGAGAGAACAGGGAAATAAATAGAGAATTCTCGAAACCAGGCAGCTGGATCAGAAATGCCTTTTTTCAGACAGTTTAAATTAAAGGTCGGGTAGAGAAGCAGGGCTCCCCTTGTCGCTACTGTTTCATGCCTGCCCAGAAATCGTCGCCTTCACCCATATTCCGGAGTCGGTACTGAGCGATCTTGCGAATCAGATCCTCTGGCAGGGGTTGGTTGTAGGGAAGCTGAAGAAGGCCGGCGTCGGTAATCTTGAACTTTGCGAGTTTCTTGCGAAATGGCTCCAGCGCCGCCGGTGTTGCCATCAAGTTGCAGTGCGCCTTGTGCGCGGAGAAAGCGAACAGGAAGCGGGGTTCCACGAAGAAGGGGTTTCCCCACTTGATCACCTCCTCGGCCTCAGGCGCAACGCTTTTGAGGATCGCATACAGCCGGCGCAAATGTGGTTGGCCCTCGCTTGGGGCAGCTTGGATATACTCGTCGGTCGTAGTCGGACGTTTGCGTGCCATCTGTTTTGCCTCGATTGGTGTTAGCTGGACCTTTTTGAAATAAGTCGTAGAAGGACATGGCCTTTCCACATCCACAATCCCGAAAGGACCATCACAGGAAGGAAGAAAAATCGAACAGCGGGAGCGTAGTTTGGAATCTCTTCAAACGGACTATAAATGTAACCTAGTATCGGGATGCTAAAGACGAGGTGAATCCAGCGAACAATCACACGTTGGGTTGCATTACTAATCATCTAATCCTCTCCCATTCAGAATTTGCTGCAAATATTTTTCGACTCTTGCCTCGCGAGTTTTAGATTGTTTCGCGTCAGAAAAATAGAGCAGGTAGGCCCGTTGCCGTCCTGGCGTCAATGCGCTAAATGCAGTTTTCAAGGCAGGGAATTCAGCTAATCTCTTTTTAAATTCCGCCGGCATTTTGAATTCTGCCGTCTTCTTAAGGTTCACCTTCAAACCAGATTGTTCCACCTCAATGGCTTCAGAAATATAAGCTTTCAAGGTGGTCTTCAGCTTCACTATTTCCCGAACATCGGTGAAGCGAATTTGGCGCGCCGCCTGCACATTCTTCGTTTGTTGGACCAGAATGCCTTTGCCATCCTTTAACAAGACCCCTTTGAAAAACAATAGCGCACAGTATTCTTTGAACTCATGTATTAGAACGATGTTACTTTTCTCAAACGTATAGCAAGGACAGCCCCACTTCAATTCTTCAGTCAGCCCGCAGTCAAGAATGATCGTTCTCAACCGTTCTAACTCTGCCCGCCACTTTTTGGATTTATTGAAATAGAAATCAACCTTGGGATTCGAGCTATTCATTTGTTGATACTCCGAAATAGAAGTGAGCGTATGTCGATCGGGCCACAAGGAGATCGCCTCAAACTAAAGAGCCTCTTGCAACAGTCAACTCAATAGTGATGAAGTCAGTACCGAAGCGCGGTAGCGTCGCCTCGTAGCGTCGAGTCCGCCAGTTCTTGCTGATGTAAGAGAGCCGACGCTACCGCGTTTCGGTACTGACTTCATCGCCACTAGAGTCCGCGACTTTTGCAAGCTCTTAAGTTTGGGCAATCAGGCCATGACATAAAATGTTTTGGGACGAACGGTCGATTTTACGGGACGTGCGACGGCAGCCAAGGACGAGGTGGACGTGAGCTATGAGGAGATGCCGGTGCTGTCCTCCTCATGTTGCCCCATTCCCAACCAGCGGAAAATCTCTTTAGCTGTGGCGGTCGCTGAAATTCCCGTAGTATCCAGTTCCAGTCCGCCCGCCGGTATCCCCGGTCCAACGAAAGCTCCGGCGTCCTGCAACGCACGAAATTGGGAAACAGAGTTTAGCTTCCCGTACTCCCGTCGTGAAGTCTCCACAATTCGCTTCTCTAACTCTTCGGCCGAACACCTCAGCTCGACATAAAACACTTTACCGCCGACCAATTCGACGGCTCGCTGAGTTTCCTCTATGAAGCTGCTTCGCACAGTGCCGTCGTAAGCGAAAGTGAAAATCAACCCATCGAGATGTTCCTCAGCCGCTCGCCTAAACATCGCGAGCCAGATCATCTCCCGCAACTCGACGAACGCCTTGGTGCCAAACTCGAATACGGATCCCACCAAGTCAACGGCCAGGTGGTTGTGGAACAGTTTGTAGTCGGTGAGCCTTGCCAATTCACGCGCGACAGTCAGTTTCCCTACTCCGGGTAAGCCATGCAGGAAAATCAGCCTCACGGCGACTACGCTCCGAACTGCCTGAGATGATGGTCGGCGTGTTTGTATGTGACCACGCCCCATTCGCGCCAGGTCAGCGGCCCAAATAACGGATGGTCCGGTCCAGCGCCTTCACGAGGGCCAGTCCCGATTCGCTCGAGCATCTCCAGCAACGCTGTGCGCTCCTCTTCAAACGATGCCGCAGCACCGGGCTTCAACTCGGTTGACGTCGGTGCGCCCTTTGGGAATGGAAGCACGTAGAGCAAGAGGTGTTTGAGGGGGAACACCTGAAAGGCACGCTTGTTTGCGGAGACAGTTGGCAGTTCTCCAAGAGTCATCCGCGCCGACAGGCGAAGATGCTGCAACATGCCCGCTACGTCCAGGGTGCCCCATCGCCCGGTGGACGATGCTGACAACGACTGCATCCTGCTAACGATTTCTACTCGGTTATTCTCGTTTAGAATCGAGCCCATCGTCACCCCCTTTCGAGTCGCTTTCGCTTCATCGTGTCTACCGAGCGATGCGCTTGAGCCGTGTCCACTCAATCCAACCAAGAGGCTGCGTGTAGCGAGTCCGCTGTAAGCACGTGTTAGCCTTCGCCGATACGAACTAATTGGCCGGCTTTGGTCTGATCAATCGCCACTAGTACCTCAGGCATTAGCGGCAATAGCGTCTTGAGGCGATTGTTACGGGCTACCATCAGGACAATTCCAATATCGAACCGCTTCAGATTCTGTTGAAAACTAAGATTCTGATCCATGGTAAGGAAGACGTCGAAGTTTGCTTGAGCTAGCTTGAGCAACTCGCCATTCTTCAATCCAGACCACCCATTTTCCGTGACCGTGACGACCTCATGATCCCCAAGCACTCGCTTCAACTTGCGCGGCACGCACTCATCAAGCAGCACTCTCATAATCTTGCGTCAGGAGCGTATCCTTCATTCTCTCTAGTACCTTAACTGCATGTTCGCGACTCACTGCCGGAAAATCATCGAGAAATTCATCCAGCGTGTCACCCTCTTCGATATATGCCAGTAACGTTTGGACGGGCACGCGCGTACCAGCAAACACAGGAGTGCCACCCAGAATGTCGTTCGAGCGTTGGACCAAGATTTCTTCAGCCATTGGTTTCACCTCGTCCGGATCATAACAAAGCTCTGCGGCAGGCTAATAGGAAGGAGGCTAAAGTCGCGTTTGGGCGCTTCGCCATCGAGACTTTAACAACCGACTCGTTCGTTACGATTTTCCATAGAGCTTATACGCTTCCTTCAGCTCTATTCGTCTTGCTCGAATCAAACCATCTTTTAATTTCTCGCCACCCAGTGGATCCACGTAATCTCTGCCGCTAAAGTCTTTCGACGGATTCAGGCTGAACACTCCGATATTGAACATAAAAACCGGCTCACTCAGTGCTTTGAACCAGTGAATATTATTCTTCTGATCGGAAACTGTCGTCACGGCGCCGGTCTCCTGCACACTGTCATTAGTTGGCCTGATCGTCAGATACTGCGCTTCGTCAGCAACCCGCTCAAACTGCAAGCCGTGAGCCTGGCCTTTGAGCATCATGTGCATGGACGTCATGTTCCGATGACCGTGCGGCACAATCGCAGTCCCTTTTTTCATGGCATAGAAGAAAGGAATAAAACTAAGTTTTTTCGGTAGATCTTTTGTGCGAGAGAACTTAAGTTCTTCGGCTGATTCATGATCCTCGGGAAAGACGGCAGCTTTCGCCAACCTGTCGAAATCAATTGCCGTCAATAAGTCGTTCAGATCAACGCGAGACAGCAAGGATTCAATAAGACCTTGCCATTCGATCGTTTTTAGCTGTCCTCGCCTCAGCTGTCGAGTTACATCTTCCATGTCGACCAGCCATTTCCTCACGATAGGCTTTACCGAATAGGCAAGCACACCCACTTCATCAAGACTTTTGACGAGTGAGAATGTCAGCAACGAACCGAGCATGTTGCGAGTAAAAGTTCGACGCGATAATTTCATTTTGCAGCACCTTCAAGTATGAACGTCTTTGCCTTGTTGCATAGTATCTGAAAGATCAATCTCTTGACATGCGTTCGCGCGGCAGTTAGCCTGTGCGCCCTCCTCCAAAAAAAGTAAAACTTGCATTGCACGTTTCGCCTCCCGACATCAACCTTGAGGAAGCAGTTTGAAGATCCTCAACCAGTCTATCTACGGGAAAGAACCATGAAGACTATAAAGATCGTGTGTCTGCTAAGCGCCTTGCTCTTGTTTGCAATGGCTTCAGAGTTTGTGTCTCACGCATTAACGCACAACTCCACAACACCGGGTGTGTTCGGATATACCGATATTGGTGACGCCTACCAGATCGACACTGGAGCCGGTCTCGTTTTTCAGGTCCGCAAAACCGACGGCAGCATCACATCAATCGTCTTCAATGGCACGGAATACAAATCCACCACAAACAGGTTTTCCCAGATTGCTTCCGGCCTCGGAACTCCAACCACGGTAACTCCGGAAACCGATGGCGCGACCTACGTCAAGATCACACTGCAGACCGGTCCTACCAATGGTGTAGTTGCCAATCTTACTCACTACCTGATCGTTCGAAACGGTGAAAACACGATTTACATGGCCACTTTCCCCACTGCAGAACCAGGCGTCGGCGAGCTACGTTGGATCACTCGCCTCAATTCAGTGCTTATCCCAAATGGACCAGGACCTTCCGATCTTCATGGCACAACCGGCGCAATCGAAAGTACGGATATATTTGGCGTAGCCGACGGAACCACGCGTTCGAAGTATTACGGCGACAACATTACTCACGGGAAAGATCGCGCAATCGACCTTAGTTACAACGGCGCAACTGGACCGGGCATTGGTTGTTGGATGGTTTTCGGAACTCGTGAGAGCAGCTCAGGCGGGCCATTCTTTCGCGATATAGAAAACCAAAGTGGCGATGATCAGGAAATCTATAACTACATGAACTCGGGCCACAACCAGACGGAATCGTACCGGCTGAACGTTCTTCATGGTCCGTATGCACTCGTGTTCACGGACGGCGCACCACCAACGCTGCCACTCGATTTCTCCTGGATGGGCAATCTTGGGCTGAATGGTTGGATCTCAAGCACCGATCGCGGCAACGTCAGTGGTACTGCGACCGGTATTCCCGCAGGATTTCAAGGCGTTGTGGGTTTCGCCAATTCGACAGCGCAATACTGGAGCATTATTGCAGCTGATGGAACATATGTGAGTTCCGCCATGAAACCGGGAACGTATACCGCGACACTATATAAAGGAGAGTTCGAGGTCGCGACTAGTCCTGTCAGCGTTATCGCAGGCTCAACAACGGTGCTGAACCTAACATCCACTGAGCTCACACCCTCCACGATATTTAGAATTGGTGAGTGGGACGGAACGCCCGCAGGATTAATGAATGCTGACAAGATCGTACAGATGCATCCGCAAGACGTGCGGATGACTCCGTGGAACGTTACGACCTACACTGTTGGAGTTAATGATCCCACCCAGTTTCCGGCAATCCAGTTTCGCGGTCAAAATAGTCCGACTACTATCAGGTTCAACCTCGCGCCAAATCAAATCACAGATTTAACCTTGAGAATCGGCATCACCTGCGCCTACAACAACGGCCGGCCACAGATCACCGTCAATAGTTTCACTTCAAATCAGCCTGCTGCGTCGACACAACCAAATTCGCGTAGCTTCACCATCGGCACTTACCGTGGCAATAACTCTTTATTCACCTACACCATTCCTGCCGGCGCTCTCGTCGTCGGAATGAATACGATGACGATAAATCCAATCAGCGGTTCAACGGATATCAGTCAGTGGCTGAGCGCGGGTTGGGTTTACGATGCAGTCGAGCTCGATGGACCAATCGCCACCCCGGTCATCACGTATGTAGGCGGAGATCCGCTCGTGATTAGCGGCACCTCGGAATCTTTACGCAACATCGCACTGACGCTTGACGGATCGATCCCCTCAGGCAATACCGTTGCTGCCCCGGATGGTACCTGGTCTATTACTTACAACACTTCACTTGCGGCTGGCGTACATAGTTTTTCAGCAGTCGCCAGTGACAATACCGGGCACTCCAGTCCCGCATCCGCGCCGTTTACCTTTAATAACAGCCTGACAACACCGGTGATCACAAATGCGACCGGAGACGATGGTCCACATACAAGCGGCGCAACAACCGCGGATAGGACCTTCGTGTTCAATGGCACTGCGGGAGCCAGCGATCAGTTGACGCTTACGAGAGTAGGCACTGGAGTAATTGCGACAATCGTAGTTGACGCGACCGGTCACTGGACATTTGACTACCGCAGCGTCGCGTTACCCGCGGGTGTGAATAGTTTTTACGCAACTGCGTCCAACGCCAGCGGGACAAGTCCATCCTCAGCGATATTTACCCTTAATATTCAGGGAACTCCACGGATCACAATTGTGCGCTTTAATCCCGTGACCAGCACGATTTCAACGGGTGTGACAAGCGTAGTCTTTCGCGTCACCTTCCGTGACAACGTTAGCGGCGTCACAACTAATGCTTTTGCCGCAACCACCACCGGCACAGCAGCGGGAACGATCGCGAATGTCTCCGCCAGTAGCGGCATGATTTTCGATGTGACGGTGAATAATCTTTCCGGCTCGGGGAATTTACGTCTCGATCTAAAGTCGATCAACGGAATCGTCGACTCGAGCGGCAACCCGGAGGCCGGCTACATTGCAGGTGAATCCTATACTCTTGTGCTTCCAACGATTGGTAATGGGACATGGATTCGATCTGCAAGCGGTGGGCTTTGGAGCGATCCATCCAGCTGGCTCAACGCAGTCATAGCTGATGGCGGCAATTCTGCAAACTTCAATACCATCGACCTGACCACTAACAATACTGTTCATCTCGATTCGCCTCGGACCGTCGGCAGCATGATCTTTGGCGATACTGATCCAACCACCTCTGCGAGTTGGCTTGTTGATAACAATAACAATGCGACGAATACGCTGACACTCTTGGGGGCGACGCCTACTCTTACAGTAAACGCACTTGGCAGCGGTGCATCGACGACGATAGGAGCAGCGCTCGTCGGAAATGGCGGCCTCAACAAAGCAGGTGCTGGAACATTGGTCTTATCAGCACCCAACTCATTAGTAGGTGTGCTGAATGTGAATGGCGGAATTCTTCAACTGGCGTCCGGCGGGTCTCTGAGCCTCGGCAACAGCGCAGTGAATACCGCATTGAACACTCGTCTGTCGATCGCCGGTGGTTCATTCACAACTACCGGACTTGTCAGCG
>Ga0134123_10002542_pt1 | contig 11934 bp, 14 predicted proteins | sample KB303_FD_96460 | JGI IMG/M metagenome (GOLD analysis project Ga0134123, IMG submission 96460) | Terrestrial soil microbial communities without Nitrogen fertilizer from Kellogg Biological Station, Michigan, USA - KB3-0-3 | ecosystem: Environmental > Terrestrial > Soil > Unclassified ...
AGAGATAGACCGTATCTGGTCTTCTGTTAGTTCACGAGTATTGAATATTGAATCACAGCATGTTATTACAGCCAGCCCCCGCATTATTGGTTCACATAAATCTTCAATTGCTGTGAGAGTGCTAAAATAAGAATCGGCGTCAAAATTAACTATAATGTCGCCCTTTGCTCGCATTATACCTAAATGACGTGCATATCCAATTCCACGTCTATCTACATTAACAAGTGTCATCCTGTCTAAGAGATAAAGTGATTTAGTTGTTGGGTTTGGATATGTTAACCCTTTCTCAAAGAAATCAGCTATTATTATTTCCATTATTCCCTTTTTCCAAGCTGTCTGTTGTTTTAGATACTCAACACACTCACCTATCTTATCCTCATGGTATGTGGGGATAACTACTGATATACGAACCAACAGCAACTTTAAAGTAAAACGAATTAAATAATTTATTGCGGGTTATCGAACCAAGTGGGCGTAGTGGTGCTTTCTTCTCTCGCCAAGGATTATCCACACCACTCACCCACAAAATGTTTTTTATATTCCCTTTTCTTATAGAAGAGTACTAGAAGTGTTTCACATTACTACCGACCAAGCTCAACAGATATACAATCTAGGCAAAACCCTAGTTGAAGACGACAAGCACGACCTTGGTTATCTCAAATACTATAACAGACCACACGAGTACCATGGTGAAATACACAGAGACCATCCTTCCATGTGGCATCACTGGCCATGGGGTATAATGATAATGACTCTAGGACAGGTGTTAGGCGTGTACGCACAGATGATGGAGATTAAAGAATCAGTTCAGAACGGTCAATTAGATATAGAAGAATCCTAAGAACTATTTATAACTCCTATTTTTTTAGCTAGATTCTGTTGAACATCAATATTAATACTATTTTACATGGTGACGTTTTATGGAAACTTTATGAATTAGAGCCTGATAGTGTTGACTTTACAGTTACAAGCCCCCCATATTATAAACAAAGAAACTATAATGTAGAGGGACAACTTGGGCAGGAAAAGAAAGTCGAAGATTATTTACAGAAATTGTATAATATCTTTGACCAAGTATGGCGTATTACCAAGCTACATGGAACACTCTGGATTGTAATAGGAGATAAATACAACAATCATGGCAGTCCTAATCTAATTCCCTATCGTCTAATGGAAGGACTTGGTAAGAGAGGATGGACACCAAAACAGGATATTATCTGGTGGAAGCGTAATGCCTTCTGTACTTCGTATGTCACAATGTTTGGAATTGACTATGAACATGTATTATATCTTGCAAAAGACGAAGAGGAATACTTTTTTCAAATGCAATATAGACAATATGCGGAGTCAACGTTAAAGGAATTTGGGGAAGACTATAAGGGTAAAAACACTAAAGACTACAAAGCTGCTGGCGCTCAACCTGCATCTGACGCAAAGAGAAGAATCATTACTGGAAAGAAGATGCCTCCAATAGGGGGAAAGAAAAAAGCTGATGGATACAGTGGCGCTTATTCTGGAAATACCCCAGAATTTGGATTAGGTTCACATATGAGAGCTGTCTGGGATATTCCAGTTAAAGGATTCAAGAAAGCTCATTTTGCAGTGTTTCCAGAAGCATTAGTTCAGAGAATATTCGATAGTGCAATGCCTAATGGAATATGTAAAACATGTGGATTTCTTAGAAGAAAACAGTATAGAGAAAAGAGAGTTAACACCAGACCTGGCAAGAATACTGGGACTGGAAAGAGTGGCAAACCAGATGACCCAAATGCTGCAATACATAATGCCGATTTATCCAAATACAGACAACAAATATTGAGAAAAGACGACGGATTTTATGAATGCAATTGTAATGATGGATTCAATAAACCTGTTGTGTTTGACCCATTCATGGGAGCTGGTACCACAGGAGTAGTTGCAGTCAGAAACAATTGTAATTATTTAGGAATCGAACTTAACGAGAGTTATATCAAAATGGCGAATGAAAGAATCAAATCGCAGTAATACTTAATACCTCAATAGTTCTAGTAAATTTGATAATAAGATGGGTTTCTTAGACCTTTCAGTAAAAGACGCCAGCAGTGGACTTATACTTGGATTACTAGGTGGAATAGCACTTACTGTTGCATTCATGAGTACTAAATCAATCACGTTTGGTTCAGGCGGTGCTGCCAAGAGTGCATATGCTCGTGCGTATGAAGGTACTACAGTAGGCCCTCCAGCCATGCATTATGGTAGTTATGGTGGATTATGGGACTTGAACCTGCCAGCTGACGAGAATGAAGACGTAACATACAACCATGTTCCGTTCATAGGCGCAACTGCTTCAACAGACTTTAACCCAGAAAACTTGCAATTCTCTGAAGCGTATAACAGAGCGCCGGGCGAATATACACCATACCCAGCTCGTGACCTAGCACACTTCGGTGCATAGGGTTTTTAATTCCCTCCCTTTTTAACAACATGTGAAAGCTATTGTAACTGCTGCTGGCTCTGGCAGTAGAATGTTCTTTCTTACAAAGTTTATGAATAAATCTCTGTTAAGAATAGGCGGCATTCCTCTACTAACTCTAATTGTAATGAAACTAACGAAGGCTGGAATTGCAGAGAAGGACATTAACATTGTTTGTTTGATTAAAGATTTTAAAGATTATAGTTATGAACTGAGGGATTACGATGTTAGATATTCCCCATTCAAAGAGGATATGGGTACTGCTCGACATTTCTATGAAGCTAATGAGAGAGATAGAGATTATGACGGGCCTATTTTAGTCCATTATGGCGACGTTATTACTGACCTGAATTATCAAGAAATGATAAACTGGTTTGGAACAGAAGAATGTCTGATTGCAATTACAAAGAATATCAGGCATGATTATTCTAAAGTCATTCTTTATGATCATAACCTACAGGTTAGGCAGTTTGAAGAAAAACCATTGTTAGATTCGTTCGCTTGGAGTGGTGTCGCAGTGTTTGATAATAAGAGAATAATGGCGCGTATAGCACGAAAAATACAAGAATATCCATTTGTCGATATCGCCCATGATGTATTCCCTGATATTGTTAAAGACGGTAATATGCGAGCATTCGTGTATAATGGTGAATGGTACGATGTGGGTAACTTACGCTCGTATCAGCATGTATTCGACAAGTTCCAGAAGGAAGGCGTAGTAAAGACAATTTAATAACTACAGTCTATAATCTTCTTGTAATTGTCTGCTGAGGCTAGTCCAAGTGTTTATGTTAATACTCGCGCTCCTAGAGAACCGAGAGAACAAGAAATTGATTTCTCTCCTATTGGTGGTATAGTTCCAATTGCAATACTGGCAGGCATAGTCTATATTGGATATACTTACAAAGACAAGATACTTGAGATTCTAAAGAATCTTGACTCTGACATTCAAAAAAAGATAGGAGACTTTCCAGAAATCAAACTACCTTCTCTTTCTCTTGGTGATGATGATTCTGGTCCCGGTACAGGCCCATCATCAGGCAGTGGTACACAAACAAATACTTCACTAGCTGGAGGTCAAACTGATTCAAATGGTATCAAGCTTCCATTCAAAATGACTGGCAAGAGTGTGAAAATGAATGTTGGTGCAAAACATCCTAATGGAGATAGATATAACACCAATCATGCGTTCCAGAACTATTATTCCGTAGGATATTATAAAACTGGTTCTGGTGGTGGCAAGATGCTTATTGAAATGAAAACAGATGGGCCAAACCATTCTGGTTGTACTTCCTTACCAAAATGTGAATGGGTTGAATGTGATTTCAACATAAGTACGGGAGAGTCATACATATCTTCAGAATGGCCGCATCCAAAGAACCATCCTGCAATAACTCCTGACTTTGCCAAGAAACTAAGCGGTACTTTTACTGGAGGTAAATGGGTAGGTTTTGGTGTTGCTGCGTACAAAGTAGGCCAGTTTAGAGCGTATGAAATATGGATTGACCCAGGCGGATTGAAATCAAACCAGTGGGTAAAAACATTATCTCATATCAATAGAGATAAAAAATTGATACCAGACCCAACACGGTCACTGCCTACTAGTGGGAGGGGGATGGAAGCTGAAATTCGTATGAATAACCAGCATGGAACATCTATGCAATTCGGTAATGTTTATGAAATTGTTCCACCAAGCACAGCGGCATTTGCTAGAGCTTATTCATATCCAGCTGTAGTTGACGAAATGCGACCCTTATATGCACCAAGAATAAGCATGTCCTAATGGCTGAAACAATATTAAAGAAATGTGCTGAATGTGGGATAGAGTTCTACTGCGAAGAAGCACTTTCATGCTGGTGTAATAAAGGGTTGTGGGGAACTAATAGAGATAAATCATTAATGGTGTTTAATTCTAATGATGAATGCTTGTGTCCTTTTTGTCTTAGTTTGAGACAGGTTTAATTACTACGTTTCACCTTATTATTTAGTTGGCTTTAATCGAACCGACATACTCAACCCACTACTGTACAAACTGTAAACTACACTACTGGAACTGGGATGGATTAAAGTATAACAAGTGTCCTAATTGTTCTGTTAGATAAATAATGCATGTAACTTTATGCCAGCCCCCTTCAACATATCTATTAGGTGGACGTTCAATGCCGCCATTAGGAATATTATACTTGGCGGCGTGGCTAAGAAAGTCAGGCCATGATGCAGAAATATTAGATTTAGCTGGAATAGATGACTGGAAGGCCGAAATTAGTAGACGTCAACTAAATTGTGATTGGTTTGGCATCAGTTGTACCACCCCACAATATGCTGACGCAAAAAGGATAAGGCAGTATCTACGTCAGATTGGTTACACTTTTCCCATAATTGTTGGAGGGATTCATCTGACATCATTAGTAAAGAACGCGAAAGAAGTAGAGTTTCTTCAGAAGGATAAGTTTGACAGTTACGTAATTGGCGAAGGGTACAACGCCGTGACGAAAATCTGTACAGACTTACAAGAAGGTCATGTTTCTCCCATCTATTCGGAATCAATTCTAAAGGATGTAAATGATTTGCCATTTGCTGCCCGTGATTTAATCGACATTCATTCATATAAGTATACGCTGGGAGATGTACCAACTACTACCCATTATACGCAATATGGTTGTCCTTATGCCTGTCAATATTGTGAATCACCGTTATCTGGCTCATTCACAGTTAGAGCAATGAACCCAGAAAGAGTAGCTGCTGAAGTTAAACAGGTAAGAGATGATTTTGGTATTCATGGTTCAATGTTCTTTGACGACGAAATGAATTTAGACAAGAAACGCATGTTAGGGATTTGTGAGAAAATCGCAAAGCTGGAAGACATCACATGGCGCGGATTCGTTGTCACAGCCAAATTTGATAAAGACATTGCAGAGGCTTGTAAAAGAAGTGGATGCTACGAAATCGCTAGTGGAATTGAGTCAGGGAGTCCAACAATTCTCAAAAACATTAGAAAACCAGCTACAGTCGATATTAACAGACGCTTCATCAGAACAGCAAAGCAAGCAGGACTCAGAGTAAAAGGATTCTTTATTATTGGATTACCGGGCGAGAGCTGGTCAACTGTTAGAGAAACTGATAGATTTCTAGAATCATTAAAGCAAGAAGGCAATCCATTAGATGATTTAGATTGTTCTATATTGCAAGTATACAAAGGTGCGCCAATTTACCTCAATCCATTAGATATAGAGTTTAACAGGGACTGGGAAGAAAAAGCGTATTACAAGAGTGAACCAGGTGTATATGAGAATCTAGTTCAGGTGCGTACGGCTGCAATGTCGAAATATGACCTGATTGCAGCCAGGAATTATTTGGAATCAAAGAACAAGAAATACGGCTGGACTAAACAATACTCAGACAGAAAGGATTTGGACGATATCTATCAACGTGAAGACGTAGCAGAGTCTATAAAGTACGCCGAGAATAGACTTCAGAATGGCTGATAATGCTGGCTGGCTGTGGGGACTAGGTGCAGTTGTACTAGTCGTAGGTGGCGGCTATGTCATTTACACAAACAGAGATAAACTTGGCTTGAGTAACATAAAGTTACCAGATATTATTCCCAGTCCTAGTCCAACTCCAACTCCCTCTCCTACTCCGACTCCTACACCAACAGCTGGTCTAACATACACATTTGATTATAAATTTGGAACTAAAGGGAATGGAAATGGGCAGTTCCAAGACCCGCATGATGTAAGTTTTGACAAGGCAGGAAATGTATACGTGACTGATAGAATTAGAAATGATATCCAAGTATTCACTCATAATGGTACTTTTATACGAAAGTTTGGTGGTACTGGTTCAACTCCAGGCAAGTTTAATGTCCCCTATTCATGCCAGCTTGATTCTAGCGATAATATCTATGTCGCCGATAGAGCGAATAATAGAATACAGAAGCTGACAAAGGACGGAGTACCTATATCACAAATCACGTCTGGCGGCGGTAAAAACTTCAAGGCTCCAGAAGATGTTATCTTTGATTCCAAGGGGGATATGTATATCTCTGATACTGGGAATGAACGGATTGTAAAGTTTGACAAGAATCATAAATTTCTACTAGCGTGGGGCAGTAAAGGCAGTGGTAATGGACAGTTCGACCATCCCCATTCGAGTTCTATAGGCCCTGATGGAAATGTGTACATATCCAGTGGAAATCAAGGTTATATTCAAGTCTTTAGTCCCGATGGTAAATATCTCCGCAAGTTTTCTTCGCCAGGTAAAGGTGAAGGACAGCTACTGGTATTTCTTGAACATATGGACATTGACAAGTTTGGAAGACTGCATATTGTGAATAATGACGCCAGACCTATTGTGTCTGTCTTTGATGCGCTAACAGGTAAATATCTAACAAAATATGGAAAGGAAACAAGTGGCAGTGCAAACGGTCAGTTTAAAGAAGCTGAGCATGTCACGGTAGACAGTGCAGGTAAACCATTCGTCGTAGATGCAATGAACCAGAGGGTTCAGGTATTCAAGCCGTCATCAGCATCAGCGTATGCTAGAGCATATCAGACGGATATGAGACCCCTGTACAACTCACGAATAACTATCTCTTGATACAATACTTTTATAAAAGAACACGTAGATTAAGATAGAACATTCGATGGCAAAACGTGGAGGTTTAGGTGGAGGAAAGGCTGGCGGCGATAATCTTATAGCAACTATTGCTGGCGGTGTGGCTGCAGTTATACTCGATTTTACAGCTAATTCAATGCGTATTCCAGGGTTCAATCAGCCAGTATACAAGATAACTCCTGCAAGGGGAGGCAAGACTGCAACATTTACAGCTGTAGATTATGGACAGATGGGTTTGTCTGTAGCTGTTGGAAGCTTTGGTTTCGGTCAGGGTGGAGCTAGTAGATTACCAGCTTTTGCATGGGGTATGCTATTAACTCAAATTATTTCCAAGATTGGACTGCCGAGTTTAGGATTACCACGATATCTTGCATTTGATATAGATAGTGAAGGTAGGCTAGTTCCAGTCAAAACCTTTGGTTAGGTGGAATAAATAAAGATGGTCACAGTATCAAAAAAGATAAGGATAACAGACCTTACTAATTTTCCTGTATCTGTAGACGGTACTAGTGGCACTCCATCAACTGGCGTTCCAGGCTATCCATACTATTATCAACCAATCCCTAACTTTCCCGTAGGTATACCAGGCACAGATACTGGTAATATATCAGACCCTATCACTGACCCACACCCAGGCTCATGTGACGCTGGTTATGTTAAAGACTCTAATGGATACTGTGTTCCTATTAATTCACTACCTGCATGTCCTTCTGGGCAGGCTAGAGATGTTAATACCGGACTTTGTGTGACTACTACAACCAATCCACCTCCTACAACTACTGGAATAGGATTACTGGCATCGGCTACTGTACCACCAAGTTCAGTACCGGGAGAAAGCATTACCATCTTGACTTCAATCAAAAACACGGGGACAGTCAATAGTTATTCATTTGGTGCGCGTGTTCGTATAGGTTCTCTATCAATAGATATATTCTCACCACTAACTTCGATTGCTGCTGGTAATACTGTAGTGATTTCTACGCGCATTACACTGCCGGGCAATACTCCATTAGGTGCAGTTGCCGGAACTATAGATGTAGTAAGACAGGTATCTACAATTCCTGCTTCCGTGGTAATAGACGATAGTGAACCATTTACCCTAAACATTGTAACAAACGTGCCTTATCCATGTAGTTCACTACCAGCATGTCCAACTGGATATCATAGAGATTCTGCATGTAATTGTGTATCTGATACTACTACACCACCTACAACTACAAACACTTCATTCTATACTCTGGTAAGGAGAGTAGGCGATGGTAATACTCACATCTATACGAAAGCAGAGATTGAAGCTTATGGCGTCGTGGTTAACCAGTACAACACTAACCTGCCAAGTGCTATAACCTGTACTACTGCTGGCTGTCTATTAGGCTGGGTTGTCGTGAACGTACCCACTAACACTTACAATAATTCATTCCTTACTGGGCTTGGGTTCACTCCAGGTGTCACTATTCCAGGCTCTGGTGGAGGTACAACAACAGGCGGTACTGCTGTAATCACTACCAACAAGACCACTTACAAGAAAGGACAGACTATTACAGCGAGTGGCAATGGCTTTACTCCCGGTGAATCAGTCAGACTGTATCTAACTATTGAAGGAACATTGGTACAGGAAAAGAGCGTGACTGCAAACTCTACAGGTGGTATAGCTGGTACTCTAATAGCAGGTAAGATAGGTGGCGGTCATACTCAGGCTAAAGGAAGAACATCTGGCAAGGCTGCATCAAAGCATATAATAATACAAAAATAAAATAATAGGGTTTTTAATCCCTCTCCATCATTTTTCATAGATGCCAATAACTAAACAGTTTAGAAAAGGAAACAAACTACTTTCATTCCAGTTTGAAAAAGACTTTAACGATACTAATCCAGCCAGCACATATACGTTTGAAGATGAAGAGATAGTACGGGAAACATGCTGGTATCCATATATTCAAAAGAATATGGTGATATTAGATATTGGTGCGGCGTTTGGTTCGTATGCCCTTCCAGCTGCAGCTATTGGGGCTAAGGTTCATGCATTTACTCCTGAGCATGAATTCCCAATACTTAAGCATTCCATTAGCCTTAATCCTCCTGATTTTCAGAAAAGGATAGTATTATACAATTTTGGAATGTATGACAGAGATGGATATTGGAAAACAGATACAATGGAGTTTATCGAATATGACGACGACTTTCAACAAAAGAAGGAAAATGTCATCGACAAATCAAGGGCTAACTGGACTGGCTGGTATATTCCTGTAGTTACTTTAGATGGGTTTGTATCGGGTAATAAACTAAACAGGATTGATTTTATCAAGCTGGATACAGAAGGCGCAGAGTTCAAGATACTACAGGCTGGTACAAAGACATTAAAGAAATTCCACCCTAAAATCTTGGTAGAGTATCATCTATTCAAAGACGGGGCAATACAGGCCAATATTCACGAGTTGTTAAGTGGACTTGGTTACAAGAGAATAGAGTATATCGAATACAGTTCTAATATCCATCATGGACTCTATACATATGAGAGACGGTTCTGAAAGTCTCTAACCTGATTCATATCAACACTTCCAGTGAAAGCAGCGCCAGCAACTGATGGTACTACTATTTCAGACACTCGAACATTCTGAGCTCTAACGCCCGGAGCTGCGTCTATTCTAAGTTGTACTTGCTGGTTTGAGTCTCTGCTGAATGACTTGCCACACGGTCTATTTCCAGAGTATAATTGTTTTCCATTTGCATAAAATTCTACATGAGCGCCACCGCCTGTTATCGGCCATATGACAGATTTCACATGAGTAGTTTTACCAACAATACTTCCAATGCTTCCTCCTTTTACACATTTAACAGTGTGAGGATGAGGTTGTTCCCATCCACCTTCAAAACTACCAGATTTGAGAGTAAGGTCATTAATGTACCATGCTCCCTTACCATCCTGATGGTGTGGACCCCACATCTTCATACTTATCGAATCGTCATGGTCAATCTTACCAATAGACACATCTGCATCAAACTCATAAGCCGAGAATGGACAGTTTTCTATATTCCATTCTGTAGTTGTATCGTTTGGTGCGCCAGAAGCATAATGACGGGTTGTTGGGCCTCTCTGCTGTGCATTACTCATAACTTTGCCAGTACCCCTGTATACTAGGCCACCCCCACCCCCACCACCACGTAGACCAGGTGGAGTCAGGTCAATAGCAGGCGCATTCTCTTTGAAATTATCAATTGCAGCCTGTCCTTTCTCTTTATACACTTTGATAATATCATCAAACCAGCCTTCTTTCCACGCATACAGTCCACCAACTATGAGAGCTAATGGTAGTACAAGATTGATAGGAGAATCTGCTTCTCTTGGCTTTCTGTATACATAGGGCATTTATCTTACAATAAAATAAAAGGAGGGGAAGGTTAAAAGATTATTTGTCTTGTACTATTTGTGCAATGGTTCGTCATGCGCTGATGCTTCTTCTATCTTTTTAGCGGCTTGCGTCCCAGCTGCCTTTTTGGCTGCTGATAATTGCATCTTTCTTTCTGTGGAGGTATTTGCTACCGATAATGCTGTATATGTCAGTCCGTATCCTAGACCAGCCTGAGTGACTACACCGTATGCTGTTATAGTTCCTGAGTCAACTCCTGGCAGTGCTACCAGTCCAGCGAATAGTGAGGGGAGTACGGTTGTCAGTAAGAGTCCTACTCCACCAGCTGCCAGAACCATGTTTAGCAAATAAGTACCGCCAAAGCTAATCTCTGGATGCTCTTTCTGTTCTTCTCTGAATCGGATATACCCTCTTTGTAGTACAGCTAATATGATACCAATAATTCCTGCTACTATTGGACCAGACGCTAATGCTGATGGGTCTACCATTTCTATTCGTACTGTAAGATAGACATTGATAAATGTATGTAAGACGATTAGAATATCCTAATTAATCCGCCTCTTACCCCCCTATATATGCCAGATTCTAACATGAGGACAGTACGTGAATGGTCTAAGGCACTGGGAAGGCCACCAAGACGCTATCATAGTCATTTAAGAAACAGAAAGTATTTGCGATATGATATAGCACGGATTGTAGATTTGTTTGATTCAGAGATTGTACAGGATACTAATCTTCACACACTCACAGCTAAACAATCAATGAAGAGGATTAATTATGTGACGAAGGTAATATTACGCTGGTGGAGTGGTTGTATATCAGGAGCCAAACTGATAGCACTTGAAACAAGGGATGGGCCTAATACTCCTGCAAAAAGAAAAAAGATTGCTAAAAAGATATACAATATTGCCAAGCATGATGCGATATTCGCTGACGGTGTTTCAGCCGCTGTAGAATTTAAGAATGGGCGTGACCAAGAATATCGCTTTCATGGATTAAGTAAATCTATGTTCAAAAAGTTGAGGTTGAGTGAATCAGCAGTAGGTCATAGGAAATGAGAATTGCCGTAATAAGTTCTAGGACTTATCCAGCGTGTGTTCCAGACGATAAACATAATCTTTCAAGATATGGAAGTGAGTGGATAGCCGCCGTACTTGCCCAAGAGTTATCCAAGTCACATCAAATAGACTGGTACGCTGCCGCTGGTTCTTCTACATTTGACGATAATCCCAATATTACATTCCATCCACTTGTACCAGACTTTGGACAGGCTAATAGTGAACTACTGGATACCTGTAGTTATGAAGGGCTAAAGTATACAGAATTATTGAAAGCAGATTATATAATTGACCATTCGGCGACTGCGGCTAACATAGAGGAAGTAAAATGGTATCATGGTTATGATAGGTACTGTGCGTATCGTAACGGCTTTGCAGGGTTTAACTTTCCAAGATTACCTGTACAGGACAAGCATTACATAGTCCCGTCAAAGCAGAA
>Ga0134123_10002543_pt1 | contig 11933 bp, 8 predicted proteins | sample KB303_FD_96460 | JGI IMG/M metagenome (GOLD analysis project Ga0134123, IMG submission 96460) | Terrestrial soil microbial communities without Nitrogen fertilizer from Kellogg Biological Station, Michigan, USA - KB3-0-3 | ecosystem: Environmental > Terrestrial > Soil > Unclassified ...
GCCGGCGACCCCGGAGACCCGCTTCGACTATGCGTCGCTGACCAAGCCGTTCACTGCGACGCTGGCCCTGGTGCTCGATGCGGACGGCACGCTGCCGTTGCGGACCCCGATCCGCGAGGTCTGGCCGGAGGCGGACCCGCGGCTGGGCCGGCGGACGCTGGAGGACCTGCTGCGCCACCGGTCCGGCCTGCAGGGGTGGGCGCCGCTCTATCAGCTGTGCCGGACGCGCGAGGAGGTCCTCGGCCTGCTCCTCGGCGGTGAGAGGCTGGGCGCACGGATGGAGACGTACAGCGATCTGGACTACCTGCTCTGGGGATTGACGGCGGAGCGGGCGGCCGGCAGGTCTCTCGCGGAGCTGCTGCGGACGCGCGTCCTCGACCCTCTGGGTCTCGCGGCGGTGGAGCCGTCGCCGGGCGACCGGGAGGACGTCGCGCGGAGCTCCATGGACACCGGCAAGGAGGCGGATCTCGCGGCGGGGCTGGGGCTCGCCATCCCGACCCTGCCGCCACCGCCGGCCGGCCTGCCGCAGGATGGCAACGCCCGGTTCCTCCTGGGGCTCCCGGGCTGCGGGCGGCTCGCGGGGCATGCCGGCCTCTTCGGCCGGGCGCGCGATCTCCAGGTGCTGGCCGCGGAATGGCTGGCCCCCGGGCGGGTGTTGGAACGTGCACGGGTCGCGGCTGCGTTGTCGGGCGGACGATCGTTCGCGCTGGGCTGGTTGCGGCGGACCCTGCGGGGGAGCGCCGGGCCGGCTCTCCCGCCCTCGTCGGTCGGTCACACCGGTTTCGCAGGCAACAGTCTCTGGATCGATCGGGAACGGCGGAGGATCTACGTCCTCCTGACCACCCGGCTCGATCCGCGGTGCGACATGAACCGCTGGCGCCGCCGCTTTCATGGAGCGGCGGATCGCATCGTTTGAACTTGAAATGAAATAGACTCTCCTACGGAGGCACCGACAGACATGAGCGTTCGCGATCTGGTCTTCATCGACGGGGTGCGCACCCCGATGATCGAGTACAATACGGACTTCGCCGATATCTCTGCGATCGACCTGGCGGCGCACGCGGCCCGCGCCCTCCTGGAGCGCACGGGCATCCAGGGCAGCGAGATCGACCACACCATCGTGGGGAACGCCTTGCAGACCTCGCCCGACGCCATCTACGGCGCCCGTCACGTGGCGCTCAAGGCCGGTGTGCCCCAGGAGGTGCCGGCGCTGACCGTCAACCGCCTCTGCGGCTCGGGCATCCAGTCGGTCGTCTCCGGCGCCCAGGCGATCCTGACCGGGGACGCCACCACCTGCCTGGTGGGAGGCATGGAGAACATGTCGCAGACGCCGCACGTGATCTGGGGAGCTCGCAAGGGCTTCAAGCTCGGCCAGGGGCAGCTCCAGGATCTCCTGATGGTCGCCCTGCTCGACACGTACTGCGGCTGCTACATGGCGCAGACCTCCAACAACCTGGCCCGCGACTTCGGGATCAGCCGGCAGGAGCAGGACGAATTCGCGCTGATGTCCCAGCAGCGCGCCACCGCGGCGTGGGACGCCTGCCGCCTCTCCGAAGAGGTCGTGCCGGTCGAGGTGGGGAAGGGCAAGCGGGCGAAGAAGATCGAGAAGGACAGCCATCTGCGCCCCGAAACCACCATGGAAGACCTGGCCGGCCTGCCGACCGCCTTCGACAAGGACGGCTTCGTGACCGCCGGCAACGCCTCGGGCATCGTGGACGGCGCGGCGATGACCGTCCTGACCACGGCTGCCAAGGCGGAGGAGCGAGGCTGGAAGCCGCTCGGCCGCATCGTCTCCTGGTCGGTCGTGGGGGTCGATCCGTCGCGCATGGGGATCGGTCCGGCGCCGGCGATCCGGGCGGCCCTCCAGAAGGCGGGCATGGAGCTCGGCGACCTCGACCTGATCGAGATCAACGAGGCATTCGCCGGCCAGATCCTGGCGGTCATCCGCGAGCTCCAGCTCGACGTGGACAAGCTCAACGTGAACGGCGGCGCCATCGCCCTCGGCCATCCGCTGGGCGCCTCGGGCACGCGCCTCCTGATCACCTTGATGCGCGAGCTGCGCCGGCGCGGCGGCGGCCGGGGAGTGGCCTCGGCTTGCATCGGCGGCGGCCAGGGCATCGCCATGGTCGTCGAAGTGGATGCCGATTGATCGATCTGCACGGCTTTCGGGTGCTCGTCACCGGGGGCAGCCGCGGCATCGGCGCCGCGTGCTGCCGCCTGTTCGCTCGCGCCGGAGCGGTCGTGATGATCCAGTACGTGGCGAGCGGGAGCCGGGCGCGCGACGTGCTCGAGGAGCTGCGGAGGATCTCCGGGGAGCCGCACCGCAAGATCCGCTGCGACGTCACCGACTGCGAGCAGATCGAGAAGCTCTTCGCCGAGGTCCGCTCCGAGTGGGGAGCGCTCGACTGCCTGGTCAACAACGCCGGGGTGTGGATCCACGATCCGCTCATCCGGCTGGACAAGACGAAGCTGGACGCCACCCTGGCGGTCAACGTGGTGGGGCCGTTCCTCTGCTCGCGCGAGGCGGTGCCGCTCCTGGAGCGCTCCACGAACGGCAGCATCATCAACGTCAGCTCGACCGCGGGGCAGCGGGGCGAGGCGTATTACAGCCCGTATGCCGCGAGCAAGGGGGCGATCATCTCGGCCACCAAGTCGTGGTCGACCGAGCTGGCTCCGAAGATCCGGGTCAACGCCGTGGCCCCCGGCTGGGTGGACACCGACATGACGGCGGAGGCGTTGTCCGGCGAGAAACGGAAAGAGGTGATCGCCTCGATCCCGCTGCAGCGCATCGCGACTCCCGAGGACATCGCCGCGCCCGTGGTCTTCCTCGCCTCCCCGCTCGCCCGCCACATCACGGGCGAGATCCTGAACGTCAACGGCGGTAGTGTGCTGGTGGGCTGAGAGCCGGTCCGGTTCGGAGACTCGCCGTGCGGGAGATCCTGGCAAAGCGCCTCTGGCTCCAGATCCTCGTCGTGGCGGCCGCCTATGCGGCCGCCGGCAGGCTCAGCCTGCTCATCACGGCCCCCACCGAGCTCTTCGGGACGATCTGGCCGCCCTCCGGCATCGCGCTGGCCGCCCTCCTGCTCGGCGGCTCCCGTCTCTGGCCCGGTATCTGGCTGGGCACCATCGCGACCGTCCTCTGGACGGCCATCCAGAGGGATGACCTTGTCTCTCTCCTGCCGGCGCTGGCCATCGGGGTGACGCTCGGGGCCGGGGCATCTCTCCAGGCGGTGGTCGGAGCCTCTCTCGTCCGCCGCTTCACCCAGGGCCGCAATCCCCTGGACCGGCAGCAGGACGTCCTGGCCCTCCTCTTCTGGGGTGCCCTGGTGGGATGCACGGTGGGTGCGACCCTGGGTGCCTTGACGCTCGTTTTCTCGGGGTTTCTCGTCGGCAGCAACTTTCTGTTCGCCTGGGCCACCTGGTGGGCGGGAGACACCATCGGCACTCTGATCGTCGCCCCCCTGGTGCTGCTCTGGGCCGAGCGCCGGCCGGCCTGGTTGCGCCGGCGGCTGTCGGTGACCATTCCCCTGGCGGCGACCCTCGCCATCGTCGTCCTCCTCTTCCTCTTTGCGACCCGCCGCGAGGAGGAGGCGATCCATACGGCGTTCATGGAACGGGCGCAGAACTTTGCCTCGGTGATCCACGCGAGCTGCGATGACCACCTGGAGGCGCTACACTCGCTGACGCTGGTGCTCTCCATGCTCCCCTCCGTCGGCCCGCGAGACTTCCATACGATGGTCGCGGGAGTGCTCGAGCACCGCCCCGGCATCCAGGCCCTCTCCTGGAATCCGGTCGTCTACCGCGCCGGGCGCGCCGCGTTCGAAAGGGGAGGGGACGGCAGGTCCGGGTACCCGATCACCGAGCGGGATCCGCTGGGACAGCTCCGGCCGGCGGCGCCGCGGGCGGAGCACGTCCCCGCCCTCTACATCGAGCCGATGGCCGACAATGAACGGGCCCTCGGCTTCGACGTAGCGTCCGAGCCGATCCGCCGCGAGGCGCTGGAACAGGCGCGCGACCTGGGCAGGTTGACGGCCACCCGCCGCATCCGTCTGGTCGTCCAGACCGGGGGAGCGCAGCACGCGGTCCTGCTCTTTTCACCGGTCTACAGCCCCGGGGATCCGCCCGCGAGCCGCGAGGAGCGCCGGCAACGGCTGCGCGGTTACGCCACCGCGGCTCTCCGCATGGACCAGCTCGTGGAAACGGCGGTGAAGAAGCTCCGCCCCGAGGGGATGACGTTCGCTCTCCTGGACACCGACGCGACGGGATCGGGCCGGGTCCTCTTCGCCGATTCCCTCTGGATGCAGAGGTTGGAGGAGCCCAGGGGGCTGGAGCTCAGCGACAGGTTCTCCCTGGGGGGGCGCGCGTGGGAGATCCGTGTGGTCGCGATCCGCTCCAGCCCGTCCGCCAGCCGCTCCTGGCGTTCCTCCATCGTGCTCGCGGCGGGCCTGCTGTTCACCGGGCTGCTCGGCGCCTTTCTGCTCGTGATGACTTCCCAGGCCACGCAGGTCGAGGAGCTGGTGGTGCTCCGTACGGCCGAGCTGCAGCGGGAGCTCTTCGAGCACCAGCGCACGGGAGAGGTGCTGCGCGCCAGCGAAGCCCGCTACCGGGCGATCTTCGATCACATGATCGGGGGGATGATCACCTTCGACGGGGAGAGCCGGATCGAGTCGGTCAATCCGGCGGCCGAGAGGATCTTCGGGTACGGCGAGGACGAGCTGATCGGCTGCACCGCGGCGCTCCTCATGGCCGACGCCCCGCCGTCCGAGCCGTTCGAGTTCCTGCGCAGGGTGCACCGGTCGGCGATCGGCCGGGTCACCGAATGGCAGGGGCGCCGCAAGAACGGCGAGGTCTTCCCCTTCGAGGTGGCGCTGTTCGCATTCGACACTCCGGCGGGGCAGCGCTACGCGGCCAATATCCAGGACATCTCGGTGCGGCGGGAAGTCGATCGCCTGAAGTCGGAGTTCGTGGCCACGGTGAGCCACGAGCTGCGGACGCCGCTCACCTCGATCCGCGGCTCTCTCGGGCTCCTGGCCGCCGGGATCGCGGGAGAGCTGCCGTCCAAGAGCCGCGAGCTCGTGCGCCTCGCCGAGCGCAACGCGGTCCGCCTCACGGCCCTGATCAACGACATCCTCGACTTCGAGAGCCTGGACAGCAGCCGGGTGAGCATGCAGTTCGCGGCGGTCGATCTCCAGGCGCTGGTCGAGCAGTCCTTCGAATCGGTGCGCGCCTTCGCCGATGAGCAGGGGATCTCGCTCGCGAGCCATCCCACGAAGGTCCGGATCTGGGCCGACGCGCACCGCATCGTCCAGGTGCTGGACAATCTCCTCGCCAACGCGATCAAGTTCTCGCCGGCGGGCCGGGAGGTGCAGGTGTGGGCCGAGGAGCAGGGAAACCGGGCGCGGGTCTTCGTGAAGGACCACGGGCGCGGCATTCCGGCGACCCACCGCGAGCGGATCTTCGAGCGCTTCGTCCAGGTCGAGGTCGCGGACAAGCGCGACCAGGGGGGCACGGGGCTCGGCCTGGCGATCTGCAAGGCGATCGTCGAGCACCACGGCGGGGAGATCGGCGTCGACAGCGAGGTCGGGGTCGGGAGCACCTTCTGGTTCGAGCTCTCGACCATGCCGGCGGCGGTGGGTTAGCCTTTCTCCTGCAGATACCCCAGGCACTTGTAGATCAGCTTCGCGGCCAGGAAGTCGCTGGCCGGCTGGCCGCCCAGGGGGGCGAGCTCGACCAGGTCCATGGCCACCACGGTCTTGGTGCGGAAGAGCTCGCGGAGGAGGGCCAGGGTCGGGTACCAGTGGCCGCCGCCCGGCTCCGGGGTGCCGGTCGCGGGCACCAGCGACGGATCGAAGTAGTCGATGTCGAAGGTGAGGTAGACCTTCTCCGGCAACCCGGCGAGCAGCTTCGGGAACAGCTCGGCGGCGCGGTCGAGCTGGTGGCCCCAGATCACCTGCAGGCCGCGCTCGCGGATGAGCTGCGCCTCCGGGGAGGACAGCGACCGGATGCCCACGGCGAGGATGGGGATGCCGGCGTCGACGATCCGCTTCATCACGCTCGCGTGGCTGTAGGGCGTCCCCTCGAACTCCTCGCGCAGATCGGAGTGGGCGTCGAGCTGGACGACCCCGATCTCGCCGTGGACCTCCCGCGTGGCCAGGACGGGCGCCTGGGTGAGGCTGTGCTCGCCGCCCAGGGTGACCAGGAACTTGCCGGCCTCCAGATGGGTGCGCGCCTCGGCCTGGAGCTCGGCCAGGGCCTCGGCCATGTTGAAAGCCTCGGGAAGGAAGAAGGGGAGGGTCGCGATGCCGAGCCGGAAGGGCTCGCTCTGCAGCTCCTCGTCCCACAGCTCCATCGCCTGGGAGGCGCGCAGGATGCCGGCCGGGCCGGCCGTCGTCCCCTTGCCGTAGGAGGTCGTCCGCTCGAAGGGGACGGGAAGGACGGCGACGCGGCTCGTCTCGTAAGCGCTCGCCTCGGGCTCCAGGAGGCCGAAGTTGTTGGGCAGTGAGGGCATGGTCGGGTCTCCTCGCGGCGCGTTTCTAACAATCTTTGGGGTCTAGTGCAAGAATCGACCCCCGTTTTCCGACTTATATAGGGGTGCACGGCCCATCAGGTGCGGGCCGAGAGAGGAGAACGAGCTTTTGGACACTTTCGAGATTCCCGACGAAATCCGCGAGCACTTCCGCGCGGCCCGGCGCGCCGTCGCCTTTTCCGGCGCCGGCGTGTCGCACGAGAGCGGGCTCGACACCTTCCGGGGGGCCGGCGGCCTCTGGGAGCGGATGCGCCCCGAAGAGCTGGCCACCCCCGAGGCCTTCCGGGCCGATCCGGGCAAGGTCTGGCGCTGGTATGCCTGGCGCCATCAGACCGCCGCCGGCGCCCGGCCCAACCCGGCGCACCTCGCCCTGGTGCGCTGGGAGACCCTCTTCCCCTCCTTCACCCTGATCACCCAGAACGTCGACGGCCTCCATGCGCGGGCCGGCAGCCGGGGCCTCCTCGAGCTGCACGGGACCCTGCTCGAAGCCCGCTGCCACCGTTGCGGCAAGCGGCGCGACTTGGGCGAGGCCGTCGCGGAGTCGCCGGAGGAGCCGCCGGTCTGCGCGTGCGGCGGCCGCTTCCGGCCGGCGGTCGTCTGGTTCGGCGAGTCGCTCGATCCGCGGGTCCTCTCCCGCGGCCAGGACGAGGCGGCGAGCTGCGACCTCTTCCTGTCGGTCGGGACCTCGTCGACCGTCTATCCCGCGGCCGGGCTCATCGAGCTGGCGCACCGCGCCGGAGCGTGCGTGATCGAGGTGAACCCGGAGCCGACCCCGTTTTCGCGCCTGGTCGATCTGCGGATCGGCGCTCCCGCCGGCGAAGCCGTCCCCCGGCTCACCGAGGAGATCGAGCGATGCCGGACACGTGGCTGATCCGCGAGCTTCCGGTGAGCGAAAGGCCGCGCGAGCGGCTGCTGGAGCAGGGGAGCGTCTCCCTGAGCGACGCCGAGCTCGTGGGGGTCCTCCTGCGGACGGGGTATCGCGGCGCCTCGGCCGTGCAGCTCGCCCGCACCCTGCTCGACGAGAACGGCGGTCTCTCGGGCCTCCTGGGAGCGACGCCCCAGATGCTTTGCCGCAAGGGCCTGGGAAAGGCCAAGGCAGCGGGTCTCCTGGCGGCGCTGGAGATCGCCCGCCGCCTGGCGCGCAAGGAGATCCAGGAGCGCAAGCCCCTGAGCAGGCCCGCGGAGGTGGCCCACTATCTCCATCTCCGCTACCAGGCGCGCGATCAGGAGGTCATGGGGGCGCTCTTCCTGGACAGGCGGAGCCGGATGCTGGGCGATCGCGAGATTTATCGGGGCACTCTCGAGCGTGCGTCGGTGGAGCCGCGGGAGATCCTGAAGGAGTGCCTCCTGCGCGGCGCCTCCGGGGTGCTCCTCTTCCACACCCATCCGAGCGGCGATCCGACGCCGAGCCCCGAGGACGCGGCCTTCACCCTGCGCATGGCCGCTGCCGCCAAGATCGTGGGAGTCCGGTTGCACGACCATTTCATCATCGCCGGCACGGGACAGTGGGTGTCCATCCGGGACCAGTTGGCCTGGTAGCCGCGTGGTAGCCTTCCCGGCCATGGCGCACTATCACCTCGACTGCTCGAGCGGCCTCGCGGGCGACATGTTTCTCGGGGCCTGCCTGGATCTCGGCATGCCTCTCGACGTCCTCGCCGACACGGTCGCGCGGCTCCGCCTGCCCGGAGTGTCGGTGGAGAGCCGCAAGGCGAGCCGCGGCGGCTTTGCCGGCACCCGCTTCCGCGTGCTGCTCGACGGCCGCCCGATCGAAGGGCCCGACCCCGACGAGGCCCCGGGGCACGGGCATCCGACCGATCAGTCCGATCGGTCCGATCGGTCGGATGACCATGCGCACCACCACCACCACGACCACCCGCATGAGCACGAGCACCACCACGATCACGCGCACTCCCACGGCCACAGCCGGAATCTGCCGGAGATCCAGCGGCTGATCCGGGAGAGCGACCTGGCGCCGGCGGTGCAGGAGCGGGCGCTCCGGCTGTTCCAGCGGCTGGGGGAGGCGGAGGCCAAGGCCCATGGCATGCCGGTCGAGCGCGTGCATTTCCACGAGGTCGGGGCGGTCGACTCGATCGTGGACCTGGTGGGCGCCGCCGCGGCGATCGAGCACCTGGCGCCGGAGCGGACCACGGCCGGGCCGGTCAACGTCGGGAGCGGCCGGGTGAAGACGGCGCACGGCGAGCTGTCGGTTCCGGCGCCCGCCACCGCCGAGCTGCTCCGCGGCATCCCGGTCTACGGCGGTCCGGGCGGCGAGCTGACCACGCCGACCGGGGCGGTGCTCCTGGCCGAGCTGGTGGACGAGTTCGTCGATCTGCCGGCGCTGGTCCTGGAGGGGGTCGGCTACGGCCTCGGCCGCAAGGAGCTGGCGCACCAGCCGAACGCGGTGCGCCTGCTGCGGGGCCGCGGCGCCGCGACGCGGGGCGAGGTCGTGGTCGTCGAGTGCGAGGTCGACGATCTGCCGGCCGAGGGGTTCGGGTTCCTCATGGAGCGGCTGCTCGAGGCCGGAGCCCTGGACGTCTACTTCACCCCGGTCCAGATGAAGAAGAACCGGCCCGCGACCCTGATCACCCTGCTCTGCCGCCGGCCGCAGCTTGAGGCTCTGGCGGGGCGGCTGCTGATGGAATCAGGCTCGCTCGGTTGCCGTTATTACACTGCGAGCCGCTTCGAGGCGGAACGCGAGACGGCCGAGGTCGTCACCGCGTTCGGTCCGGTGCGGGTCAAGCGGGCCTGGTTCGAGGGGCGGCCGCTCGCGGTCGCGCCCGAGTTCGAGGACTGCCGGCGGCTGGCGCTCGCCGCGGGGGTGCCCTGGCGGGACGTCTACCGCGCCGCTCTGGCAGCCTCCACCACCACAAAACAGGGAAGTTGACCATGAATTCGAAAGCCGCTGAGCCCGAGAGCCGGCTCGAGCTCGGACTCGCCGGAGACGGTTATCTCCGCTGGGCCGCCGTCGATCTGACCGAGGTCGTCCGGGAGGTGCGGGACCGCCGCGACATGGGGCCGGTCGCGACCGCGGCGCTCGGGCGCTGCCTGGGAGGCGCCGCGCTCCTGCTGCGGCTGGCGGCGAAGACACCGACCCGCCTGTCGGTGGAGGTGCGCGGGGATGGGCCGATCCTCCGGATCTTCGCGGAGGCCGATCAGGCAGGGAACCTGCGGGGCATGGTGGGCGACGAGCGGGTGGACGTTCCGCACTGGGACGACAACAAGCTCGCCGTGGGCCGGGCGGTGGGGAAGGGGCGCCTCTGGGTGCGCCGCGAGCTCGCCGACGGAGGGAGCTACCAGAGCCAGGTCGAGCTGGTGAGCGGCGAGATCGGCGAGGATCTCGCCCACTATCTCCAGCAGAGCGAGCAGACCCGATCCGCCGTGCTCCTGGGCGTCCTCGGCAAGCCGACCGGCGTGGTGGCGGCCGGCGGCATGATCGTCGAGGTCCTGCCGGGAGCTCCCGAGACCGTGGTGGACGCCCTGGAGCGGAACATCTCCGGGATCCGCGGGATCAGTGAGCTGTTCGACGCCGGCGGTCTGCCGCACGTGCTCGACACCGTCCTGGCCGGGATGGACCGCGAGGTGAAGGAGACGAATTCGATCCGCTACCGCTGCCGGTGCAGCCGCGAGCGGCTGCTCCAGCATCTGGTTCTCCTCTCCGCGGACGACCGCGACTATCTGCGGAGGGAGGACGGCACCATCGACGCCGACTGCGTGTTCTGCGGGACGCACTACGTCTTCAGGCCCGAGGAGCTGGGGTCCGGGGGATCGAGCGAGGACGGAGCGCAACTGTCTGAGCCGCAGGCGAGCTCGTGAGCACCGCCCGCAGATCGATCCCCGGACCCTCTTTGCTACAATCTGCGGCTCCATGAGCTCCTTCTACGTCACCACCCCGATCTATTACGTGAACGATCTGCCCCACATCGGGCACATCTTCACGACCACGGCCGCCGACACCCTGGCGCGCTACCGGCGCCTGAGGGGCGACGACGTATATTTCCTCACCGGCACCGACGAGCACGGGCAGAACATCGAGCGGGCGGCCCGGAAAGAGGGCGTCGCGCCCATCGAGCTCGCCGACCGGGTCGTCTCCCGGTACTTCGAGCTGCGCGAGCGGCTCGGGTTCTCCAACGACGACTTCATCCGCACCACCCAGGAGCGGCACCACAGAGGCGTCCAGGAGATCATCCGCCGCATCGGGGATGCCGGCGACCTCTATGCCGCCACCCACGAAGGGTGGTACTGCTCCCCCTGCGAGACCTTCTACACGGAGAAGGAGCTCGGGCCCGACAAGACCTGTCCTGTGCACGGCACGCCCGTCGAGTGGAAGTCCGAGGAGAACGTCTTCTTCCGGCTGTCGAAGTACCAGCAGCCGCTCCTCGACTGGTACGACACGCATCCGGAATCCGTCCGTCCGTCCACCCGGCTCAACGAGGTCCGCTCGTTCGTCGAATCCGGCCTGCGCGACCTGTCCGTCTCGCGGGCCAGCCTGGAATGGGGCATCCCCTTCCCGGGCCATCCGGGGCAGACCGTCTACGTCTGGCTCGATGCGCTGACCAACTACATCAGCGCGCTCGGTTTCGGCAGCGGCGAAGGCGATCTCTACCGGAAGCTCTGGCAAGAAGGGGACGTCCGGCTCAACCTGATCGGCAAGGACATCCTCCGCCACCACGCCGTCTACTGGCCGGCCTTCCTGATGTCCGCCGGCCTGCCGCTCCCGACGACCGTTTTCGCCCATGGCTGGTGGTACCGCGATGGCCGGAAGATGTCCAAGTCGACCGGCAACATCGTGCGGCCGGACGAGATCGTCGACCGCTTCGGCGCGGACCCCCTCCGCTACTTCCTGCTGCGCGAGATGGTCTTCGGCCAGGACGCGAGCTTCTCGGACGAGGCGTTCATCGACCGGTACAACGCCGACCTCGCGAACACGCTGGGCAACACCGTGAGCCGCGTGGTGACCCTGTCGCGGGGAGCGTTCGACGGGAAGACCCCGCCGGTGCCCTGCGAGGACAACCCCATCCTCGAGGCGGCGCGCCGCCTGGTGCCGGAGTACCGTGCGGCCATGGACGAGCTGGCATTCAGCCGTGCCATGGAGGCGCTCTGGAAGCTGCTCAACGAGGCGAGCCAGTACCTGGTGACCCGCGAGCCGTGGAAGCTGGTCAAGCAGGAAGGTCCGACCGAGAAGCTGTCGCGCGTGCTGTGGAACGGCCTGGAGGCGGTGCGGATCGTGGCGACCGGCCTGCTGCCGTTCATGCCGCGGTTGGCGCCGCAGATCCTGGCGGCGATCGGCGTGACGGAGGTCCCGGCGGGCTTGCAGGCTCTGGAATGGGGAGGCACGCCGAACGGCGTGGAGCTGCCGGAGCCCCGGCCGATCTTCCCACGAATCGACAAGACGGAGTACCTGGGAGCC
>Ga0134123_10002548_pt1 | contig 11924 bp, 6 predicted proteins | sample KB303_FD_96460 | JGI IMG/M metagenome (GOLD analysis project Ga0134123, IMG submission 96460) | Terrestrial soil microbial communities without Nitrogen fertilizer from Kellogg Biological Station, Michigan, USA - KB3-0-3 | ecosystem: Environmental > Terrestrial > Soil > Unclassified ...
CTTATGAATCCTGAACAAAACGATTTAACCCGTTTATCATCTTTTTATTTCCATGCACAGCTATACAACCCCGCTGACTATTGTAGTAGGTGATGATCACGCCTTATTCCGCAATGGTTTTGTCCTGTTGCTGAAAAGACATCTCGCTGTGAAGGAGATATTCCATGCCGGCAACGGTATTGAAGTGCTCGAAACGCTGCATAAAAACCCTGTTGACCTTGTGTTCCTCGATCACCAGATGCCGCTTATGGATGGCGTGGAAACAGAGAAATAGATGGTATTTCATCTCCCTTTAATTCAAATTATGTTTGGTTAGTTAACAAATATCCTTATTTAAACAACTTGACAAAACTCGCCTCTTATCACGCTTTGTTTAGGAGTTTAAAGCAATAGAAAGGTGATATATCAGATTTAATTCTAAAAAGTAACGACATATCTCAAAAACAAAATATATAGCCAGCCGATAAAAAATACACTCTTGCAAGCCGCAGCAAACCAGCCCCCACGAACCAAAACTTGGAAGAGAGTATTTTTTCCCGTCTCGTCCTCCTTTAGGTTTGCAGTATCAAATTAAAAGGTATTAATAATTGATGATGTAGAATTTTCTTTTTGCTACTTTTTCTTTAGTTAATAACTGTTAAATTTATTAATAAAGTTAACAGCCTCCTGCCATTTTGGAGCGACTATCCATAAATCAGAACTACAATAATTCTATCAAACAAAAATCACCAACTACAATTCTGTGTCCCTGCACAGTCTCTTCCATTTCAAAGGGCCCATGCAGAAATCGGAGCTGCAACTATTCTTATGCTATTTTCAAAGCCTCTTCTCTCATGCAGGGAACTTGAATCGTGCCCGTTGTTGTGAAGGTTAATATTAAAGTATGATTTTAAAACAATTTTTCATTTGAATTTGTTTGTTCAGATAAAATTATTTTTAAATTTACATATCCTGATTTTCTTTTAACCTGAATTTTAAAATGAAACCTTTTTTTTTACCTCTTATTTCCCTCCTTTTTTTTAGTTCTTTGTTCGGCCAACAATTTTCTTTTCAAATAAATTTTGAAGATGCTGCCGGAAATAAGGACAGTCTTATTTTGGGTTATGATCAGCAGGGAACAGATACGTTGGATGCAATTTTTAATGAAACAAATATTATTGGAATGCCTTACTCAAATGGCTTAGATGTTCGGGTTGGCAATGATTTTATGAAAATTGATGCTCCCAATATCTTTGGATCACAAACTTCATTTCAATCCAAAAAACAGATTGTACCCGATTCATGTGGTTCGTCTGTTTTTTCTATATTTCAGCTTATTGAAATTGATATACTTACTGCGCACTGGCCTGTTAAAGCTGCCTGGAATTCGTCTTATTTTAATGGTTCATGCAGGAACGGCAGTGTTTTTACAGGTGTCCATCCGGGTGGCTGGTGGGATACAGGCGGATTCAGAGCGGAATTAAAAAATACTGATTCAATTATATTTTTACCCAACTTCTATTATTATTTAGATGGTAATGATACTATGCGAACTTATTGGGCGGCATTTTCTGATTCCACTTTGCTTGCGCTTGCCGTAAATGAAATTTCTGGTAATACAAACCCATTAATAGTTTATCCGAGCCCGGCTACAGATGAAATTAACCTTAAAATTCCATCGGATTTTGGAAAAGTTTTATTTATAAATTTTTATAACAATACAGGTCAGCATATTCTTACTTCAAAAAAAACAAGCGAAATTGAAATTAATTTTCTTTTAAGCGGACTTTATTTTTTAGCTATTAGTAATGAAAAAGGAAATATTTTTAAAACAAAATTTTTAAAAAATTAATTTTATTATTTCAACCTGGCAAATTGAATTTAATACACTGCAATCATTAAATAAAAATACATATCTGACTTAATACCTGAAATCATGAAAGCTAAAATTTTATTCACAACGTTGATTCTCTTACTCTCTTCTCTGAAATTAAATGCCCAATGTGCCATTGTTGTTTCAGATGCAATTCAATTGAGAGATGCATTATATAATGCACCAACCACCACCACTCCCTATGTAATTTGCGTGAGCGGTAATATAGATTTAGGAGATTTGGATGCCTGTGAATTCCCATTGGAATTAAAACCCTATGTGGTAATCCAGGGCTATTTTGATCTTTTCAGTACATTAATCACCAGGAAAAAAATAAGCGAAATAACATGCCCGTACCTCTTTCGATATAATGGCAGTGGCGGCATTACCATTTTTTTAATGAAAGAGCATTCGGCTTTTCAAAATATAAGATTGGTTGGACCCAAAAATGACTTAAGGGATTGGAGATATTTACCCTATGACTTCAATTCAGATAATTCCCCCGCATGTAATAATCATAATTCATTTACTCCTTTAAGTGAATTAGAGGGTACTGTAACAGGATTACAAATTGATGGAGAAGATTGTGTCGTACAGGACTGTGAAATTTTCGGATTTCCGAGGGCAGGCATACAAGTCTATGATTCACATGAAGACCAGGCAACCATGCAAAGAAATTATATTCACAATAATAAAGGACTTGGTTTTGGTTATGGTATATGGGTAGGAGGTGCAGGCAATAACATATGCGAATATGTTACGGATGCATGTGGAAATTCACATGTACCGACTCAACCTGATAAATATTTTAATTCAACGAATTTAGATGAACCCGCAAATATTTCAAATTCTGTTTTTTTTGATAATAAGCATGATGTGGCCGGATCGCCAAGACGCAATTCCTACAATATAACTAACTGTACCTTCTCTCAGCGAAGCGGTCATTTCAATATTGACAGGCATGCTGAAGGCCTTGCCTGCAATTTCTGGGGTAACGCGACCCCATGCATCCCTAACAATGCTCATTGTTATAATCAATATCAGGTAGACACTATTTACGAGGTGGGAGGCAATGAAACCTCTGTTATAAATTCAGTTTTTTATAAAGAGGGTGCTAATCTCGGGATTTCATATCCCAATACTAATGTTTTAACGCCTGGCCTGTGTGGCGGACCTAATACAAATACGACTGAAGGTTTAATTCAAATAAAAGATTGCTATTTTGATTCTCCTTATAACACAACAGGCGGCAGAATTACAATTGCCCAGGTACCTGATCATACCTTATGGAATACAGGTGATACGCACCTGTCTTTCCCCGGGAATAATTTTATTTCAAAATCTGATTTCAATAATCCCCCGATAGGTGTTCCTGCGGCAGTGCCAACGGTAAACGTGGTTGCAAACGGTGTTTCAAATGGTGAATTGGTAACAACCATCGGAGATCTGATTTCATTTTCTACAGCAAATTGTTTTGATGCCGCAGGAGGACAAAATAACACCATGTGTTTTTTGTGGAGATTGCATGAGCAACCAAACGATTTGACTGATGAATTGAGAACATCATGGGGAACATTTAAACATACCTTTTCCAATATAGGTATTAACCGTGTAACGTTAATGAGTATTGATCAAACGAATTTCCGGGCCAGCGACTTAAATGCCGGGGTGCGAATAATAACAGCACCTGTACCGTCACCTGTAGATCCTCAACCGGTCTATCTTGTGGTGAACTGGAAAGATACCTACACAGGTCGTCTCCTTCAATCTTCTCCGACCACTTGTGGAAGCTATCTTCCTGATAATGCGTCAGATTTTTCGAATGTTACACAAAATACAGCCGGGCTTGATATTGATTTGACACCGACAGGTTTTGAAAAATATATTCAAATTAATGGAACGGATATCCATGTTGAAGATATTGCAGGTGATGATGGCTGGGAAAGGATGGAGTTTGAAATTTCTCACCTGTTAACCTCAATTGACTGTGACACATGTAACGACAATATTGAAGTAGGTATACGTACTGCAGCAAATGCAGTTGATCCTGCAATGGTCAGAGGATTCAATTTTTTCGTGGATGATATTTATATCAGCGGACCTGATCACGGCAGAAACCTTATTTCAAATGGAGATTTCGAAGACACATGCCATACAGCATCGTCCACCAATTTAATATGTGATTGGAGCGTATTTGATCATGGCATTATCACGCTTGGCACTGCATGTCCAAATTCAATCCCTCTGAATGTTGGCTCATTACACCCATCACTTTTTGAGCCCCGGAGCGGTTTAAGATCATATATGGGTGAAATACGAAAGCTTACAAATGGATATGATCCCGGTTCAATCGCTTTTTATCCAGCCAACATAAAATATAAAAGTATCAAACAGGATTTTAATTGGAACATTACACCACCCAGGCTGGAAGATCCATCCTTTGCTGTTCCGGCAGTGAAAATAAATATTCAACCGAACCCTTCATCAAAAGGTTCTGAAATTACTTTCAATATTTCCGGAGATTATAATACCAATCAACAGCATTCGTTAAACATATTTTCTTCCAATGGTATGGAACTTTATCGAACAAACTATTTTCAAAACTCTTTTAATTTAAAATTGGACCTTCGTCCGGGGGTATACTTTGCCAAAATTTCTTATGGATCGCAAACTAAATTTGAAAAAATAATCATTCTATAAAACCGTCCGGGCGTAAGCCTGCCGGTTAGCCTGCTGCAAAGGTACTTGTGCCGGAAAATCATTTTCTTCTATTCTACCGTATCTGTGAGGAATGTGATTTAAACAGGAAAGTTCCCATATACCATCATTTTAAAAGTGTTTTTTACCCTCTTTTTTCTTTTAAATCAACAGCTTACGCAACACAACCGGCAACGGGTAATAATACCATTGACTTCAGTAATGATAAGACAGCAACACGTAATGATGCCGCTGACTTGAGAAATGATAGGATAGAGCAGAGCCGCGGAAATCTTAGCTGCAACCATACCCCTGGTTAGTATTTTAGTAAATACAATAATATTTAATCATATTTGTGCATGAAAATTTCATTGACAGAAACCGATGCTCTTATACAAATGTTTTATGAGTTTCTTAAATCAATTCATATAAGAGTGGTAGAAAAAAAAATTGATGAAAATACATTTTTGCCCGGGCTTAAAATTGAAGGTGCTACCCTGGTTGTTGACAGGGAAAAGCTTTTATATCCCGGTGATATATTACATGAGGCCGGGCATATTGCTGTTTCTTCACCGCAGGAGCGTGATTCCTTACATGGAAATCTGACCGACAATAAGCCTGAAAAAGGAGGAGAGGAGTTCGCTGTTATGTTATGGTCCTATGCAGCATGTCTTCATTTGAAAATTGATCCTGAAATTGTATTTCATAAAGATGGTTATAAAGGCAGCAGCAGTTGGATTCTGGAGAATTATAAAGATCAAAGCTATATGGGATTGCCTTTGCTTGTATGGATGGGGATGACCGAAAATAAAGATGGAAATGTTTCATTCCCGAAAATGAAAAAATGGTTGAGGGAGTAGGAAAAATGCTTTCTCCCCTGGCCAAAAGAAACATCCTGAGGATTATTCCTTTTGGCATCACCTGGTTATTTTTCAGCATTGTCTATTGCCTGCTTGAAAGAGGAATCATTGGTAATCTTGATCACTATCCTGCTACAGGTACTCCTTACAATTTCAGCCGCAACATTTTTCTTACACCCATCAGCGCCCTTTTCACAGGATTATTAATAGGAACGGCTGAAATAGTATATTTTAATAAGCTGTTCCTCCATAAAAGCTTCACCAAAAAAATTCTTTATAAAACGCTGATCTATTTTGCAATAATTACTGTTTTTCTTTTGGCGCTTGCAAGTCTTGTCAATTCCATTGAGCTTCATGCTTCGGTTTTCAGCAAACCTGTAAGGTATAACGTGATGTTGTTTTTCTTCAATTTTTCATTTTGGGGTGTTGAAATTTTTATCGCTTCCATCATTCTCGTGTCGTTGTTTTACATGGAAGTAAGTGAAAACCTCGGGGTGGCTGTCCTCAATAATTTCTTTACAGGAAAATACCATACACCGAAAGAAGAAGAAAGGATTTTTATGTTCCTCGATATGAAATCTTCCACTACTATAGCTGAAAACCTCGGACATGTGAAGTATTACCGGATGCTTAATAAATACTATGCTGATTTATCGGGACCAATTGTTAAACACTCAGGTGAGATTTACCAATACGTGGGTGATGAAGTGATCGTGTCGTGGAAGCTTAAAAACGGCCTGCAAAACAATAGCTGCATCCGGTGTTTCTTTGCCATGAAAGAATCACTCAGGAAACAAACATCCCAATACAATGAAAAATTCGGATTGACACCGGAGTTTAAAGCAGGTTTTCACTATGGAAAAGTAACTGCAGGCGAAATAGGTGTTATTAAAAAAGACATTACGTTTACCGGGGATGTGCTCAATACCGCTTCCCGCATCCAGGGTCTTTGCAATACGCACAAGGTTGACCTGCTTGTTTCAGGCCAGCTGATGGAAAAAATGAATCTCCCGCCCGGGTTTCAAGTCACAAACTTAGGCGAAGCTGAACTGAGAGGGAGAGATGAAAGAATAACATTATTTACCATTCACTAATAGATAAAAAATTATACAGCATTTTGCTGCCGGATAAATAAATTGTATTTTTATAAAAAAAAATCAACATGAAAAAGTTCTGCCTGCCCAAGCTTGCCTTTTTTATTTTATTATGCTGCGACAGCAGCATTGCACAGAACATAAACCGCTGCGGCACTATGCAGCACCTGCAGGAAATGCTGCAGAAGGATCCCGGCCTGGCAGGAAGAATGCAGGCGGACGAGATGCGCCTGCAACAAAAAATTAATGAGAATATTCAGAATAAAATAACCTCCACCTCAACTACTATAAGGGTTATAGTTCATGTAGTGTGGAATACTTCTGTTGAGAATATTTCTGATGAACAGGTGCTTTCGCAAATTGACGTGCTGAACGAAGACTATTCAAGGTCTAATGCGGATGCGGTCAATACACCTTCTGTTTTTTTACCGGCAGCAGCTAATACTAATATTCAATTCTGCCTGGCGGGAATTAACCGTGTGCAGACTGCCGTTACATCTTTCTCTACAAATGACTTTATAAAATCGTCTGCTACGGGCGGGGTTGATGCCTGGGACCCTAACTATTATTTTAATATCTGGGTGTGTAACCTCACCGGGGGGTTGTTAGGATATGCCCAGTTTCCTGGTGGAGCACCTGCAACCTCGGGGCTTGTAATGCAATACAATGCTTTCGGAAGGGTGGGGACGCTCATGCCTCCTTATAATTTAGGCAGGAGCGCCACGCATGAAATGGGACATTGCCTCAACCTGCGGCACATTAACGGGGATTCAAATTGCAGCAATGATATGGTGACCGATACTCCCACACAGGATCAATTACATTATGGCTGCCCGGTTCATCCCTATCATGTAAACGTTTGTTCAGGGACAACTGATGGCGAAATGTTTATGAACTATATGGATTATACTGATGATGCATGCCTGAATATGTTCACACAGGGGCAGGCAACGCGCATGAATGCTGCAATCAGTACGCTTTTACCTCCGGGCTTACTGTTCGCAGGTAACTGCCCGAATCTTTTTGCCACGGTAAAAGGAACGGTATTTTATGATATGAATCAAAACGGAATACAGGATGGATCAGATTTCGGATTGATAAATCAGAAATTAGTGCTGCAACCTAATAACATCACCTTTTATACAAGCAGCACGGGGGAATATTCCATGCTGATTGACAGCGGGTCTCACACAGATCAGTTCGTACCGAAACCTTCTTGGTTGGTTACATCAGACTCTGCATCTTATTCACTAACGGTTGATTCAGGACTGTATTGCTGCTATGATTTCGGCACGGCACCTTCTGTGTTTTATGACGATCTCGAAGTGCATTTGACTTCAAGTACGGTGCGTTGCGGCTTTGATGTCCCTTTTTGGATTAACTATGAAAATACAGGCACCACACTTCTTTCCGGCATCGTCTGGATGATTCCTGATGACTCTCTTACTTTTGTTTCAAGCTTTCCCGTCCCGGACAGCACTTCGGGTGATACTATATTCTGGAGCTTTAACAGCCTGCAGCCGGGACAAGCAGGTTCTATAGATCTTCTTTTTCATGTACCTCTTACACAGGGATATGAGGTGTGCTCGTATGCAGAAATTGATTTACTCAACCATGATCCTGTTTATGGTGATTCACTCTGTGATACAGTTACCTGCTCTTATGACCCGAATGATAAAAAAGCAGACCCGGAAGGCATTCTTGCCGGTCATTACACGCTGAAAAATGATACGCTGGAATATACTATCCGTTTTCAGAACAAGGGAACAGATACTGCTTTTACAGTAGTAGTGATGGATACACTAAGCACTTTCCTTGACCTTAACTCATTCCGCATTATAGGGTATAGCCACCCCGTCAGTTGTTCTATTGACAATCAAAGAGCGGCAACTTTCCGTTTTGATAATATTTTATTACCGCATGAAAGTGTCAACGAACCGGGAAGCCATGGCTTTGTAAAATTCCAGATCCTTCCGGTGCAGGGTTTAGCCGATGGCACCGTTATCAGCAATACTGCCTATATTTATTTTGACTACAATGTTCCGGTTGTTACTAATAATGTATTCAATACGCTTGTGGATATTTTACCGGTGGGAATAAATAGCCTGATGCCGGGAAATAACCAGGTAACTATTATTCCGCAGCCATTTAACGAAGCCTGTGAAATCAGATTTCTTCCTGTTGACGAAGGGGTCTATACCTGTACAGTTTTCGATTTGAGGGGGCAACAGGTTTTTCACCGGGAATTATACTGCCCGGGAACTGGCGGTAAACAGAGTCTAACACTTTATACAAAAGAGTGGATCAACGGAATGTATTTTTTCAGAATAACTTCAGAGCAGGGTAAATTCAACTATGCAGGAAAACTTTTAAAACAGTAAGTGAATTAATACGCTTGTGTCCACCGTCTATGTACTTTAATTCCTGAAAATCATTTGACGGCTTAAAACGGGTTGGCCATCAATGATTAATGTATAATTATATATTCCTTCAGTCAACATTCCCGTGGTGATTTCAATTTGCCCCGGGCCATTGGATGAAATGGGATAGCTGTTTAATTCTTTTCCATCTGCCGCATAAATTTTTATTTCAGCCTGCTTCGCTGAAGAAGGAATGTAATAGTTAACCATTGTTTTATCTGAAAATGGATTGGGAGAGTTTTGCTCTAATGAAGCTGATGGCGCAACAGGGTTATTAAGTGATGAGTTTTTTTCCGGTAACAACGATTCTAATTTTTTTATTCTTTGAGTAAGGTTTTCAATTTCTGACTTCTGTCCTCTGACCTCTGACTTCAATTCTGCATTCTGCATTTTCAATTCTTCATTCAATTCCTGCACGGCTTTAACTAACGGCACTACAAACGCAGCATATCCCATGCTGTAATTATCTGTTTCGTTAGCAGGTGCATGCACTGCATCAAAAGAGGTAAAACCGGTTTGCTGAATAATTTTTTCCACATCCTGTGCAATAAAACCTACTGTGCGAATGGCAGATAATGTTTCCAATTCGCCTTCGCGTCCGTCTGTTTTCTCTTTAATGTGTTTTGCAAACGAAAGGCGGTTGAAATTGTAACTGACAGGATGAAGCTTCATGATAAAATCCAGGCCCTGCACATCTTCCTTTACGTTTTCTTTAAAGCGTGCGTCAGAAGGTTGCCACACACCCGTTTGAGTTTCAAACACGCCTACGCTCGAATTACCAATGCGAACTTTATTATTGGCATTTACAGATGCAGAGAATCCGATTGCAATTGAATTGTTAAAACCATCTGCAGAAGCATTGGCGCTATAACCTAAAAAAACATTACCGCCACTATTATTATGAGCGCCACCTGCATCATATCCCAATGCCGTATTAGCCGATGATCCTGAGGTGCTATAAAGTGCACGCTCCCCAATGGCAGTATTGGTGGTCCCGTCAGTGTTACTATAAAGTGCAGAATGTCCGACAGCAGTATTGTTTATTCCATCAGAATTTGATGTGGGATTGTTTGAATAAAGTGCATTATAGCCAACCGCTGTATTCTTGCTGTCCCAGGCAACGCCTCCATTGTTGAATGATTGGTTGTATAATGCATAACTTCCAACGGCTGTATTTTGATTTGATGTGGTATTTAAAAAAAGTGCAAAAGCTCCGCTGGCAGTGTTGTAGTTTCCCTTGGTGTTCGAATTAAGCGCGCTCCTTCCTGTGGCAGTGTTGTAAATTCCTGCTGTGTTGGAATAAAGCGCCTGCAAGCCGATGGCAGTATTATAGTATCCTGTGGTGTTGAAGTGAAGCGCATTGTTTCCGTTGGCAGTATTGTCGGATCCGGTAGTGTTGGAATAAAGAGCACCATTTCCGGTAGCGGTATTGTGTGCTCCTGTTGTGTTGGTACGCAAGGCAGAATGTCCGACAGCAGTATTGTTAATTCCTTCTGTCGCTGATGTTGGCTGGTTTGAAAGAAGCGCAAAAGAACCAACAGCCACATTGGCGCTTATCCAATCAGTGCCGCCATTGCTGTATGATTGGGCATATAAAGCCGAATTACCGATGGCGGTGTTTTCGCTTGCAGTTGTGTTAGATAAAAGTGCATTGGTCCCGTACGCTGTATTATTGTATCCAAGCGTGTTAAACTGCATGGCATTGTAACCGCTGGCAGTATTAAAACTTCCGTCTGTGTTAGCATAAAGCGCCTGGAATCCGCTTCCGACATTGGCGGCACCGAGAGTATTTGAAAAACCGCTGCTTACGCCCGTAAAAAGATTAAAATCACCTTTTACGGATAATACAGTATTGCCACCGATGCGGTACACCGAATCGGTATTGATGCTGCCGCTTTTTACATCTAATTTAAACACGGGTGTGGTAGTGCCTATACCGACTTTTCCCCCGGCCGTAATGGTTATTCGCACATTATTTTTTGTACGGATTTTAAAATTTACATTGTCTGTAGTACCTATAAAATTTGTGGATGAGCTGGTTCCTGCATTCCCTGAAAGATTCCACGATTGGCAATTTGCCTGTGTATATGCAATAATAATAATGGCCCAGATGAGAATGATTTTTTTCATATGATTTCAGAATTAGTTTAATATTTCAGAATGAAAATAAATTTGCTTTAACGAAAGGTCATCGCCCGGGATCGGATCGCCTTTTAATTTTTTTTGCACATAGCATTCGAAAAGTTGGAATAAGGAAATCAAATCCATGTCAAAGCTATGTAATAACGGGGGTCATTTAACATTCCCGGCAAAATATTTATTAGGGTTGCTTACCCTCCTGTATATTTTCAGGTTTGGTGTAATCTAACAACCCGGAAGTTTGCAGCCGATGAAGAGCATCAGCCACCCGGCAAAAAAAATAAACTTATTTCGACAAAATGAAATTAAATTTCAAAATTTTATGAAAATACTTATAACCTGAAAATAATAATACATAAACCATTATCAGACAAACGTAAAATACTGCACTTTTGCTTTCCTGTATGCCATTGTATATTTGTATCGTGAAAAAGTGTACAAACATTATCTACTCAGTTTAATCAGGTTAATTCCTTAAGCCATGAAAACAAAAAATAAAAAAGTATTCATTTTGATTTTTCTTTTTTCGCTTTCTTTTTTTCATAAAATAAAAGCAAGCGACTATTACTGGGTAGGGGGTACCGGCAGCTGGAGTGATTACGCAAATCATTGGGCCATAACAAGCGGTGGATTGATCTTTCATATTCAAACACCGGGAGCGTTTGACAATGTGATTTTTGATGCAAATTCTTTCGTGGCAGCCGGTGATACAGTGAAAATTGACTCTACGCTTATCTACTGCAACGACATGACCTGGACAGGAGCTGCATTTAGCCCGACCATTCACTTTCCATCATCTTCGGTCCTCAAGATATATGGGTCGCTTGCACTTTCACCAAACATGACTTTTGGTACAGATTAC
>Ga0134123_10002550_pt1 | contig 11920 bp, 19 predicted proteins | sample KB303_FD_96460 | JGI IMG/M metagenome (GOLD analysis project Ga0134123, IMG submission 96460) | Terrestrial soil microbial communities without Nitrogen fertilizer from Kellogg Biological Station, Michigan, USA - KB3-0-3 | ecosystem: Environmental > Terrestrial > Soil > Unclassified ...
GAACCCAGTACCTATGAACGCGGTGGTCACAGGTTCACCCCGTGCTCCGTCAGCCACCGGATGTGCCGCCTCCCGCGCCACCCGGCGACGAGCGTCATGCCGCCGCTGGCCGTCCACGCTACCCAGAACAGCAGACCGGTGTCACCCGTGATGACGCCGTACACGACCGTAACCACCAGTGCGACCAGTCCCGCCAGCGCGAGGCAGATCAGCGTGCGCACGCGGCGTGTGTGGTGCCGGATGAGTCGCCGGTACGCGCGCACACCGTGCTGGTGCGCGTCGACGACGTGAGCGCGTGTCACCGTACCTCACCCTCCCGTGCCAGCGACGCTAGCACCGCGTGGCGACCCACGTGAAACCGCATCTCACCGTACAGCAGTATGATGCCAAACACCACAACCTGAACGATGCCGCCTCGTGTCCACAGCCCGTGATACACTGCCCACCCATCGTGCGTGTCCGCGTGCCGGGTAGCGACGAGGTAGTCCATTGTGGAGCACGCGAGCATCAGTGTCGCAGCCCCGATGAGCCACCGGCGACCCCGACGCCGACGTCGCTCGGCGTCGGCGGCCAGCGCCGCGAGCGTCTTAAGGTTCACCCACGTGGACGTCGTCACCGGCGCCGACCTCTTCTTCGTGTCACCGCGTACGCAAGCCCCATGATCACGACGGCCACGAGCGCCGAGCTCACGACGCCCTGCAACCACACCGGCACAGCTACCTCACCTCACCTGTTACCTCGCGCGCTACCTGAGCCGCAGTCGCGTACGAGACGGGATCGAGCCAGTGTGAGACGCCCGGCGTCGAGCGCTCCCGGTAGTACACCTCCTCGGCCGTCGGCGCGCCGCTGTCCTCGTACCAGGGTAGGTGCCTGGCCTGGTAGAACCCGCCCGTGCGCAGCGACGGCACGATCGCGAACGGCTCCTCGGGTGCCCGGTACAGCGCGAGCGTCGTGTCGACACCGGCCCGGTACAGCGGCACGCCGTGCACCATGGGTCCGGTCTTCGCCCACCACTGGGCCTCCCACTGGCGCACCCGGTCGCGGTGCTCGTAGTGTGACGGGAGGCCGTCCAGGCGGAGGCCGAGTCCCGCCTTCACCGCCCACGGGTTCTCGTTGAGAACCTGCCACAGCACCGCGACCCAGTTGGGCGGGCAGGCGACGTCCGGCACGACATCGCAGTCCGTGACGATGAAGCGCTCACCCGGCGCCACGAGCTCCGCGATCGTGCCGTTCGTCCACAGGTCCCGCGGGTGCGCGTTCCCGCGGCGCAGCACCCGCAGGGTGCTGCCCGGGTAGCCCCACGCGGCGCGGGGTGCCTCGCTATCGTTCGGCCCGATGCCGTCCAGCCACTCCACCATCTCCGGGTACGTCGACCCGTGGTCCACGACCACGACGTCGAGGCTTCGCGCCGCGAGCTGCAGCACGCACTGTCGCGCGTATGTGACCCGGTCACGCGCTATGATGAACGCCTTCACCGTGCACCACTCTTCCTCTCACTATCATCACTACGCACCGGTCCTACCTCCGCCCGTTACTTACGCGGAGCGTCAGCAGCCGCTGCGCCATCTTCTGAGCCCACGCGTCCTCGGTTACGCCGACCACCCCGAGGTTCGGCACCTGCGGCGGCAGCACCTCGACGACACCACCGCTCGTCGTGATCGTCGCGACGACCTGTGTGTCCTCGTGTTCGCCGCCGCAGTGCACGACGACGTCGAGTGACGGCGCCGCCGCGACGAGCTCGCGCAGCGTCTCGGCGACGTCCTCGACGGCGTAGTCACGCTCGGCGAGGTTGCCGAACACCCGGATCGTCGGCACGCCCTCGTGAACCCACAGCCCGAGGCCGCAGATCGACAGGCCGGCGTAGCAGAGCGGGTGAAAGCGGTCCCACGCACTCGGCGAGTCCCAGTCTCGCACGAGACCGCGGTCATCACTCACGCCGATGTCGATGAAGTTCACCGCCGCGCGCGTGTCCGCGGGGTCGATCATACCCTCGATGAAGACCGTGCGCCAGTTGCCCATCACGGACCCTCACACCGCGGGTCGTTCGCGATCACCGCGACGACGTCACCGTACCGGCCGAGGTAGACGCGCGTGCTGCCGTCACAGAACACCTCGATGTCCGCGCCGCTCGGCCCGCGTAACCGCGCGTAGCCCGGCGGGTTCGGCGTGGTCACCGGCTGCGGCGAGGTAGCAGCTGCGTGGTTAATGCCCACAAACAGCACCACGACCAGCGCGGCGACACCTCCCGCGGCGATTCCCACCAACCACGCGTCAAGCCTAGCACCACCACGTCCTATGGTCACTGTCATCACTCTCCGTCTCTCGTACGGGACCAACCCTACCAAGCCGTGTGATGTGGATCATAGCACGGTGAAGTTGCGTTCCGGGGGCTCACGGATGCTCTTACTCGCGCCAGCCGTCGTCGTTCCAGCCGGGCCGGTGGCGCGTCACGTAGATCGTCCACGGGCCGAACGCCACAAGCCGGCGCACCGTTGCGACGTGACGCGGGCCGCCGCAGTTCACCTGGCGAAGCAGGTCGGCGGCACGGCGTGTGTGGCGCATCGGCATGCGGAACGACCAGTGTCCCGGCAGCAGTGCCATCAGCTTACCTCCTTCTCCGGGTTGTGATCCTCGAGCATCCTGGTCAGCGGCGCACCAAGTGACGTCGCCACCGCACAAGCCTCATCGAGCGTGATGAACCTCCGGACCCCACACTCCAGCTTCGACAGCGTGGCCCTGGTCAGTGCCGGCGCACCCACCTCAGCACATGCCTCCGCCAGCCTTCGCACCGACCACCCGCGCTCCCGCCGCATCCGGATCATCTGGGTGACAAACACGTGTGTTGGGTTTCGCGTCGGCGACGACATCAGCGGTCAGTCACGATTTACCATGCGCAGCAGCCATCGGATGACATCATCGGTGGTGTGTACCCAGACGTCGCCGTGCACCGTGTGAATGCGTGAGCCGTCGATGCCGCCGTCACGCGCCTCGTCCAGCAGTCCGTTGAGCAGGTCGAGACGCGTCTTGCGCTCAGACGCGTCACGGACACGCGCGTCGGCAACGCGCGCAGCCTCGATCTCGACCTCGGTGCTGACGAAGCGCCCGGTTGGTGCGCTCACAGCTTACCTTCCCCGGGCCGCGGAGCGTCCCGCCGCGCTCGGCACCGAGCGCAGGGTGCTCACGACGCGCGCCGGCTTCTCACTGCCACACGGCTCACGACCCGACGTCACGTGGATCATTCGGCGCGACGCCAGTCCCAGGAACCGCCTGCCGCCGCAGTCGGGGCAGTGGTCCCGCTGCGCGGCCTCGGTGCTACCCACATCTGTGGTCACGTCTACCTCACCTCTCATCAACGATCTTTGTCTCAGCTCGTCAGCTCACCGGCGGGCGCGACCGGGCGTCCGACCTCCACGTGCTCGCGCGTGCCCCAGCCCGTCCTCAGGCAGGTGACCATGCCCGCGTACCGCAGCGCCCAGCCGATGTACATGTTGAGCCCGGCGGCGAGCGGCGCCAGAGACCAGTTCACGACCTGCTCGCGCAGCCGCATGTCCGGGCGTCGCACCGTGAGGTAGGGCAGCGACGTGAGATACGAGACCAGCGCCGCCCACGCGATGAACAGCCACGCGACCTGACCCGTCACGAGCGGCGCCACCACGACGACGAGCGGGATCGCGGCCGTGAACCAGACGAACGACGTGAGCTGGTACAGCGTCAGCCACCAGACGACGCGGCGAGGTGAGAAGTTCCGGATGAGCCACAGGTTGCCCCAGAACCACGACCGGTGCCAGCGCGTGCGCTGGGCGACCAGGTGCTTCCAGTTCTCCGGGTGCAGCGTGTAGCCCCAGGCCGAGCGCTGGAACACCGCGCGACCCTCCAGCAGCGCGTACCGGGTCCACATGGCGTCGTCGCCGTACGACATCCGCCGCCCGAAGATGCGGTGACCCAGGTAGTGGTCAACGTACCGGTTCATCACGCTCGCGCGGTAGAACGCCAGGCCGCCAGTGTTGACCGAGACGGAGTTGACCAGTGAGTACGCGGCGCGCCCGTTGAGGAATGACCCCACGAACCCGAGGTCGATGAGCCTCGTCAGGATCCGCCGGCGCTGGTTCACACCGAGCAGCAAACCGCAGACGGACATCACGCGCCGGTCCGCGAACGACTCGACCCCGCTCTCGATGACCCGCTCGTCGCCGAGCTCCACGTCGGAGTCCAGGGTCATGTGGATCGTCGCGTCGGGGCAGGCGCGCAGCGCGACCACCTGGGCGAGCCGCTTGTCGCCGACCGGGTTGAACGAGTACCGCACCGTGAACGGCGGGCTGTGCCGCGCGACCCACGCGTCGACGAGGCTGCCCAGGGTGGGCGTGTACCCCGGGTTCCCGTTCTCCACGACGTGCAGCACCGCGGGGCGCACGGTCTGCCGCAGCAGCGAGTCCAGCATCGCGGTGAACATCGCCGGGTCCTCGTTGTGCGCGGGCACGATCGTGAGGATGCGCTCGTGACGGCGCATGAGCCTCCGCCGCCCGGGTGTGGCGCGCGCGTCGCGCTGCAGGTACGGCAGCAGGTTGGTGTACACCAGGGAGACGAACGCGGCGAGGACGATGAACTCCAGGTTCGTCACCTCGCGGTCGGCGAGGTCGGCCCACCAGTGGTGAAGACCCCACCCGACCGTGGTCAGCAGCGCCGCGGTCGCGACGAGCGGCGTCACGCGACGCCGCCCACCCCGACTCTCCGGCACGGTGACCTCGGCCACCTCGGCGGTCTCCCCGCCGCGCTCGTCACCCACGGCCGCTAGGCCTGGGTCGTGATGGGCTTGCGCCGACCCGCGAACCGCAGGACGACGCCGACGGCGATGACCGCCGCGGCCGCGGTGAGGGCGAGGACGGGCCGCGAGACGGCGGTTCCGCCGATCACCACGACCCCGATCCCGGTGGTGGGAAGACTGCCGTAGGGTCCCATAACTGTGCTGCTCTCCTTCGCCGGTGGGGGTTTGTGCGCGCGAGGTCGTCGGAAAACTACCTCACTAAAGAGCTAACCGTACCACCGCAACGCGCGGTGATCACCCGGGTGTGCGGCGGTGCTCCTTACCGCCGCGGGCGCTCGGCGAACTTGAGCAGCGCGTAGCAGCCGCCCGTGAGCGCGAGGAACCCGAGCGCCGCCAGCAGGTTGCGCGCGACCTCGGCGGTCACTGCACCAGCTCGCGGGGTGTGAACATCTCGATGACGTCGTCCGACGGGTAGAGCGCCGCGCGCAGCCGCGACTCGGACGGCGCGTAGGGCTCGCTGAGCAGCGCGTCGATCTTCCACCGCACGCCGTCGAGCGTCGCGAGCGCCCGGTCGCGCTGCTCGGTCAGCAGCTCGATGAGGTGGTTCGTCACCGCCTGCGACTCCGCGAGGCTAGCCTCCATGAGCGCCCCGACCAGCGCGAACGTCTCCCGGTCACGAGGCGTCTCCAGCAGCGAGACCCCTGCCATACCGTCGTTGCCCTGTGCTGTCATCACTCACTCCTCGTCTTTGTGTCACCGTCAGCTACCTGCGGCGGACGCCGTGTGTACGCACCTCGGTCGTCGTCGAGTGTGCCGGGACCCCGCACGATGAACGCGCCGACCTGTGCGGCGTCCTCCGTGTACAGCATCACATCATACAGGTCGTCATCATCCAGTATGATGACAAGATCACCGTCTTCATCCCACGACAGCCGCATGAGCCGCCCGCCGAGCGTCGTGACGACCAGCTCGTGCGACTCCTCGACGTGCTCACTATGACTAGTCACGGTCTCCTCCGTACCAGTCACTTAGTGCCTCAGCACCGTCATCTGTGTACTTATCGTCATAGTCCTCGATCACGTCGAGGTTCACGTGTCCTCGCCGGCCGTCGGCGTTCGTCGTCGCGTTGCGAGGTCCCCGCTCCCACGTACCGCACGGGCAGCGACCCTTCTCGTCGAGCTTATGCCCGCGGTCACACTCGCGCGTGAGATCTCTCACGGCACCGTCACCTCGTCCTCTCCTCGTCCTCTCCTCGTCCCCCGGTGAGCTAACGTCCGGGTTCTCCGTGTCATCCGCGTCCTCGGCGTCATCAAGGTCATCACCGGAGCCGCGCACATCACCGCCGCGAAGACACCGGTTGCACGTGAAGCCATCCGGCGGGTCGTTCTTACAGACGTTGCACAGCGCGGCGCCGGAGACGAGGTCCGCGACGTCCAGGTCGAGCGCCTCGGCCAGGGCAAACAGCTCGTCGACGGACAGCGTTCCACGCCGACGCGTCTCCAGGTTCGCGATGACCGTTCGCGGTACGCCGGATCGGTTCCCGAGCGTCTGCGCGCTCATCCGGCGCCGGATGCGCTCCTCGCGCAGCGTGGTCATCACCGCGTTCGAGTGGTATCCCACAGGACCTCCTTGTGACGACGATAGCTCACAGTCGACCTCCCGTACCGGAGGTGACCAGCAGGCAGAGCCCGGCGGCGAAGAACACGACGGCCGGCCAGAGCAGCCAGCCGAGGCCGTGCACGGGCTGCCGACGAACCACGCCGCGCACGATCTCGGCGATCGCGACGATGACGATCCCGGCGCTCGACACGGTAAGCACCACGCCGACAATCTCCGGTGTCACCACGTCACATTCCACCTTGCGCTGCCGCAACCGAACCCACCCGCACACGCCGGTACTGTGCCACCTTGTCACCTATCCTCACCAGATCACTCTCATCACTTACGGCTACGTCTCACCCTACCACCCAGGTGGTGTGGTACGACCTCACAACACGACGACGCGACCGCACTCCTCACAGGTCGGCGTCGGGTGGTTTGGCGAGAGGTGGGGGTGCACGCACTCCGCCGGCCGAAGCGACGTGGTGCACATCACCGCGGCGTCTCCGTGCGCGCGGCAGCGGTCGCCCTCGACCCGCACGGGGCGCCCGGACGCGGTGCAGTACCGCTCCAGCTCCTCGCACATCTGGCGGAAGACCTCGTCGGTGCAGACCTCATACCAGCCCAGGGGGTGGGTGATGACCCACATTCCGGGACAGACCGTCAGTCCATCGAGCGTGTCGATCCACCCGTGGTCGTGAAACGTGCGTCCACACGCCTCGTGCGTGACGTTCCCGGCGCGCTCCGGGCGCGGCGACCGGAAGAACCGCACGACGGCGCCCTCGAGCCGCGTGTAGGATTCTCCCCCGCCGTACGGCGCCGGCACGACCTCGCCGACGCGGTCGTCCGGGTGGTCTCCGTTCCGGAACCACCGTGCGGCCCGCACCGGGATCTTAAGCGTCTTGAGCTGGTAGACGTCGTCAGCCACCGGGACCCCGCACGACCTGCGGCACGATGCACGACCCGTTGATCCACGAGCCACCCACGTCCACGCACGCGTGGACCCGCTCCGCGTCACGCCGCGTGTGCAGGGCTGTGATCCACGTGATCGTCCCGAGCAGTCCCAGCATCACCGTGACGCCTAGAACGGCGAACCACACCTGACGCCGCTGCTTACCGTTCAGCACGGGTGCGCGCTCAGCAAGCGCTCTCTCACACTCATCACGTGTCTTCTTGCACTCACGGCACTTGTCGACCCAGTTGATGTGGGGTATCGTCTGTGTCTGTGCGTCGGTGTTCATCGTCACGGTCCGAACCCTAGCCGAACCCACCCCGGCGGTCTCACCACTCCCGTGAGGTTGTCACCTAGGTGCGCGGCGCGGATCCCGCGGGCCACGTGATCCGCACCTTACCGAAGCCGACCGGCGGCGGCAGCGCGACCATCCAGTCCTCCGTCATCCCGCGGGCGCGCTCCCGGCCGTCATCACCCAGCGAGTCCCACAGGTCCCGGAACGCGGCGCTTTCGAGCCACGCGGCCACGGCGGGTGGCTCGGCGGGTACCGGGACCGCGCCGGTCTCACCCGCCTGGTGTCCTCCCGGCCTCCCCGCGTCACCCGGACCTAGGTTTCCGGCCTGCCCCGGCGTCCCGACACCGCTACGGGTGACCTCGCCGCCCGCTACCGCGCCCGTAGTCACCCGGCATCCCGACCCGCGTCGCCCAGCTCGCCGTCTATGACCCGGCCGCCTCCGGCGCTCCCGACCGCGACGAGCTCACCCCGGTCCTCGGCCTCGATCAGCAGCAGCTCACGCCTCATCGCGGCCCTCGCCTCCAGCTGAACCTCCTCCGGCAGGCCGGCCAGGGCACCCAGCGAGGCGTTGAGCACCCGCCCGATCCGCTGCGCGTCGAGCTCCACCTGGGCCACGAGCCGCTCCGCGACGCCTGCATCAACGGCGAGTTTGCTGTACCTAGCGAGGCGGTCCGTCCAGAGCTCCGACTGGGTCACCCACCAAGATCGATCTCTAAACTGCCCCACGCCCAGGGGGTCGCCGGTGTCGGGGTCCGTCATGAGCCCGTCCTCACTTCGCGTCACCCGACCCTCGAGCTCCCGGTCGTGCGCGGCGGCGCCCAGCACCGCCTGGCAGTACTCGACCCGACCCGCCGCGATCCGGACCGCCCGCAGCAGCCCCTCCCACGGCGTGCAGTCGAGCTCCCTCGCGAACGCGTGTCCCACGAGCCACGCACCTCCCGTCCTACCCCGAAACCTCAGCCCGCCGTGCCGCGAGCACAGCCCGACCCCGTAGTGGTTCGTGCCCTCACCCGCGCGGCGCCCGCAGGCAACCTCCCGCGGCGGCCCGAGGCCCTCCGCCGCGCGCCTGGCCCGCGCCGCCTCCCTGACGCGCCAGTCGCCCCGCCGCGAGCCGTCCAGCCGGTCCGGTGCCCCGCACGCCGCCACCGTGAGGTCCCCGACCCGCCGCCCCGGAACCTCGCACCGCCCGTCCGGTCCCCGCCTCAGCCTCCGGACGTCCTCCGGCCGGTCCAGCGGCCAGCGCCCGCCGTCGCCCCAGCCGTCGTCCGCCCACGTGAACGCCAGCCCACCCACGTGCTGCGGCGGTCCCGGCCGACCCGGCCGACCCGGTCCCGGGTCGCGCCCCTCCGCGAACCACAGCGCCCGCGTCGCCACCCTGAGGCCCACGACCTCCGTGACCCCCAGCGTCGCGGCGCGCTCCGCCCCGACGACGTCCGCCGCCAGTGTGCTCCTCGGCACGGGCACGTCCGGCCACCCACCTCACCTCGTAGGTTCACGTGAGAGCGTCCTAGGCGCCTCGCGGCGCGGAGGCCTCACGGCGCGATCATATCACCCGTTTGTCGCCGACGCCGCCGTCGCCGTCGCCGACGCCGTCGCCGTCGCGCCCGGGTAGTACACACCCGGGTCGTACGCGTCCTCGCCGACGTCCGCGAGGAGCTGCGCGTCCAGAGCCGAGCGCAGCTGTGACACGACGTCGGCCGCGACCACCGCGGCGGTTCGAAGTCGGCGCTCCGACCTGACCCGGTACCGGCGGCTCACCTCGATGAGTGTGTCCGTGAGGACGGCCTGCACCTCACCCAGTCTCACCGCGAGCGCGGCGTGCTCCGCGGCCGTGAGCGGCGGCTGCGCCGGTCCCGGTCCCCGCGCGCCTCGCCGCCGAGGTCCCGGCGCCGGAGGCGCGGAGCGCGCGCCGTACGGCTCCGCGGTGGACTCCGCGGTGAACAGCTCCTCCAGCGGCAGACCCAGGTACGCGGGTAGCCTCTCGCGAACGGCGGCGCCTGGGCGGACCCGGCCCTCCAGCGCGAACCGCAGGTGGTTCACCTTGACGCCGATCGCGAACGCCACCCGCTCGGGTGAGGATCCTCGCGCGCTCACGACGGCGCGGGCAGGCTGGGGTCCGTAGCGGCTCGTGACGGTCACGAGGTGTGACACTAGCACATGGGCGCCGGCGCGTGTCAACTTTCAAACTTTCAACTTAACACTCGCGAGGTCACGTGAGCGGCACGTGGACGAGGAGCGTGTGGGACGCGGGGCGGTGGTGCAACTCACACGTAGGTTAGGTCTCTCGGTGGGTTTTTGAAAGAATGTAAGTCTGTAAGAATACACACTTGGACATTGGACCACCGTGTCCTCCCCGTGACAGCTCTCGGGCGGGCGCGGGCGCGTCGTATGCGTATAGCGGGCAGGGGATCGATCGTGGTCCAGGTGTCCAATCACACTACCCGGGGAGTCTACCCGGGAGGTAGTAGTCCAAGAAATAGCTAGTAGATAGCTATCCCACAAGATCAATCACATATCACATCGCCTGGACGTGAGGCGTCCAAACTACGGCCAACCTGCTGGCCAACAGCACAAACTTGAGATCTTGATGTGCGTCATCTTCACGTGAATACCACAGATGAGTGAGGACCTCGCCCAGTTTGGACCCCGCGTTGGACCCCGCCGTTCCAGCTTTACGCCGCCCGGCGACGGGGCCCGCGGCACCCACTCCGCGGACCTCATAGGCCTTCGCCGGGTCTTGGCGGGGCAGCTGTGAGGACCCGTCGTGTCCAGGTCACGCACCTCGGCGCGCCCCCGGGAGCCGCCCGACCGGCGTCTTCGGCTACCCTGTGGTGGTGCTACGCCAACCCGTTGTAGATGTGCAGCAGGGGCACGAGCCTGCGGTTCTTCCACCGCCAGGCACCCGACTTGACGCGCTCCCACCCGTTGTTGCGGAGCTGCTCGTTGAACGTCTCGTAGTCGAACTTAGCCGCGGTGTCGCGCTTCGCGCCGTACTCGCGCACCCAGAACGAGTACCGGTCATACGTGTCCTTGAGCGTAACGAACGTCGACTTCACGCCGTAGGCGCCCTGCTCGTCCTCCGGGACGAGCGTCAGCTGGTCCGTGTCCGTGAGCCAGCGGAAGAACGAGCCGAGGTGCGTGAGGTTGTCGAACGCCTCCATCGTCGCGATCCCCTGGGCGACGATGACGTCGCCGAGGCCCTCGCGGACGCTCTCCTCGTACCCGCGTACGAGCCGCGCGAGCAGCCACGTCTGCACCTCCGGGTCGTGGATGAACCGGTCGCGGATCGTGACGTCCTCCACCAGGGGCCGGTGGTTGAAGTCGAAGACGAGCATGCGGCGCAGCAGCGCCGGGTCCGCGCCGATGATCTTCGGCATGACGTTCGTCACGAGGATCGGGGTAAACGTCGGCCGGATGTCGTGAAAGTCGTCCGACCGCATGAGCCGCGCCGACACCGTGCCGCCGCCCGTGAGGTCCTTCACCCGGTCGCCGTGAAGCTCCCACGCCTGCGACGCCTCCGAGAAGAACGTCACGCGCCGTGTGATCGCCTTGATGATGTCCGGCCGGGGCTTGTCATCCATGTTGCCCCGGAACAGCGACGCCGTGCCGATCGTCGAGTAGTCGCCGCCGAGCGTCTCGTACACAGCCTCGACGAGCTGCGTCTTGCCGGTGGTCGACTCACCCTGCAGGATGATGAACAGGCGGTGGTCATTTCCTCCGGCGAGGCACGAGCCCAGCGCCTTGAAGAGCATCTTCTGCCGCACCGGGTCCGGCACGAACGTCGCCAGGTAGTCGCGCACGAGCTGCGGCGTCCGGTCCTCCTCGAGGATCCCGGGGTCGTAGCAGACGCGCGTGGAGCGTGTCACCAGGTCCGACCGGCGGAGCGGCCGGGTGGTGACCCCGGCGTCGCGGTCGCCCAGGATGATCAGCTCGTCGCGGCACGCCAGCGCGTCATCTCGCGCGTCGAGCTCGTCCGACGACAGGTGCATGCCGGGCAGCGCGGCGGCGGACCGGAGCATCGCCCGGCGTGCCGGCAGCGACTCCGACTGCACCGCGTGCCGCGCGAGTCGCTGCCTCGGCGACGGCGAGTTGTTCGGCCCCGGCTCGTCCGACGCCTCCTCCGCCTCCTCCCGGATCCGGCGGGTGACGCCCAGGGTCAGCGCGAGCGCCTTCAGGTCGCCCGGCAGGTCGCGCTCCCACCGCGTCCCGGTGCAGACGATCCACCGCTCCTCGTCCGTGAGGTACCGGGCCACGGCCTGAAAGAGCTCCTCGAATCGGAACGCGTCCGCCGCGTCGGACGTCGCCGACCAGC
>Ga0134123_10002552_pt1 | contig 11919 bp, 7 predicted proteins | sample KB303_FD_96460 | JGI IMG/M metagenome (GOLD analysis project Ga0134123, IMG submission 96460) | Terrestrial soil microbial communities without Nitrogen fertilizer from Kellogg Biological Station, Michigan, USA - KB3-0-3 | ecosystem: Environmental > Terrestrial > Soil > Unclassified ...
CAGAGAAATGCGCTCGCGCTCGACGTCGATGGATATGACCATGGCCTCGACCTCGTCGCCCTTCTTGTAGTTGCGCACCGCCTCTTCGCCGGGAACGCTCCAGGAAAGGTCGGACAGGTGAACCAGTCCGTCGATGCCGCCGGGCAAGCCGATGAAGATACCGAAGTCAGTGATGGATTTGATCTGGCCGCGGACCTTGTCGCCCTTCTTGTAGTTCGCGGAGAACTCTTCCCACGGGTTGGGTTTGCACTGCTTCATGCCCAGAGAAATGCGGCGGCGGTCTTCGTCGATCTCCAGAATCATCACCTCGACCTCGTCGCCGAGCTGCACCACGCGCGAGGGGTGGACGTTCTTGTTGGTCCAGTCCATTTCGGACACGTGGACCAGGCCTTCGATGCCCTGCTCGATTTCGACGAACGCACCGTAATCGGTAAGGTTGGAAACCTTGCCGAACAGGCGGGTACCGGGAGGATAGCGGCGCGACAGACCGACCCAGGGATCTTCCCCGAGCTGTTTCAACCCCAGCGACACGCGGTTCTTTTCCTGATCGAACTTGAGGATCTTGGCGGTGACTTCATCGCCGACATTGAGAACCTCGGAGGGATGCTTGACGCGGCGCCACGCCAGATCGGTGATATGAAGCAGCCCGTCGATGCCGCCCAGATCGACGAACGCGCCGTAATCGGTGATGTTCTTGACGATGCCCTTGACGGTGGCGCCCTCCTGCAGGCTGGCCAGAAGCGCTTCGCGTTCCGCGCCCTGGCTGGCTTCCAGCACGGCGCGGCGGGATACCACCACGTTGTTGCGCTTGCGGTCGAGCTTTATGACCTTGAATTCGAGATTCTTGCCTTCGTACGGATTGGTGTCCTTCACCGGGCGGATATCCACCAGCGAGCCGGGAAGGAAGGCACGAATGCCGTTCACCATCACCGTAAGCCCGCCCTTGACCTTGCCGTTGACCAGCCCCTGCACCAGGGTGCCCTGCTCCATCGCCTTTTCGAGGTCGTGCCAGGCGGCCAGCCTTTTGGCCTTCTCGCGCGACAAACGGGTTTCGCCATAGCCATCCTCGAGCGCCTCGATGGCGACTGTCACATAATCGCCGGGCTTGACCTCGAGTTCACCGCGGTCGTTCTTGAATTCGTCCGCCGAGATAAAGCTTTCCGACTTCAGGCCGGCGTTCACCACGACGAAATTGGGATCCACGCGTACCACTTCGGCCGTGATGACTTCTCCCGCGCGCATCTCTTTTCGCGACAGACTTTCTTCGAACATCGCGGCAAAGTTATTCTCGGAGGTGGCGGCGCTGGGGGTTTGGGTTTCGGTTGTCATAAAAAGAGGATTGGACTCGCAATAATTCCGTTGCAAGAACGGGGTTGGTTGATGAACCCGCCGACCGCGGAAAAAAAGACCGTCCTGAGGCGTGCAGCTGCCGGCAGTTGGCGGGTCTTGTTCAGCGGGACGGGGCCCGGCGCTGCACAGATTCGAACCACTGGACGACCTGGGCGACTGCCTCTTCTATGGAAAGCCCAGTGGTGTCAAGAACTTGCGCGTCTGCGCTCTTCTGCAAGGGTGCCACGCTGCGCGCGCTGTCGCGGGCGTCGCGTTGGCTGATTTCCTGCAAAAGGGTGGCTAGATTAGCATCGAAACCTTTGTCTATCAACTGTTTATGGCGACGCAGTGCCCGCTCCTCCACGGACGCGGTGAGGAACACCTTGAGTTCCGCATCCGGGAACACCACGGTGCCCATGTCACGTCCGTCCGCGACCAGTCCTGGCGGGCGGCGAAACGCCCGCTGGCGGTCGATAAGCCCTTGGCGCACTTCAGGAATGGCGGCAACGTGGGACGCCGCCACGGAAACCTTCTCGGCGCGAATGGCTTCCGTCACATCCTCTCCGCCAAGACGAATATGGTGACCTTGAAACTCCGCCGGTAACGCATCGGCGAGCTTCCCGAGTGCCCCAGCCTCTGTCGTCGGAATGCCTCGCCGTATTGCCGCCAGCGCCACCAGGCGGTACAGCGCCCCGCTATCGAGATAATGAAATCCGAGCCGATGCGCAACGTGACGCGCTACGGTGCCTTTTCCCGACGCCGAGGGTCCGTCGATGGCAATGACCGGGGTTCCCGCCCGGCCCGCGATCTCGCCAAAGCGATCGAAGAAATCCGGAAAGGTCTTGGCCACGCACTTCGGGTCATTGATGCGAACAGGCACGCCGCCGAGCGCGACCAAGGCGAAGCACATCGCCATTCGATGATCGTCGTAGGTATCAATCACGGCGTTGTGGGTGAGGAGCGAGGAGCGCGGGGGCGTCACGACAAGGTAATCTGCGCCCTCCTCCACCGTCGCCCCGACTTTGCGCAGTTCGGTCGCCATCGCCGCGATGCGATCGGTTTCCTTCACGCGCCAACTCGCGATGTTGCGAAGCCGGCTCCGGCCGTCGGCAAACAGCGCGGTCACTGCCAGGGTCATCGCTGCATCGGGGATGTGGTTCAGATCCAGGTCGAAGGCTTTCAGGCAGCCTGTTGCCGGAGCGCACGCCTGGATCCAGTTGTCTCCCATGTCGATGCGGGCGCCCATACCGGCCAACGCTGCGGCGAAATTCACGTCGCCCTGGATGCTCTTGCGGCCCACGCCTTCCACCCTGACCGGTCCACCGCCGATCGCTCCGGCGGCAAGAAAATAGGAGGCGCCGGTGGCATCGCCCTCGACGAAGATTTCCGCAGGGCTGTGAAAATAGCTGCCGGCAGGAATGGTGAAGGAATTCCAGCCCTGGCGGCTGACCTGTACGCCGAAACGGGCCATCAGGTTCAGAGTAATCTCGACGTAGGGTTTGGAAATCAGATCCCCCGCAACCTCGATCGAGGTTTGCTTGCCGGTCAACGGCAGCGCCATCAGTAGCGCGGTCAGGAATTGACTGGATACTTCGCCGCTCACCCTGACCGCGCCCGCATCGCGGATATCTCCCGGCAGGATTTCCAGCGGCGGAAACCCTTCCTTGCCCAGATAGCGCACGTCGGCACCGAGTTGGCGCAACGCGTCCACCAGGTCGCCGATGGGGCGCTGGTGCATGCGCGGAACACCTGACAACCGGTAGTGGCCGCCGCAAAGCGCCAGTGCCGCCGTCAATGGCCGCAATGCGGTACCCGCATTGCCCAGAAACAGCTCGGCGCTCTTTGCCGGAAACGCGCCGCCGCAACCGGTCACGTTCACGTCGCCCGCATGCTTGCCTCCATCCACCTTGACGCCAAGGGTTCGCAGCGCTTCGAGCATGCGGTCCACGTCGTCTGCGGACAGCAGATCGTGAACGGCCGTGTTCCCGCGCGCGAGCGCGGCGAGCAGCAGCACGCGGTTGGAAATGCTCTTCGACCCGGGCAGCCGCAACGTACCCGCCGCGCGGTCGAACGGTCCAAGCTCAAAATACTCGGGATAGGCGACCATTATGGTCCGTTGCGCATCCAGGCATTGCGCGCGCTGCGCGCTGCTTTGAATATCCGCTCGAGTTCCGCGCCATCGGCCTGGCGCAGACACTGCGTCAGCTCGGCGAGCCGCTGCTGATACATTTCGATGTCGGCGAGCAATGCCTGCCGATTGGCCAGCGCGATGTCGCGCCACATCTCCGCAGAGCTGCCGGCGATGCGGGTGAAGTCGCGGAAACCGCTCGCGGCAAACCCGAACAGGGTTTCCGCGTCCGGCCGGGAGGCGATCATGTGCACCAGCGTGTAAGCGAGCATGTGCGGAAGGTGGCTCACGGCAGAGAACACGCGGTCGTGATGTTCCGCGGTCATGCGGCTCACCCGGGCTCCACACGCCTTCCACATCGATTCGACGCGATCGACCACTGCAGCCAGATTTTCCTGCAGCGGCGTGAGCACCACGTTCCGGCCTTCGAACAGCGTGGCGCTGGCGGCATCGACGCCGGTCAGTTCGGCGCCGGCAATCGGGTGTCCAGGGACAACCGAGGCCAGATGCCGAGGGATGATGCGCCGCACTTCGCCAACGAAATCCTGCTTGGTGCTGCCCGCGTCGGTGACCAGCGTTCCCGGTGCGAGGCCGTCAGCGAGCGCAGCGAGCACCCGCGGGTTCTGCTGCACCGGCACCGCGATCAGAACCGCGTCGGCCCCCCTTACCGCTGTGGCGATATCTTCGAACGCCTCGTTGATCACGCCGAGTTCGAGCGCGCGGGCAATGTTGGCGCGCCCGCGGCCGACGCCGACCACCGTGCGCACCCTGCCGGCACGCCTGAGCGCCGCCGCCACCGATCCGCCGATCAGGCCGACACCGATGACGACCAGTCTGTCGCTATGAAAATCGCTCAAGGAAATTTCGGCGTGCGTTGGAAGGCTTTACCGCAGCTCGGTCAGGATCGCTTCAAGCGCATCGATAAAGCGCGCATTCTCCGTTTCCGTTCCGATCGTCACACGCAGATAGTCGGGCAGGCCGTAACCCGCGATCGGCCGTACGATTACGCCCCGCCTGAGCAGGCGCTGGAAAACCTCGGCGGCTCTCGGCACCCGGACGCTGACAAAATTCGCGAATGACGGGATCCATGGCAATCCGTTCCGCCTGAAGGCTGCGATCAGCGTCTGCATGCCTTGCGCATTGAGCGCACGGCTCCTGTTCACGAACGCCTGGTCTGCCAGCGCCGCCACCGCTGCCGCCTGGGCGACGCCGCTGACGTTGAACGGTTGGCGCACGCGATTCATCAGGTCGGCAACCTGAGGATGGGCGAACGCGAAACCCACCCTCAACCCGGCGAGTCCGTAAGCCTTGGAGAAAGTCCGCGAAATAATCAGATTGGGAAACTGCCCCAGCCAGTGCAGACTGTCGCCGCGCCGTCCCGGATCCAGGTATTCGTAATAGGCCTCATCGAGCACCAGCAGCACGTCCGCGGGCAGTCCGCGCAGGAAGGCGTGGAGCGCGTTCGGAGCAAGCCAGGTGCCGGTGGGATTGTTCGGATTGGCGACGAATACGACGCGCGTGTCCCGGCGAACGGCGCGGGCCATGGCCTCCAGATCGTGGCCGAAATCGCGCGCCGGCACCTCAATGCCCGCGGCACCCGTGGCCTGAGTGGCCAGCGGATACACCGCGAAAGCGTGTTGCGAGTAGACCGCCGTCGCGCCCGGCGCAAGAAAGGCGTGCGCCGCCATTTCCAGCACGTCGTTGGAACCGTTGCCGAGCACGATTTGCTCGGCGGCAACGCCATACATTTTTGCCAGCGCCATGCGCAGCTCGAAACCGTTGCCGTCCGGATAACGCGCCACTTCGCCAAGCGCGGCACGCATCGCCGCCAATGCCTTCGGGCTTGCGCCGAGCGGGTTCTCGTTGGAGGCCAGCTTGACGATGCTGTCTTCCTTCAATCCCATCTCGCGCGCCAGCTCAGAAATCGGTTTGCCGGGCTGATACGGGGCAATGCCGCGGACATAGGACGGCGAGCGTTCGCAAACGTCTACGATGCCCTGCGCGGGCGATACGGAATTCATTGCGCGGCCACCGGGTAGGAACCGAGAATCTTCAGGAAGGCCGCTATCCCGCGCATCTGCTCCAGTGCGCGCGCAACCTTTTCCTCCGTCTGGTGGCCTTCAAGGTCCACGAAAAACACGTATTCCCACAGCCCCGTGCGCGACGGACGCGATTCGAGTCGCGTCATGCTCACCCCGCATCGCGCCAGCGGCGTCAAGAGTTCGTGAATAGCGCCCGGAATGTTGCGTGTGGACATCACCAGCGAAGTCTTGTCGTCACCGGACGGCGGCACTTCCTGCCTCGATATCACGGCAAACCGCGTGGTGTTCGTCGGTTCGTCCTCGATGTTTGCGGCCAGCACCGGCAGTTCATAGTGCTCGGCTGCCGAACGGCCGGCGACGGCCGCCGCCTCGGGCTGTACCGCCGCCATGCGGGCGGCCTCGGCATTGCTTGCCACCGGCACCAGCTCGGCATGCGGACAATTCTGGTTGAGCCAGCGACTGCACTGCGCGAGGCTTTGGGCGTGCGAGTAAATCCGCTTGATGGCGGCTTTCTCGGTCACCCGTGATAGCAGATTCTGGTGCACCGGCAGTACCACTTCTCCGCAGATTTTCAGCGGCGTGGACAGCAGCTTGTCGAGAGTGTGCCCCACCGCACCCTCGGTGGAATTTTCCACCGGCACCACACCGTACCCTACGCTGCCGGCCTCGACGGCGCGAAAAACCTCGTCTATCGAACCGCAAAGCATCGCCGGCGCCTGCCCGCCAAAATGCTTGACCACCGCTTCCTCGCTGAAAGTGCCCTTGGGTCCCAGGCAGGCAACTGAAAACGCGTCTTCCAGCGCGCGGCAGGCGGAAATAATCTCGGTGAACAGGTGCGTCACGGCCTGGTCCGGCAGAGGCCCCGGATTGCCGCCGGCGATCTGTCGCAGCACCTGGGCTTCGCGTTCCGGCCTGTAGACCGAGCCGTCGCCTTTCAGTTTGCCGATGGCATGGGCTGCCGCCGCGCGCTCGCTGATCAGCTTGAGGATCTGCTGGTCCAGCGCATCGATTCGGCTGCGCAGGTGCTTGAGCTCATCGGGCATCAGATTGACTCCGCCGGGAGGTAACGCACGGCAAGCACGCCTTCGATCGCCGCGATCCTGTCGATGACTTTTGCGGGTACCGGGCTGTCCACATCCACCAGGGTGTAAGCCATGTCTTTCTTCGACTTGTTGAGCATGTTGTGAATATTAAGGCCGGCCTGGGCGACAGCGGTAGAGATCTGTCCGACCATATTGGGCACGTTCGCGTTGGCGATGCCGAGGCGGTACGGCGACTCGCGTGCCATGTTCACGTCCGGAAAATTCACGGCGTTGCGGACATTGCCGTTTTCGAGATAGTCGCGCAGTTGCTCGACGACCATTACCGCGGAATTGTCCTCGGCCTCGCGGGTCGAAGCGCCGAGATGCGGCAGAGCGATCACCCCGGGATGCCCGCGGAATGTGGCACTCGGAAAATCGCAGACATAGGCCTTGAGCCGCTTCGCGTCCAGGGCCTGCACCACTGCATTGTTGTCGACGATGCCATCCCGGGAAAAATTGAGCAGCACCGCACCGTGCTTCATCAGTCCGATGCGTTTGGCATCGATGAGATTGCGCGTTTGCTCCACCAGCGGCACATGGATGGTCACGAACTCGCTGTTGCGCATCACTTCCTCGATGCTGTGCGCCTTCCTTACCTGCGACGGCAGGCTCCATGCCGCATCCACCGTGATTTCGGGATCGTAGCCATGAACGTTCATCCCGAGCTTGATCGCGGCGTCCGCAACCAGGCTGCCGATCCTGCCTAATCCGATGATGCCGAGCACGTGGTGCGGCAACTCGACTCCGGAGTAATGCTTCTTGCCATCTTCCACCGCCGTGTTGATCTCTTCGCTGCTTCCGGCGAGCGCGTCGACGAAACGGATGGCGGGAACCAGATTGCGTGCCGCCAACAGCATGCCCGCCAGCACCAGTTCCTTCACCGCGTTGGCGTTGGCACCCGGCGCATTGAACACGGGCACGCCGCGCCGATTCATGGCCGCGACCGGGATATTGTTGGTCCCGGCCCCGGCCCGGCCGATCGCCTTGACCGATTCGGGGATATCCATCGAATGCATGTCCTGCGAGCGCACCAGGATGGCATCCGGCGACGGTACGTGGGTGCCCACGGAATAGCGCTCCGCGGGCAACCGTTTCAAGCCGAGCGGGGCAATCGAGTTGAGAGTCAGTACGCGCAGCACGTCAGCCATGTCGGGCTTCGAACTCTCCCATGAACTGGACCAGCGCCCGCACTCCTTCCACCGGCATGGCGTTGTAGATCGAAGCACGCATACCGCCCACGGACCGATGACCTTTCAGCTGCATCAGGTTGCGCGTCTTGGCCTGTTTCAGGAATTCCTCTTCCAGGGCTTCGTCCTTGAGCCGGAACGGGATGTTCATGATCGAGCGGTCATCCTTGGCGACCGGGCTGCTGTAGAACCCGCTGGCATCGAGACACTCGTAGAGCATGCCGGCCTTCTGGAGGTTGACCTTCTCCATCGCGCCCAGCCCGCCCATTTTCTTCAACCACTGGAATACCAGACCGGCGATATAGAGCGAGTACGTGGGCGGCGTGTTGTACATCGAGTCGTTGTCGGCTTGGGTCTTGTAGTCGAGCATCGCAGGAGTGCCTGGCAATGCCTGGCCGATCAGGTCCTCGCGCACGATCACGATGGTCAGACCGGCGGGTCCGATGTTCTTCTGCGCGCCCGCGTAGATCAGGCCATATTTCGCCACCTCCAGCGGCCGCGCCAGGATGTGCGAGGACATGTCCGCCACGAGCGGCACGCCGCCGGTATCGGGCAGCCAGTGATACTCGATCCCGCCGATGGTTTCATTGGACGTGATGTGCACGTACGCGGAACCCGGATTTAGCTTCCACGCCGATTGCTTGGGCACATAGCTGAAATTCCTGTCCGCCGAACTCGCCGCCACATTGACGCTGCAGAACTTGCCCGCCTCTGTAATCGCTTTCTTGGCCCATTCACCGGTATGAACGTAGTCGGCCGATTTTCGTCCGCGCAACAGGTTCATCGGCACCATGGCGAATTGCGCGGTGGCACCACCCTGCAGGAACAGCACCTTGTAATTCCGCGGAATGGCCAGCAGTTCGCGCAGGTCGGTTTCCGCCGCTTCGGCGATGGCGATGAATTCCTTGCTGCGGTGGCTCATTTCCATAACCGACATGCCGGTGCCATGCCAGTCGAGCATTTCGTCGCGCGCCAGTTCCAGGACGGCCTGCGGCAGGACCGCCGGGCCTGGACTGAAGTTGAAAACTCTTTGCACTTTTTTCTTTCGTTCTATGGATCGAAATACGCCCCAACCTCTTCAGGTCTTTTCGCCTTCGCCAGGGTCGTCCTGGTCAAGCGGTTCGTCGGCGGGTTCAACGCCGTCCGCCTCCGCATCTGTTCCCGTGGCAGGCTCCGTGTCGGAAACTGCATCCACCTCCGGGCCCACCACGTCGTCCTTGTCCACGATTTTCTGCAGCCCGGCAAGTTTTTCCTCCGGACCCAGGTTAATCAGCGTCACGCCCTGGGTGGAGCGGCTCATTTCGCGTATTTCCTTGACCCGGGTGCGGATCAGTACGCCTCCCGTGGTGATGAGCATGATTTCGTCGTTTTCTTCAACCAACGTTGCGGCGACCACATTGCCGTTGCGGGCGCTGGTCTGGATTGCGATCATCCCCTGGGTGCCGCGGCCGTGAAGCGTGTACTCTGCGATCGGCGTGCGCTTGCCAAAGCCGTTCTCGGTAGCGGTGAGCACTGATACGGTCTCGTCGTCCGCCACCAGCAGCGATATGACTTTCTGGCCGCCGAAGAGCCTCATGCCGCGTACCCCGCGTGCCACGCGTCCCATCGGCCGCACATCCTGTTCGTCGAACCGCACGGCCTTGCCAGCATCGGAGAACAACATGATGTTCTGCCGGCCTTCGGTGAGGGCCACGCCGATGAGGTAGTCCCCCTCTTCGAGATCGACGGCGATGATGCCCGACGGGCGCGGGCGCGAGAAATCGGAAAGCGGCGTCTTCTTTACCGTGCCATTGGACGTCGCCATGAATACGTATTTGTGCTCGTCGAATTCCTTGACCGGCAGGATCGCGGTGATCTTCTCGCCATCCACCAGAGGCAGCAGGTTGACAATGGGTTTCCCACGGCTGGCGCGCCCGCCCTGGGGCACGTTGTAGACCTTGATCCAGTACAGCCGTCCGCGATTGGAGAAGCACAGCACGTAGTCGTGGGTATTGGCGATGAACAGGTTGTCGATGAAATCGTCTTCCTTGGTCGCCGTGGCCTGCCTGCCGCGGCCACCGCGCTTCTGCGCGCGGTAATCGGCGAGCGGCTGCGCCTTCACGTAACCGGTATGCGACAGCGTCACCACCACGTCCTCGGGCGCAATCAGGTCCTCCATGCTCAGATCCTGGGCGTCCATGATGATTTCGCTACGGCGATCATCCCCGAACTGGCTGCGCGTCTCGCCAAGCTCGGCGGCGATGATCGCGGTGATGCGTTCCTGCTTGGCAAGAATGTCCAGCAGGTCGGCAATGTTGTCCATGACCTCCTTGTACTCGGTTACGATCTTTTCCTGCTCGAGTCCGGTCAGGCGCTGCAATTGCATTTCCAGGATGCGCTGCGCCTGGACCTCCGAGAGCCGGTAACCACCGGGCTGCAGTCCATAGTCCCGCCCGAACCCTTCCGGGCGAGAAGCGGAAATGTCCGAGCGTGCCAGCATGCCCTCAACCATTTGCGAATGCCAAAGGCGTGAAATCAATTCGCGCTTCGCTTCGGCCGGAGAGGGCGCGGCCTTGATCAACGCGATGATGTCATCGACGTTCGAAAGCGCGACCGCCAGTCCTTCGAGGATGTGACCGCGCTCGCGCGCCTTGCGCAATTCGAATACGGTGCGGCGGGTGACCACTTCGCGCCGGTGGCGCAGGAAGGCGTCGAGAATCTCCTTCAGATTGAGCAGGCGAGGCTGGCCATCCACCAGCGCAACCATGTTCATCCAGAAGGTATCCTGCATCTGCGTTTCTTTGTACAGGTTGTTCAGGATTACTTCGGGAATTTCGCCGCGCTTCAGTTCCAGCACAACGCGCATGCCTGACTTGTCGGATTCGTCACGAATTTCGGAAAGCCCGTCGAGCCGTTTGTCCCGCACCAGTTCGCCGATCTTGATGAGCAGTGCCGATTTGTTGAGCTGGTAAGGCAGTTCGTCTATGACGATGGCCTGGCGGTTGCCTTTTTCCAGTTCTTCGACGTGGGTGCGCGCGCGGATGACGACGCGGCCGCGGCCGGTACGGTAGCCTTCCTTGACTCCGGAGGTACCATAGATAATTCCGCGGGTCGGAAAGTCGGGTCCTGGAATGATCTCCATAAGATCTTCGACGCTGATTTCAGGCTGCTTCAGAATTGCCAGACAGGCATCGACGATTTCACGCAGGTTGTGCGGAGGGACGTTGGTGGCCATTCCCACGGCGATACCAGCGGAGCCGTTGATGAGCAGGTTGGGTATGCGCGTGGGCAATACACCGGGTTCCTGCTCCTTGCCGTCGTAGTTCGGAACAAAGTCGACGGTTTCCTTGTCGATATCGGCAAGCAGCTCGGAGGCAATCTTCTCCAGCCGGCATTCGGTATAACGGTAAGCTGCCGCCGAGTCGCCATCCACGGACCCGAAATTGCCCTGCCCGTCGATCAGGGTGTAGCGCATGGAGAAGTCCTGCGCCATGCGTACCAGGGCTTCGTAGGTCGCGCTGTCGCCATGCGGATGGTATTTGCCGAGGACGTCACCGACCACGCGCGCGCATTTCACGTAAGGCCGGTTCCAGAAGTTGTTGGCTTCCTGCATCGCGAACAGGATGCGGCGGTGCACCGGCTTGAGTCCATCCCTTACGTCCGGCAGCGCACGCCCCACGATTACGCTCATCGCGTAGTCGAGATAAGAGCGGCGCATCTCCTCTTCGAGACTGATGGGAAGCGTTTCTTTGGCGAATTGATCCATCAGGAAAGGTCAGTCCAGTTGTTGCAAACGGTCACGATTTTGTCCCGATCGACCCGATAGACTTGCCAGGACGTCTGGAGAGGATGACTCGCTGGAACGCCCCTAGGATTCGTTCCAGCGCAAGCGCGGCATTTTATCATGGCGCTCAAGCCCGAGACATTGTCTGGGCGGCTTTTTGCGGTGACTTCAAAGTTGTATACATCATTACGGACTGGTGGCTTTCGCCACCGCCGCGCATTGGCATGCGTCCCTGTTTAAGCGTTGTTAAGCGGCCCGGGAATGCGCAATAATGCGAAAAGTCCTTGACCAGCATGATCAGGAGAACCCGAAATGCGACCCAAGACCAATCGGCTGTTGATGTTGTTGATCGGCGCAGCGCTTGCGGGCTGTGCCAGCCAGACCGAGC
>Ga0134123_10002554_pt1 | contig 11915 bp, 8 predicted proteins | sample KB303_FD_96460 | JGI IMG/M metagenome (GOLD analysis project Ga0134123, IMG submission 96460) | Terrestrial soil microbial communities without Nitrogen fertilizer from Kellogg Biological Station, Michigan, USA - KB3-0-3 | ecosystem: Environmental > Terrestrial > Soil > Unclassified ...
ATGCAAAATTTCTTCTATGATTTTTGGGCCAGGCGAAATCCGGAAAACGCTGAACAAGGCTGGCTGGATTACTATGAAATGGTAAAAAAAGTAAATGCCGAATTTAAGGTGTCTAATAAAAAAGGATATGAGACTGACCGCGGAAGAGTTTATCTCCAATATGGGCCTCCGGAAACCATGCAAAGAGAGTATCGCGAAACGGCAACCTATCCATACGAAATATGGCATTATTATACGATTGCCAACCAGACCAACCGAAAATTTGTTTTTTACAACCGCGATTTAGTTACTAACGACTTCACGCTTTTGCATTCCGATGCGCAGGGTGAAGTGTATGATGCCCAGTGGCAGCAAGTGCTGCGCAAGCGTGATATTCAGTCACGTGATATGGATCATAATCTGAAGCTGGATGGCCTGGGAAACAAATCCAACCAGAATTTTGAAAATCCGCGCTGATCTGCCAGCCTGTTATAAATTAACAAAAGCCGGATCAAAGTAAATTGTTCCGGCTTCGTTTTTTTGTGCTTTATTTGAAAAAATATTTAACCGGTAAGAACATTTCATGAAAACCGCCATCGTCATCCTCAACTGGAATGGAAAAGAGCTGATGAAAAGGTTTTTAAAAAATGTTATCACCCATTCTCAGCATTGCGCTGAGATAATAATTGCAGATAATGCTTCAACCGATGGTTCAGCCCAATTTCTAAAAGAGAACTTTCCGGCACTGAAGATTATTCCCTTTTCAGAAAATTACGGTTTTGCAGGCGGTTATAATAAGGCGCTCAAAGAAATAAATGCAGAATATTACATTCTTTTAAATTCTGATGTGGAAGTTTCCGAAAAGTGGATAGAGCCGGTTATTGAAATGATGGAAGCTGATCCGGGAATTGTATGCTGCCAGCCCAAAATAAAATCATGGCACAACAAAGAGTTATTTGAACATGCAGGAGGAGCAGGAGGGTTTATTGATAATTACGGATATCCTTTTTGCCGGGGGCGAATCTTTCTCACGCTGGAAAAAGACGATGGACAGTACAACGATGCAAAAGAAATTTTCTGGGCCACAGGAGCCTGTATGTTCATCCGGTCAAAAGTGTTTCACGAAATGAACGGTTTTGATGAACAATTTTTTGCACACATGGAGGAAATAGATCTCTGCTGGCGCATGCAGAATAAAGGATATAAAATTTATTGCATTCCTGAATCTGAAGTATTTCATGTCGGTGGCGGAACCTTACCCAAAAATAATCCCGGAAAAACGTATCTTAACTTCCGTAACAATCTTATGATGATTCATAAGAATCTCCCCTCCTCTGCCCTGCCCTCCGTATTTTTTGTGCGCCTCATTCTTGATGGAATTGCCGGTATAAAATTTCTCTTTGAAGGAGGCTTTTGGGATTGCATGGCGGTTGTTAAAGCTCATTTTTATTTTTACAGGCATTATTCAAAACGGAAAAAAATCCGGAATGAAGTTCAGCAAAATATAAAACATCATAACAAAAAAAATATTTATCCCCGCAGCATTGTCGTTAACTATTTTATCAAAGGAAAAAAATATTTTTCTCAGCTTAATTTCAGGAAATAAATTTAAAGTCCCGTTCATTACCCTTCTGACATTTACAAATGAAAATTCTTTGTGTAGGCCGCAATTACTCCGAACATATAAAGGAGCTCAATAATCAGGAAAATGCAACCCCGGTTATTTTCATGAAACCCGATTCGGCTTTGCTCCAGAGACGTTTACCATTTTTTATTCCGAAATTTTCAAACGAAATCCATCACGAACTGGAACTGGTTATTAAAATAAATAAAAACGGAAAAAATATTGCAGAACGGTTTGCTCACAGATATTTTGATGAAATAACGGTGGGCATAGACTTCACCGCCCGGGATCTTCAGCAAAAATTAAAATCAAAAGGATTGCCCTGGGAATTATCAAAAGGCTTTGACGGTTCCGGCCCGGTTGGCGAATTTACTGCGGTCCATAAATTAGAGTCATTAAACAACATTAATTTTCACCTGAACATCCATGGTGAAATAAAACAAAAAGGAAATAGCGGTGACATGATATTTTCTTTCGCAAAAATCATTTCTTATATTTCAGAGTTTATTACTTTGAAAAAAGGTGATTTAATATTTACCGGCACTCCAGCGGGTGTCGGAAAAGTAAACCAGGGCGACAAACTGGAAGCATTTATTGAAGATAAAAAATTACTTACAGTGAATATAAAATAATTGACACGACCTGAAATATTTTCAAATTCTAAATTGAATTCTCGAAAACTTTAGCTAATATTGAGTTCTGATGGAATAGAAAAGCTTTCTTTATGAATATTTTTTACAAAAGACTCTTTTTATTTTTTTCTCTTACCTGCTCTTATTTCAGCAGTAATGCCACGCACATTGTAGGAGGTGAATTATACTACCGGTGGCTTGGAAATTATAATTATGAAATAACCTTAGTTGTTTACCGGGATTGTTATAATGGAGTTCCTCCTTTTGATCCGATAGGATGTGTCGGAATTTTTGATGTAAATAATATTTTAATTGCCAATCTCACTTTTCCGGTTGACCCGGATTCGCTCAGGCTTCCCCCGGCAATACTTGCCCCCTGCTTTATTCCTCCCATTGACGTATGTTACGAAAAAGCATTTTATCAGACCACTGTTACTTTACCGCCTATAGCCGGTGGCTACCAGCTTGCTTACCAGAGATGCTGCAGAAATAATTCGATTAATAATATCCAGCAGCCTGGTGCAACCGGCATTACTATCTATGCGACCATACCGGGAGATCCGGCATTAGCCGTTAACAGTAACCCGGTATTTGATACTATAGCACCTGCTTCGCCTGATTCATCAACGTTGCCGCCTTCCTTCGCCTGTCTCGGAGTTCAATTTGAATTTGATAATTCGGCAATTGATGCTGATGGTGATTCTTTAGTATACGAGCTGTGCAATCCTTATGAAGGATTAAGCACTGCTAACCCGGGACCTACTTGCCCTGACCCTCCGCCTTATGGCAATGTAATTTTCCAGGCGCCTTTTTCATTGGCAAACCTGGTAGGCGGAATTCCTCCCATGGCTATTAATCCGCAAACAGGATTTTTAACTGCAACGCCAAATACCATCGGACAATTTGTAATGGCAATATGTGTTACAGAATACAGGAATGGCGTTTTTGTAAGCAAAAGCAGGAGAGATTACCAGTTAAATGTTGTTTCGTGCCCTTCTTTAATTGTGGCAGCGCTTCAGACTCCGCTGATACATTGCGGAGATTCGACTGTTACTTTTCTTAACCAAAGCGTGAACGCTTCTACGTACGATTGGAATTTTGGTGATCTCACCACGCTGTCCGATACTTCACATCTTACGAATCCCTCTTATGCATATCCTGATACAGGAACGTATACGGTTACTCTTGTTGCTCATTCCTCACTTGGGCCAACGTGTATAGACACAGCCGTGGGCACAGTACATATATATCCGCCTTTCACTGCTGATTTTTCCTTTACTGATTCGTTATGTTCATATAAACTTTTTTTCACCGATACTTCTTCTGATAACGGAAGCGGTGTTACCTCCGCATGGAACTGGAACTTTGGTAATGCTCCAACATCCAATGTGCATAACCCCACGCATAATTACCCGGGACCCGGAACCTATAATGTAACCTTGATCGCAACCTCTGACCGGGGCTGCAAGGATACAGTTGTAAAACCTGTTTTTGTTGATACGCTGGTAAACACTGCGTTTGTAATCAATCAGCCGGTCGCCTGTAACGGTGATTGTAATGGAACCGCCACGGCAGTTCCTTATGCCGGCACCCCGCCTTATACGTATCAATGGAACACTCCGAATAATGACACTGCACAAACGGCAATCAATCTTTGTGCAGGAACTTATAGCGTTACGATTACAGATTCCAACGGTTGCACGATCACCAAAAATGTAACGCTTTCAAATCCTGCGGTCCTGACATCAACAGCTTCCAGTACCGATGCTTATTGTGAAGGAAAATGTATTGGCACTGCTGCTGTAAATCCTTCCGGAGGCACACCGCCCTATTCCTATAGCTGGAACCCTAATGGCGAAACCACACAAAACATTATTAATTTATGCCAGGGCGATTATTTCGTTTTGATTACTGATGCACATGGTTGCACAGGAGCAGACACAATGCATGTGGGTTATTCCAATTATGTGCCGCCTGTAAATGCAACTGTAAGTGCGGATACAATTTATGAAGGACAGTCTGTTCAATACAATTCAACATTGTACCTGAATACTGCTTATAACTGGACTCCTCCAAATAATTTAAGTGATCCGGATATCTATAACCCTTCAGGCACTTACCTGACAGAAGGAACCTATGCTTATGAAGTGACCATTGTTGACAGCCTGGGTTGTGAAAACAAAGATTCGGTGAGGCTTGTTGTAAAGAATGTAATGTGTATCGAACCTGAAATTTTTATTCCAAATGCTTTTACTCCTGATAATAACGGGATGAATGATTTGCTTTATGTGAGGGGAAATACGATCCGCGAACTGTTATTCAGGATCTATGATCGCTGGGGTGAAAAGGTGTATGAAATTAATACACCGGGTCTCGGTTGGAACGGAACGTACAAAGGGAAACCTGTTCAACCGGGAGTCTACGATTATTATCTTGAAGCTACGTGCTATAATAACGAGAAGTTTTTTAAGAAAGGAAATGTTACAGTCATAAAATGAGTTTCACGATTCACCATTCACAATTCACGTTTAGGTTACCGGTTACCGGATGCCGGATGCTGTTTTTAACATTGTGCATTGTGCATTGTGCATTGTGTATTACCCGATCCCAGGACATTCATTTCTCACAATTCAACAGGTCTCCGTTAAATCTCAACCCGGCTAACACGGGTTTCTTTGATGGTGACTTTCGCATTTCGGGTATTCATCGCAATCAATGGAAATCTGTAACCGTCCCCTATAAAACTTTTTCGGGAGCGTTTGATATGACCACCCCTTTCCCACATGCAGAAAATAATCTTATCGGGGCGGGGATAGTTTTTAACAGCGACAAAGCAGGGGATTCTGAATACGGAATCTTTGAAGGTGCATTATCCGGTTCTGTCATTCAAAATATAGGCGGTGACTCCGTGCATTTTATTTCGGGAGGCATTCAATTAGGTTTTGTCCAGCAAAGCATCAATTATTCAAAGCTCACTTTTGATAACCAGTATGACGGGGATGCCTTCGATCCGGATTTACCAAACGGAGAAACTTTTAAAAATGATAACTTCATCTATTTTGATTTCTCTGCCGGAGTAAACTGGTTGTTCAGGCTCAATGAAAAAGTAAATCTCGGAGCCGGAGTAAGCCTGTTTCATATTAACAAACCCCGTTTGAGCTTTATGGATAACTCATCTTCAAAGCTGAACAGGAAATTTGCGATTGATGCAAAAAGTTCTATCGGTATCACTGAAAAAATTTACCTGTTGCCTGCTTTGCTTTATCAGAACCAATACAAATACAAGGAATTTGACTTTGGAACAAACGTTAAATATATTGCCAATAAAAAGCCCGGAAAATTTATTGCATTGTACGGAGGAATATGGATGCGGACGAAAGACGCTTTTTTTCCCTCAATAGGACTGGATTACAACGAACTCAATTTAGGTTTCAGCTATGACATTAATACATCCGATCTGAAACGTGCAAGCAACAGCAAAGGGGCTTATGAAATTTCATTGACATACATAATTAAAAAAGTGAAACCAGTGGTGATACATCCACCCTGCCCTGTTTATTAAGGTACGTTTATTTATGCGGATAAAAAATATTTCCCTCTTTTTCTGTTTTCTGTTCAGCTCATTTTTTTCTTTTTCCCAAACCTATAAGGCATTTGTAAATGCGGGAGAAAAGGCTTTTCAGGATGGAGATTATTATGCAGCAAAAACATATTATATGCAGGCGCTGGAATTTGAAAATGGGGATGCAGATCTCGATTTCAAAACTGCAGAGGCCTCGCGTTTATTTAACGATTATTATGCAGCTGCATATTATTACAATCAAACAATCCGGAATGATAAAGACAAACGGTTTCCGCTTGCATTGTTCTGGCTTGCCACAATGAATAAAATGATGGCTGATTATGACGTTGCTAAAAATCTTTTTTTTCAATACTATACTGAACATGCGGCCGACAGCAACTATTTTTCACAGCGGGCAGCCCGCGAATTGAAGGACTGCGAAACAGCTATTCAAATGATGAAAGATACCGTGCCTGCTGATGTAAAAAATCTTGGCAATACGATTAACTCAGTGTATTCAGATTTTGCTGGACAATTCGTGAGAGACAGCATCTTTTATTATTCTTCTTTACGATATGAAAATAAGGATCCGAAAACACATAAGACAAAAAATTATATTTCTAAAATTCTTGCATCAAAACCTGCCGGTGAAAATTTCATTGAACCTCAGCCTTTAGATACATCTTTCAACCTTCCTGACCTCCATGATTGCAATGCTGCATTCAGCGCGGATAACAAGCTGATGATATTTACCCGTTGTATTCCTGTAACCTATTCATCCATGAGATGTGAACTGTATGAAAGCCGGAATGCAAATGGAAGATGGAGTTCACCCGTGCGCCTGAATGATTCCATCAACCTGGCCGGTTATACTGCCACACAACCTTCAATTGCCACCAATGGCGCAGAGGGCTATGTGCTTTACTTTGTATCTGACCGTCCCGCGGGTTTTGGAAAGACGGACATCTGGCGGTCCTTTGTTTCCTCAAACAGGGTGTACGGCCAGCCGGAGAACCTGGGTGCAAATATCAATACCGCTGATGAAGAGATTACTCCTTATTTCAGCAATACTTCTCAAACTTTATATTTCAGCTCTGACGGTTTCACAGGGATGGGAGGCTATGATATTTTCAAATCAAAAATGAGCAACAATACTTTTTCACCTGCTGAAAATATGGGTTACCCGTTGAACACAAGTTACCATGATCTGTATTATACAACAAATGATAAAGGTGACAAAGGACTGCTCAGTTCAAACCGTTTAGGAAGCATGTATATTAAAAACAAAACATGCTGTTATGATATATATGCCTACAACCTGTTGAGAAAAGATACGGTTGAAGAAAAAACAGATTCAATTGCAGCTATTGTTGCCCTAAACCCGGAAATAAAAACAGTTGAAGCTCCTGTGGCGGCAATTGACCTGGCAAAACAACTGTTGCCGCTGGAATTATATTTTCACAACGATCAGCCCGATAACAGGACCACCTGGGATTATACAAAAAAAAATTATCGCGACCTGTATAATAATTATATAGCGATGAAAAAAGAATATGCAAGAGTATATAGTTCAAACTTAAAAGGCCTGGCAAAAGAAAATGCTGTTCAGCGTGTGGATGAATTTTTTGATAATACGGTAACCGGAAATTTTAACCGTCTCGAAAAATTTTCTTCCCTGCTGCTTGAAGAACTAAAGACCGGGAAAAAAATTGAAATCACTGTTCGCGGATTCACCAGCCCTCTCGCCAAGACAGATTATAACGTTCATCTTTCAAACAGAAGAATTTCAAGTTTTTTAAATTACCTGAAAACTTTTGAAAACGGTGCTATCGAGAACTATGTAAAAAATAAAATGCTGACGATTGTGGAAGACCCCGCTGGTGAATCATACGTAAAACCCGGAGTGAGCGACAACCTGAGGGATAAGAGAAATTCTGTTTACAGCCCGGCTGCTTCGGCAGAGAGGAAGATACAAGTGATAGATGTTAAGATTGCAAACTAAGATTTTATTTTTGCAGCTTACAAAATAATTATAAATAGTTAATCTTTACCCATGAAAACAAAATTCAGATTAATATTAGTTTGCTGCATCATAGCATGTCCAAGTTTAGTTTTTTCACAGGCGGCAAAACCAAAAGCTGAAATCAAATATGGAGAGAATGCTGCTGCAGGAAAATATTTAAATGCGCGCGGGTTTAAAATGTATTATGAAATCTATGGTAAAGGAGAGCCTTTATTGCTCATCCATGGCAATGGCGGTTCGATAAGCAGTATGGCAAATCAGATCCCGTATTTTTCAAGATATTTCAAAGTAATAGTGGCAGACAGCAGGGCACAGGGAAAATCAACAGACATTAAAGATTCCATCTCGTATGAAATGATGACGGACGATTACAATGCACTGCTTGATTCTTTGCATCTCGATTCTGCTTATGTGATCGGCTGGAGTGATGGCGGAAATAACGGATTGCTGCTTGCCATAAGACATCCTGAAAAAGTAAAAAAACTGGCTGTTACAGGGGCAAACCTTCGTCCCGATACCACTGCTGTAATAACCGAGGGCTTCACCTTTATCAGTGCGTTTAAAGAGTCGCTTCAAAAAGAAAAGCAGGATGAGAATACAAAAAACACCCATAAGCTCCTTCACCTGATGGAAGCGGAACCGAATATTTCGACAACCCTGCTTCATAAAATTCAATGTCCCGCTCTTGTTATTAGCGGGGACCATGATGTGATCAAACCTTCTCACAGTATAGAAATTTATGAGAACATACAGCAGGCGTACTTATGGATTCTTCCGGCATCAGGCCACGGGACGTGCGTGGTTTATAAAGATGAATTCAATAAAAAGGTGCATGATTTTTTTAAAATGCCATACCGGAAAATTAATTGGATTGACTGGGAATAAAAACCGCCATTCCATTTTACAAGAATTTACAAATTTTGTTTCGTCTCTTTTCTTTTCAAAAGATAATAAACAGGAATGCCCAATAGCACCAGCCCGATTCCTGTCCAGGAAATTAGCGGTTTCGTGATGAGCAGGTTGATGCAGAAAAATGCAGCGAGTAATATATATATAACCGGGATAACAGGATATCCGAAAGCTTTATAAGGCCGTTCAGCTTCAGGCATCTTTTTCCGTAATATGAAAATGCCTGATATAGTGAAAATATAAAACAGGATAACGGCAAACATTACAAAATCAAGCAGCGTTCCATATTGTCCGCTCAGCGCAAGCAGGGATGCCCAGATAAATTGAATCCACAGCGCATTACCGGGTACGCCATACCTGTTATTATGAGCCATGTTATCAAAAAACAATCCGTCTTTTGCCATAGCCTGGTAGAGTCTTGCGCTGGCAAGCACCAACCCGTTATTGCATCCGAAAGTTGAGATCATAATCAGCACTGCCATCAATAAAGTTCCTGCTGATCCGAACATCATAGTTGCTGCTGCCGTACCAACGCGGTCATGTGTTGCAAATTGAATACCGGATGATAATGCATCCTGTGCGTCAGCAGCTCCCTGCAACGGCAGTACTCTCAGGTAGGCTACGTTTGCTAGTACATAGATGGAGCTGACTATTAACGTTCCTGCAAACAGGCTTAGCGGAATATTTCTTTTCGGTTCTTTTATTTCACCTGCAATAAATGTAACGTTGTTCCACGCATCACTGCTGAACAGCGAACCTACCAATCCGGCCCCAAAAGCGCCAACCAATGCCAGCCCCCCGATTTGAGTGATCATCCATACACCACTAACACTGTCCTTTTCCCAATGCTGCACATCCCAGAAATGAGCCAGGTTGAAATTCCATGTTTCGGTATTCCCGTAAACAAATATTCCTGCAATGATTAATCCGAACAAAGCAATGAGCTTTGCCGAGGTGAACAGTCGCAGGATGAATTTGCCATATTGGATACCGAGGCTGTTCAAAATGGTTAATACGAGGATGGAAAAAATTCCGAATAGCTGGGCAGCCGTTAGTTTATACAATCCTATTACGGGAAGCGTTGTTTGAAAGAAAACATTGTTATCACCCAGAGACGGGATCAGCACTCCTGTAAATTTTGCAAATGCAACGGCCACCGCAGCAATAGTTCCTGATTGCACAACAAAGAATAATGCCCAGCCATATAAAAATCCTATAAGCGGCTTAAATGCATTGCGCAGGTAAACATACTGCCCTCCCGCCTGCGGAAACATTCCTGCAAGCTCACCATAACTGAGTGCTGCAAACAATGTCATGGCTCCTGCTATGAGCCATGAAAGAAGCAACCATCCACCACCTCCGATCTGACGGGATATATCAGCGCTTACAATAAAAATTCCCGATCCTATCATGGAACCGGAAACAAGCATGGTTGCATCCAGCAATCCGAGGGATCGGGTTGATTCTTTTTCAGTAGTCATTATCCGGGGATGTGCTAACGTTACAGAGTGTTACGAATTTCTCAACCTGCTTTTCTTTGCGCTGTATCCGAAATAAATAATAAACCCGATGATGAGCCAGACAATTAACCTCGACCAGTTAGGCCAGCCAAGCCCGAAGATCATTGATCCGCAAACGATGATGCCTAAGATCGGAACAAGAGGGACCAGCGGAGTTTTGAATTCGCGTTTTGCCTCCGGATTGGTTTTGCGTAAAATAATAACACCGGCACAAACGAGCATGAATGCGAACAGCGTTCCGATGCTGGTCATATCACCCACAATATCTCCGGGAACAAACGCTGCAAATAATCCGACAAACAGAAACAGTATCATGTTTGATTTGTAAGGCGTTCTGAATGTAGGATGCAATTCAGAAAATATTTTCGGCAGCAATCCGTCACAACTCATCGAATAAAAAACCCTTGACTGTCCGAGGAGCATCACCAGGATTACAGAGGAGAATCCTGCCAGTATAGCCACAATCACCAGTTTGGCGAGCCATCCGTAACCGGTCATGTATGTTTCAATAGCAAAAGCAACAGAAGCTTCTTTTCCTGCATGCCGAAAATCCTCTGTGCTTGCCACCCCCGTGAGCACATACGCAAACAATATATACAGCACAGTACAAATGGCAAGTGATCCGAGAATTCCCACCGGCATATCTTTCTTTGGATTTTTTGATTCCTGCGCTGCTGTGGATACCGCATCAAATCCGATGAATGCAAAGAACACTACTCCAGCTGCACCGAGTATTCCGAGGATACCTCCGAAATTATGCGGCACCTCCTGTGTGTCAACATAGGTGGTGGCTTCAGGAATAAAAGGAGTATGATTTGCTGGATTGATAAATGACCATCCGAAAATGATGAAGAGAATAACTATAGCAACTTTAGTAATTACGATCAGCCCGTTTACAAAAGCAGATTCTTTAGTTCCTTTTATCAACAGCATGGTCAGCAATACCAGGATAAATAAAGCAGGTATGTTCATAATTCCATACATGCCTGCGGCATCGTGCTCAAAGGGTGAGTGCGACCACTGATACGGAATGGACGTGTCAAAAAATTTCATCAGCAACTTGTTTAAATATTCACTCCATGCAATGCTCACGGTTGCTGCGCCTAATGCATATTCCAAAACTAAATCCCATCCTATTATCCACGCTACCAGTTCGCCCATGGTTGCATAACTATATGTGTATGCACTTCCTGCAATAGGGATCATAGATGCAAATTCCGCATAGCATAATCCGGCAAGTGCACAGCCGACTCCGGCAATGATAAATCCTATTGTTACTGCAGGCCCGGCATTGTTTGCTGCAGCAGCAGCAGTACGGACAAACAAACCTGCACCGATGATTGCACCGATCCCCAGCGCAACAAGGTTGGTCGCATTCAGCGTGCGTTTCAATCCTTTTTCAGAATCATCCACTTCACGCATTAAAAGGCTTAACGGTTTTTTTACAAAAAGAGATTTAGACATAGATGGGATTTTGGAAGTTGGATGTTGGAAGGAGGAATTGCTATATTGTTATATTGCTAAATTGTTATATTGTTATATTGCTAAATTGTTATATTGTCCTGAAGGGATGCCTTCGGCATTAAATTGATAATTGAAAATTTTAATTCCAATTCTTACTTTTTTTTAATTCAGTAATATGTGCAAGGTGATGGTTGCAGTGCCA
>Ga0134123_10002557_pt1 | contig 11898 bp, 10 predicted proteins | sample KB303_FD_96460 | JGI IMG/M metagenome (GOLD analysis project Ga0134123, IMG submission 96460) | Terrestrial soil microbial communities without Nitrogen fertilizer from Kellogg Biological Station, Michigan, USA - KB3-0-3 | ecosystem: Environmental > Terrestrial > Soil > Unclassified ...
AACTGTCACCAGCTCGGCGACAAGGCGACGCGCGAGATGCCCGAGTCGCTGGGCCGGTTCTCGAGCTCGGTCGAGGCGTGGACGCGGCGCCTGCAGTCAGGACCGGGCGGCGGCACCATGGTGCGGACCATCGGCACGCTCAACACGTCGGACGGCGGACACATCCGGCGCCTCGCCGAGTGGACCGATCGCATACGCGCCGGCGAGCTGCCGACGTCGGCGCCGCCGCGGCCGCATGGCGTCGAGCGCAACATCGTCGTGACCGTGTACGACTGGCTCTCCCCCAAGTACTACCTTCACGATCTGATCGTGACTGATCGACGGAAACCTACCGTCAACGCCTTCGGCCCGATCTACGGGGCCGCCGAGCTCAGCACGGACGACCTGCCGATCCTCGACCCGATCAAGATCACGAAGACCACGATGCGCGTGCCGGTCCGCGACCAGGACGCCCCGAGCTCGGCGCTGGCGAACCCGGTCGTGGCGCCGTCGCCTTACTTCGGCACCGAGCAAGTGTGGGACTCGCGAGTCAACGCGCACAACCCGATGATGGATCAGGACGGGCGCGTGTACTTCACCGCGCAGAGCCGCTCGCCGAAGAATCCGCCCGCGTACTGCGTGGCCGCGTCGGGTCACCCGTCGGCGAAGGCCTATCCGCTCGTGGGAACGCCCGACGGGTTCGTGCAGAACTCGCGGCAGGTCACCGTGTACGACCCGAAAACCAGGCAGTTCGCGTTCATCGACACGTGCTTCGGCACGCACCACCTGAATTTTGCCGAGGACGCCGACAACACGCTGTGGCTCAGCAACAACCTCCAGAACGATCTGGCCATCGTCGGCTGGGTCAACACCAAGAAGTTCTGGGAGGCGCGCGATGCCGGGAAGTCGCAGGGCTGGACATCGCTCGTGGTCGACACCAGCGGAAACGGCAAGCGCGATGCCTATGTCGAGCCGAACCAGCCCGAAGATCCCGCCAAGGACAAGCGGATCGGTCTCGGCTTCTACGGCATCGCCTACAACCCTGTCGACGGATCCATCTGGGGCTCGAACATCGGTCATCCCGGATACGTGCTGCGGCTCGCGCCGGGCTCGAATCCTCCGGAGACGGCGCTGACGGAGGTCTACAAGGTCCCGCCTCCCGGTTACGGCATGCGCGGCTTCGACATCGATCGCCACGGTGTGGCGTGGGTGACGCTGGCGAGCGGACACATCGCCAGCTTCGATCGTCGCAAGTGCCGGGGGCGCCTCAACGGCCCGGGCGCGGCGGAAGGAAATCTGTGCCCCGAAGGCTGGACGTTCTATCCGATTCCCGGACCCGCGTTCGCCGGCCGCGACGGCGCGGCCGAGGGCCCGTACTACACGTGGGTCGACCAGCACGACATCCTGGGCCTCGGCGCGAACGCGCCGATCGGCACCGGCAACTTCTCCGACTCACTGCACGTCCTCACGTACGGAAAGGTCGTCGAGCTGCGAGTTCCCTACCCCATGGGCTTCTTCGCCAAGGGCATCGACGGCCGCATCGACGATCCAGGCCGGGGCTGGAAAGGGAGAGGCCTGTGGGTGACCTCAGGCAATCGAACGCCGATGCACATCGAGGGCGTGGATGCGCCGAGCCCCGGCGCGCCGGGCCGGACGCTGGCGAGCCCGCTCGTCGTGCACTTCCAGCTCCGCCCGGACCCGCTGGCGCACTGAACGATGGACGGCGCGTCGGCCCATTGGACCGACGCGCCGTGTGTGCCTCAGGGCAGGAGCTGAGGCTCGCCGTAGATGAAGTCGTCCATCACGACGAGATCACGGCCTCCGCGGTTATCGCCCCCGAGCTCGACATCACCGCTGGTAATCCGAACGAGGAAGATCTCTTCGCCAGCGTCGAAGGCGACTCCCAGGAACGAGAGGGTCTCGTGGCCCTTGGCCGCCGGCACGAAGCCGCTGAACAAGAGCGCGCCATTGACGTCGAAGTACTCGATCTTCGCGCTGTCATCCCGGTCCACGTCGGTGAAGACGCTGCCGAAGCCTCTACTGGTCGCTGCCTGGGCTGTGCCCGGGACGAAGAACAGGACCTCCGTGATCGGGCTCCCGAGCGCCGTGAACAGCCGCTGGGGGCTGAAAACGGCGAGCTTGTTCGAGGCGTCCGGACGGAGATTGTCGAATTCAATCGGCGCGACTCCCTCTTTGCCGCTCACCTGAAAGCCGGACCCCGGCGTGAAGAAGACCACGCCGCGCGGAGAGTTCTTGTTGAAGAAGTTGGCCGGCAGGTTGTTCGGCGCGGCAAACTGGTCCGGGACGCCGTCCCAGTTGATCTCGCGCCGGCCACCCGTGGACGTACCGCCCACCTTGTTGTCTGCTCCGAGGAAGTCTCGGAATTTCTCGACCGCCGCCTGGATGTCGGCCGGCGCTGATCCGGCCGCCTCGAAGACAAGGGGCGCGGCGACGGCGATCGCCGGCGTCGTCAGCGCCAGTGTCGCCATGGCAAAGGACACCACCCATGCTTTGGTCTTCCCTGTTTCTCGTTCCATTGACGCACCTCCGTTTTTGAACCTGTTGGACGTCTTCACGCATCTCTCCTTGAGGGCCGTTTTCGAGGCGAGGCCTGTCCCGAGCTCGAGCTGCCCTCGTCGACGGATTACGGACGAGCGGGGTGAACGTTTCCGTGAGACCGCGCGAAATCGGCGGCTCGACTCTTTTCTCGGGGGCGAAACTTTCGTGATCCAGTCTCGTATCTCTGGGAGTGGCGGTAGTGGCTGACCTCGACCTCGGCGGCGCCGACGCGGCCATGGAGCGCTACGCCAGCGGCGATGAGGCTGCCTTCGGAGAGCTGTACGACGCGATCGCGCCGCGCCTGCTGGGCTTCTTGCACAAAGCCACGCGGGACGCCTTCGCTGCGGAGGACCTGATGCAACAGACGCTTCTGCACATGCACCGGGCTCGTGGCTCCTTCATATCGGGCGCCCCGGTGTTGCCGTGGGCCTTTGCCATTGCGCGGCGCCTGATGACCGACCGTGCCCGACGGCGGCGCGTCGAGCAGCGTCTGTTTGCAGAGTCTCCGGCAGACGACGATCGGATGGCGCACGAGCCCAACGCGGCCACGGAGACCGCCGAGGACGTCCTGCACGTGCGCCGTCTCGCGCAGTGCTTGCAGCTGCGAATGGATGCGCTCCCCGAGCTCCAGCGAACGGCGTACCGGCTCCTCCAGCAGGAAGACCTGAGTCTCAAGAAAGCCGCGGAGGTACTGGGAACGTCTGTGACCGCCGTGAAGCTGAGAGCCCATCGCGCCTACGTGGCGTTGCGGGCTGCGGTTCGCGAAGCGGGAGGAGCATCGTGAGCGATGAGCTCCGGGCCCGGGTGCTGGCGGCAGCCGCCGCCGAGCCGTCGCCGACGCGCGCGGTAGTCAGCCGCCGCAACATGCTCATCGGGGTAGCCGCGGCCGCCAGCGGGATCGGCGCGTTCATGGTCTTCGCGGAGTGCATGTCGGGGAGCCAGCTGCTACGCCTCGGCGGCGAAGTAGTCCCGCAGCAAAGCCTGGAGCGATCGGTCTGGCTGGTCGCGGCAACCGTCGGCGGTGCACTTGGGGTTGGCGCGATGGCGCTGTGGCTAGCGCTCGGGAGAGGCCGATCGATGCTTGGAAGGTCGCGCCGGTGGCTTCTCTACGGAGGCGTTTTGATCCCCGTCAGTCTCCTGGCGTGGAAGGTAGGCTGCAGCATCGTGTTCGGTGACCCCATGGTGCCGTGGCCGGAGCGACCGGGGGAGCGATGCCTCGCGTTGACGCTGCTCGTCGCGGCGGGGCCTCTCCTGTCATTCCTCGCCATTCGCCGGCGCGCGCCCGTCCACCCCGCCCTCAACGGGGCGGTCATGGGATTCGCGGCCGGCGCGTGCGCGTGGGTCGCCGTGGACGCCTGGTGCCCGGTGGCTTACGTGCCGCACTTGCTACTCGGCCACGTCCTGCCACTTTTCGTGCTCGCCGGCGCAGGCGCGCTGCTCGGTCAGACGCTCCTATCGCTGCGGCCGCGCTGACGTCCGCTCAGGCTCTCGCTTGCTGGAACTCGATCGTGTTGCCGTCGGGGTCGTTGCACAGCATCTGCACGCCGCCGCCCGGCTGCACGTTCTCGACATACTTGATGCCCTCGCGCTCGAGCGTGGCCTTCATCGCGTCGTAGTCGGCCACCTCGAAGCACGTGTGGCGTCCGAGCGGGCTGATCGGCGCGCCCGGCCCGGGCGGCTGCATCTCGGACTGGATGATGTGGATCTGGGGGAAAATGCCGGGCGTCCCCAGCCAGTAGCCGCCCGACTTGAACGCCGGCCGCGTCAGCACCTGGAATCCGAAGACCCGGCAATAGAAGTCCTTCGCACGCTCGGCGTCGGCGGTCGCGATGCCCTCGTGCTGGACGCGAACCACGTGCGCCCCCGTCACCGGTCGAATCCGCTCCCGCGCCGTATCCAGTGCCATCGTCGCCTCCCGCGCGCCTCATCCTCCAGCGCGCGAGAGAATTATACGTGGGATAGGCCGGCTTTGTGTGTTTGCGGTCCGCCTGCCGAAGGCGCATCATGGGCCGCGCGAGCGCGGCCGCCCCAAGCCGCGACGCAGGGAGACGACCCGCCATGACCGCTCGCTCGAAGAATCACGACTGGCTCGCCCAGACCGTCGAAGACGTGCTCGAACCCGGCCTGCCGATCTGCGACCCGCATCACCACCTGTGGGACCAGGTGACCGGGCGAGTCGCCCCGCGCTACCTGATCGACGAGATCGCGGAAGACGTGAACGCCGGTCACAACGTCGTGTCGACGGTGTTCATCGAGTGCGGCGCGATGTTCAAGAGCGACGGGCCCGAGGCCCTGCGGCCCGTCGGCGAGACCGAGTTCGTGAACGGGATCGCCGCCATGAGCGCCTCCGGGCTCTACGGCAAGACGCGCATCGCCGCCGGCATCGTCGGGACCGCCAACCTCCGGCTCGGCGACGGCGTGGCCGCCGTGCTCGACGCGCAGATCGCCGCCGGCGGCGGCCGGTTTCGCGGAATTCGGCTAGGCGCTGCCTGGGACCCGAGCGACTCCGTGCCCAGCCACCGGACCAGGCCCGGGCAGGGCTTGCTCCTGCGCGACGACTTCCGCAAGGGGTTCGCCCACCTGGCGCCGCGCAAGCTCACGTTCGAGGCGTGGCTCTACCATCATCAGATCCCGGACGTCACCTCGCTGGCGCGCGCGTTTCCGGGCACCACGATCATCCTGAACCACTTCGGCGGGCCGCTCGGCATCGGTCCCTACGCGGGCCGCGCGAAGGACATCTACGCAGAGTGGCGCAAGGCGATCAGCGAGCTGGCCACCTGCCCGAACGTCGTCGCCAAGCTCGGCGGCATCAACATGGAGATCAACGGGTTCGGCTGGCACGAGCGCTCTCGCCCGCCTGGAAGCCAGGAGCTCTGCGACGCCACCCGCCACTACTACGAGTTCACCATCGAGCAGTTCGGCGTCGATCGGTGCATGTTCGAGTCGAACTTTCCGGTGGACAAGGCCAGCTGCAGCTACACGGTCTTGTGGAACTCGTTCAAGCGCCTGACGAAGGGCAGCTCGGCTGCGGAGCGGGCCAAGCTATTTCACGACACGGCGGCCCGTGTCTATCGGCTCTAGCGCTAACGCGCTGGCGGCGCGACTGAGACGCCCTGGACGCCGTTGCGCGCGATCGCCTCGGCCACCAGGCCCGACGCCTTGACGTCCTCGACGAAGCCGCGCAGGAACTGCGCGGCCGCCTCGCGAGCCTTCGCGGTGCCGACCGCCTGCTGGACGGCGGTGAACTGGCCGTCGAGCACGCGCGCGCCCGGCAGCTTCTGGACTTCGGTCAGGAGCCCCGGCCGCAGCCCCGCCAGCGCCTCGAGCTTGTCGTTGACGAACGCCTGGACCGCGCCCTCTCCGGTCTTGGTGAGCACGAGCTTCGCGCGCTTCACGGTGCGGACCAGATAGAGCCCGTAGGCGCTCTGCTCGGTCACGGCGATGCGGACGCCTTCCCGATCGACCTCGTCGACCGAGCCGATCGGCGAGCCCGCCGGCACGATGTAGGTCGACGGAATCTCGAGGTAGGCAGCCGTGAACGCGATCTCGGCGGCGCGCTGCGGCTCGGCGCCGAGGAAGGCGACGTCCCACACGCCGGTCCGGACGGAGTCGCCGAGCTTTCCGGCACTCTCGAACTTGATGAACTCCACCGGCGCGCCGACCCGCCGGGCGAGCTCTCGTCCGAGATCGGATGCGACGCCGCGCGGCTCGGTCGCCGACGAGCCGGGCGTGACGAGCAGGAAGTTGCCGTGGTTGAGACCGATCCGGAGCTTGCCGGTCGGAGCCAGCTCGGACCGCACTGCCGGAGTGATTTCAGTAGCCATGGCGCCGGACGTTAGCACGAACCGGGCGCCCCCGCTATGCCGAGCCGGCGCATCCCGGTATGCTTCCCCCACGAGGAGCCCCCCATGACCGACACGAGTCGTCCGCCCAGACCGACCACGCTCGAGATCGACCTCGACGCCGCCGCGGGCAACGTGCGCGCCGTGCGCCAGCTCGTGGGCCCGGAGCGGAAGATCTTCGCCGTGATCAAGGCCGACGGCTACGGCCACGGCGCCGCCGAGATGGGGCGCGTGTTCGCCGCGAACGGCGCCGACGCGCTGGGCGTCGCGGATCTGGCGGAAGGCATCCGCCTGCGCCGGCGCGGGCTCACCTGCCCGATCCTCGTCTACCCCAACTCGCTTCCGGAAGCTGCTCCGAGCGCTCTCGCGCACGGGCTCATTCCGACGCTCGTCGATCTCGAGGGCGCGCGGGCGTACGCCGACGCGGCCGCCGGGCCATGCGACGTGTTCGTCAAGATCGACGTCGGGCTCGAGCGGCTCGGCGTGCCGGCGGAGCAGGCGGTGAAGGTCATCACGGCCATGCTGGAGCTGCCCCACCTGCGGCTGGCCGGAATCTGCGCGCATCCCCACGCGCCGGTCGGCGCCGATCCCGCCTACGCCGAGTGGCAGCTCGGGCGCTTCACCGCCGTGATCGACGAGCTGGCGGCACGCGGCGTACGGGTTCCCACCCGACTGCTCGCCGCCTCGCCCTTCGTTCTCAGATTCCCCCAGACGTACCTCAATGCCGTCGATCCGGGTCGGATGCTCTACGGCATCACGTTCCCCGGCGAGACCTCGCCCGTCCCGCTCCGGCCCACGCTCCGCGCGCTCACGACGCGCGTCATCGCGCTCAAGGAGCTGACCCCGCGCGAGCGCTTTGCCGAGCTGGCGCCGTTTCCGGTGAAATCGCTCATGCGGCTCGGCGTCATCCCGATCGGCTCGGCGGATGGGCTCAGCTGGCTCCACGCCGGCCGCGTGCTCGTGCGCGGGCGAGCCGTTCCGATCGTCTCCGGCCCGTCGCTCGAGCACACGCGGATCGATCTGACCGAGGTGCCGGACGCGCGCGTTGGCGACGAGGTAGTGATCATCGGCCGCCAGGGCGGCGCGGAGATCACTCCGGCCGAGGTCGCCAAGCAGCACGGTCTCGGGCCGCATCACGTGGCCACAACGGTCGGGCCGCGCGTCGCGCGCGTCTATCTGTCGGGCGGCGTACCGGTGAAGACCGACTGAAGTGCGCGCTGCAGGCCGTCGCGGGGCTGGGGCCCCGCCGGCCGAGGCGCGCTTATAGATAAGTCAGGACGCGTCAGACGCCGGCGAATGGCGCCGCGAGATCGCGTGGTTGACTCCGGGGTCTGCTCGCACTACGGTTAGCGCCGGCGGATGCCGGGGCGCGGGGAGGCGCAGCGGGCGCCCCGCTCGGCATCGGTCGCGTCCGGTCCTCGAGGGGAGCGCTCGGTGCAGCTCAAGACGCTCAACGGGGATGTTGCGAAAGCTGTCGGCCGCGGCGAGGGGCAGGCCCGCGCGCTGTCGGATCTGCTGGTGCGCGACACGCCGGTCGCCTACGCCTTCATCGCCCCGGCGTTCTTCCTGCTGCTGTTCCTGGTCGCCTACCCGTTCGTCCTGTCGGTCTGGCTGAGCCTGAGTGACGCCCGCGTCGGCGAGGCCGGCGCCTTCGTCGGGCTCGAGAACTTCCAGCGGCTCCTCACCAGCTCGATCTTCCTGCAGACGCTGCAGAACTCCATCATCTTCACGGCAGCGGCCCTGGGCGCCAAGACCGTCTTCGGGATGGCGCTGGCGCTCCTGCTCTTTCGTATCGGACGGTTCAAGCGTCTGATTCGCGGCGCGGTGCTGCTGCCGTTCATCGTGCCGACGGCTCTGAGCACGCTGGTGTGGTGGTGGATGTTCGAGCCCCTGTACAGCGTCGTGAACTGGACCCTCAAGAGCCTGCACATCGTGAGCCGGGACATCCCGTGGCTGCCGGACCCGTACCTGGCGATGTTCACCGTGGTCCTGGTCAACACCTGGCGCGGCCTGCCGTTCTTCGCAATCACCATCCTGGCCGGGCTCGTGGCGATTCCCCGGGAGCTCTACGAGGCGGCCGAATCGGACGGAGCCGGCCCGGTCAGCCGCTTCTGGCACATCACTGTTCCCCTCCTGAAGCCCGTGCTGGGCGTGGTGATCCTGTTCTCCGCGATTTTCACGCTGGCCGACTTCAACATCGTGTACGTCCTGACCAAGGGCGGCCCGATGAACATGACGCACCTCTTCGCCACGTACTCGTTCGCGCTCGGCCTCCAGGGTGGCCAGATCTCGCAGGGCGCGGCCGTCTCGCTGTTCCTGTTTCCGATCCTCCTGATCGTGGTCTTCACACAGCTCCGGATGGTCCGGCGGGCGACGACCTATGAATAGCGCGGCACGCTGGGCCCGGCGCATCCGGCCCGTGTTCACCCTGTACGTGCCGGTCACGCCGTTCGTGCTCTTCGCGCTGTTCCCCCTCTACTTCATGCTGGTGACGTCCTTCAAGAAGAACGCCGAGCTCTACGACGTCAACGCGGTGCCCTTCCTGATCGGACGCGGCGTCACGTTCGGCCACTACGAGCTGCTCTCGAAGGACACCCTCTTCTGGAGCTGGTTCCTGAACAGTCTGATCGTCAGCCTGGCCGCGACCGTCATCTCCGTGGTGCTCGGCGTGCTCGCCGCGTACCCGCTGGCGCGCCTGAAGTTCCCGGGGGCGAATTCCTTCGGCGTGGCCATCTTCGTCACGTACCTGGTGCCGCCGTCGCTCCTGTTCTTGCCGCTCAGCACGGTGGTCGCCCGGCTGGGTCTCTCGGACAGTCTCTGGGCGCTCGTCGTCACGTACCCGACGTTCCTCGTCCCCTTCTGCACCTGGCTCCTCATGGGCTACTTCCGCACAGTGCCGAAGGAGATCGAGGAGTGCGCGATGCTCGACGGCTGCAACCGGCTCCAGACGCTGGTGCGGATCCTGCTACCGGTCGCGGTGCCCGGCGTCATCTGCGCCGCGCTCTTCGCCTTCACGCTGTCGTGGAACGAGTTCCTGTACGCACTGGTCTTCGTCTCGCCGGCCGAGCTGAAGACCATGACCGTGGGCGTCTTCTCCGAGTTGATTCGCGGCGACATCTACTACTGGGGCGGGCTGATGGCGGGAGCATGCATCGGCTCGCTCCCGATCGTGGTCGCGTACGTCTTCTTCCTGGACTACTACGTCTCGGGCCTGACGGCGGGCGCCGTCAAGTAACCACCCAGAGGAGGCCGAATCATGACGAGACTCAGTGCTCCGACCGTCCTCAATTCGCGTCGCGTGAGCCGGCGTCGCTTCCTCGGCACGACCGGCGCCGGCCTCGCCGGTGTCCTGGCCTCGGGAAAGGCTCCGGCAATCGCGCAGACCCGTGAGCTGACATTTCTCTCCATCGCGAGCTTCGTTCCAGAGACGGACAAGGAGCTGAAGCGGCAGCTCGACGAGTGGGGCGCGAAGAACAAGGTGAAGGTGCGGCTCGACATCATCGCCCACCTGCAGCTACAGACCAAGAAGGCCGCCGAGGTCCAGGCGCGCTCCGGTCATGATCTCACCGCGCTGGGCCCCGGGCTCGGCGACGCCGATCTCTATTACGACTATCTGGCGGATCTGAACGACGTCGCGGCCGACGTCGCGCCCAAGAGCGGCGGCTGGCTCAACCCCAACGACTACCTGATCCGCGGCAAGTGGAAGCTCCTCCCCTGGTGGCAGCCGCCGTTCCCCATGGCGGTGCGCACCGACCTGCTCGAGCAGCTCAACGAGAAGAATCCGGACACGTGGGAAGACTGGCTGCGGATCGGCAAGAAGGGTAAAGCCATCGGGCACCCCTTCGGCACGGCCATGGGTCACAGCGGCGATGCCAACGTCACCCTGCTCTCGATCCTGTGGTCGTACGGCGGCTCCTATGTGGGCAAGGACGGCAGGACGATTACCATCAACTCGAAGGAGACGCGTCAGGCGATGGATTTCGTCAAGCGTCTCTACACCGAGGCCATGGATCCGGAGGTGCTGGCCTGGGACGACGCCAGCAACAACCGCTGCCTCAACGCCGGCAAGTGCATCGCGATCCACAACCCGATCAGCGCCTACGAGTCGGCCAAGAAGGACAAGGTCCTGGTGCCGGGAACGCAGCGCGAGATCGCGGAGGTCGTCGACCACATCAACACGCCGCGCGGGCCGGCGGACCGCAAGGCGACGACCGGCTTCTGGTGTGTGGGGATCTGGAACTTCTCGAAGAACCAGGATCTGGCCAAGGACTTCCTGCGGTATCACTTCCAGCCCGACAACCAGAACAAATGGGTGGACGCCGGGCACGGCTTCAACATGCCGTTCCTGACGAATCTGACGAAGCACGCCGTCTACAAGAGCGACAAGCAGTACCGGTTCATTCCGGAGGTCGCGAAGGTGACGGTCCCGCCCTCCTGGCCAGGCCCGACGACCGCCGCATCTCAGCAGGTCTGGGACCTCTACATCATTCCCGACATGTTCGCGCAGCATGCGATCGGAAAAATGACGGCCGACCAGGCGATCGCCTGGGCCGAGAAGGAGATGCAGGAGATCTACGCGGGGCGCAAGCGCAGGCCCTGAGCCGCCGTTTCAGGAGGCGCTGTCGCCGGCGCTCGCGCGATAGTGGGTCGCGTAGGCGTGGCGGCAGCGCTCGCGGAGCGCGATCTCGTCGGGGAAGAGTCCGGCGAAGCGCGCCGGAGAAATCTCGTCGAGATCGAGTGACGGCTTGCCGTCGAGGATCCATTCCGCGATCGCCTCGCCGAGCGCGGGCGAGACGCTGAGCCCGCCGACGCAGCAGCCGCTCATGACCCACGCGCCGGAAACGCCCGGGAGGGGCCCAACGAGATAGCGATCGTCCGCGGTGAGCGTCGGCAGCCCGCCGCGGTGCTCGGCCACACGGATCGTCGGGTCCTGGAAGATCGGGAATTGCTCGCGCACGCTCCGGGCGAGCCGCCACAGCACCTCGATGTCGAGCGGCAGGTCCGCCATGTCGAACGACGGCGGCAGCGTGGCCGCCTCGAGCTGCAGAGGATCGGGCTCGTACCCGCCCAGCATGAGGCCGCCGCGCTCGTGGCGGACATACACGTTGGCGTCGATGACGCGGGCGATCGGGAACTCGGGACCGACGCCGGCAATCGGCTCGGTGATCAGAAGCTGATGGCGGGTCGGCACGACCGGTAGGGCCGCGCCGAGCCGGCCCGCGACGAGCCGGGCCCACGCGCCGGCGGCGTCCACCACGGCGCGCGTGCGGATCGTGCCGCGTTCCGTTCGCACGCCCTCGACGCCTCGCGCATCGAGGTCGAAGCCTATCGCCGGAGTCTGCGGGAGCAGTACGGCCCCGAGCTTCTCCGCGGCGCGGCAGTACCCGATGGGTAGCTCGGAAGGCTCGACGTTACAGTCGGTCGGGCTCCACGTCACCGCGACGATGCCGCGCTCGCCGAGGATCGGCAGCCGCCGCCGCGCTTCCGGGACCGAGACGAGCTCGATCGGCACGCCGGC
>Ga0134123_10002560_pt1 | contig 11892 bp, 12 predicted proteins | sample KB303_FD_96460 | JGI IMG/M metagenome (GOLD analysis project Ga0134123, IMG submission 96460) | Terrestrial soil microbial communities without Nitrogen fertilizer from Kellogg Biological Station, Michigan, USA - KB3-0-3 | ecosystem: Environmental > Terrestrial > Soil > Unclassified ...
AATTTCCCAATTTCCCAATTCTGCAATTTCCCAATTGCTTCTATCCGTAAATTTGTATCAATCTCTACTTATGAGCCAGGCAACAACTCCGCCCCCTGCTTTAACAGCTAAGGATTTTGCAACCGACCAGGAAGTGCGCTGGTGCCCGGGTTGCGGCGACTATTCGATACTAGCACAAGTTCAAAAGGTAATGCCTTCGCTGGGTATACCTCGTGAAAACATTGTGATCATTTCAGGTATCGGGTGTAGTAGTCGTTTCCCCTACTACATGAACACGTATGGAATGCATTCAATTCACGGAAGGGCAACTGCCATAGCCAGCGGACTTAAGGCAACGAGGCCGGAGCTCAGTGTATGGATCGTTTCAGGCGATGGCGATAGCCTCAGTATTGGCGGCAACCATACCATTCATCTATTGCGCAGGAACTTTGATCTGAATATACTTCTATTCAACAACCAGATCTATGGCCTTACGAAGGGTCAGTATTCGCCTACGTCGGAGGAAAACAAAGTGACCAAGTCCACTCCATTTGGAAGTATCGACCATCCTTTTAATCCGATGGCGCTTGCACTGGGGGCCGATGCAACATTTGTTGCACGGAGCATGGACCGTGATCCCAAGCACTTGCAGGCAATGCTACTTCGCACCAACCAGCATAAGGGCGCATCATTCCTTGAGATCTATCAGAATTGCAACATCTTCAATGATGGGGCATTTGAGGTATTCCCCGAAAAGTCGACCAAGCCTGAAGAGACATTGTTCCTTGAGCACGGAAAGCCGTTGATATTTGGCGCAGCCCAAAATAAGGGAATCAGACTTGAAGGCTTTACTCCAACCGTGGTGAGCCTTGAAAATGGATATTCGCCCAATGATCTTTGGGTTCATGATGAAAATGATGTTTACAAGGCGCAGATCCTTGTAAGAATGTTTGATGATCCCAAAAAGCCCTCACACTTACCACGGCCATTCGGTGTTTTCTATGAAACCGAACGTCCATGTTACGAGGAGATCATGGCGTTGCAAATTGAAGACGTCATTGCCACTAAGGGCAAGGGTGATCTCGACAAGCTACTCCGAGGTAATGAAACGTGGACGATCAACTAGACCACCGGTAAAGAAAGGAGTCAGGAGTCAGGAGTCAGAAGTCAGAAGAAACGCAACGGGTGACCATTGGTAGATGCCAGGTGACCGGCTGCAGTAGCTCCTCCTTGAATTTTTTCCCCATAAATATTTGCCATCCTCAAACCAACAATCATTCGGTTTATTACCCCATTTGCACTTCTTAATTCGCGCTTCCTCATTCGTGCGCATTAGCGTTTCACTATTCGCGTCCATCCGCGTATAAAAAAAATGCCGACGATAGAAATCGCCGGCCTGTGCTTACCTCTGAAACCACAAAAAGAAAGACGTTATTATAGTCAGGTAAATATTGACAAGCTTAAAATATATATACAGTTAGTCCTGATCAGATTCATCGCTAAAAACTTTTTGAAGAAGGGTCACTGGATGGGATACGGAAAACTCCACAAGGGAGCATATCTGGATAAAGGAAGAATGATTTAGTAATTGAATTTGGCGTTACCCTCTCCTGCAAATGCGGGATGGGGAATTGGATAGTTGGAGGTGGAAATTGGATAGATGCACAGGAGAATTGAATAAGTTTCAGTGCATAAGCATGGCTAAATTAAATACATCTTTGATAAATAACAATAATTTCGCCGATATTTTTTTGCTGCGATCAAAAACTTTTTTATGACTCTGACCCGTTCAACTCCTTCTCCGCAGCCTTGAATGTTTTTTTCTTCTTATAGTTATACCACCACTCCGGTGCGGTCTTCTTCATTACCGTGTCAATGTTCCTCATTCCAAGTAGGTTCCAGGCACCTTTCAACTTACCTGTCAGCGAGGTTTGCAGTGCTCGCAAACTCATTGCAAATCCGCTGTCGAGATATTCCATATGATGCCAATAACCTGCAGGCATGAACAGTGTATCGCCATGCTCGAGGATCACTTCATATCCACGCGCGTACTTCAATGCAGGATAATCGGTTTCTTTCAGTTTATTATTGGTGGCATCGAAATAGTGCTCAAAATTGACAAAGCTCAATACCTCCCAGGGCTTGCGGTAAAGTTTGTGCTGCTCTTCAAATGGAAACAATAAGACTCTTTTTTTACCACCGAATTGAGTATGAAAAATGTGCGACAGATCGATATCAAAATGCATATGCGTAATAGAACCTCTGCCACCAACGAATAACATCGGATATCTTTTCACAAATCCAGAAGCAAGTTGTTCCGGCCAGGCAAAGTCAGCAATAAGCTGTGGAGCATGATCAAAAATATTGAACAGAAAAATTCTCCATTCTGCAGGACCCTTTCTCACCATATCAATGTAATCCCCAAATAGCATGTAATCATCCGCTGTGTTAATCGGTGTGTAAGCATCGCTCTTTACGTTATTATAAACTCCAACGCGAACATTACCCACCACCTCCTTGAAAAGGTCCCAGTTCCACCTTTCCAAAGCAGGCCATTGCTTTGCCAATCCCGATATCACGATCGGCCTCATCGGGTTGTAGTAATCGTTCCTGAATTCTTCAGGATCGATATTTTCGACTTTCTTTACAGGCAGTAATTCCATAACCTGGGGGTTTTAACCGACAAAAATAAAAAAATACGAAATTGTCGGCTCTTTTTCCAACTGATTTACAATCGTTTTACAAAATTCTTATTAACACCGTCTATTGGCCAATGCTCGTACGAATTTATGAAGAAGATCCACAGCCCAGGCAGATGAAGATGGTAATAGACGTATTACGATCGGGGGGTATCATCATTTATCCCACGGATACAATTTATGGCCTTGGGTGTGATATCTATCAACAGAAATCCATCGAGCGCATTTGCAGGTTAAAACAGATCCAACCTTCCAAAGCTAAGCTTTCATTTATATGTGATGACCTCGGACATTTGAGTCAATACGCAAAGCAATTACCCAACCCGATTTACAGATTGATGAAGGAGCTACTGCCCGGCCCTTATACATTTATATTGCCTGCCAGTAAACAGGTTCCGAAAATCTTAAAGACAAAAAAAGATACGATAGGGCTTCGAGTTCCTGACAACAATATTGCGCGCACAATTGTTCGGGAATTGGGTCATCCTATTTTGAGTACTACTTTACCTGGAGAAATTGCAGAAGATCTTGTAGATCCTGAAGTCATTCACGACAAGTTTGAGAATACGGTTGAACTGGTCATCGACGGAGGAATAGGTGGATTAATTCCTTCTACTATTATAGATTGCACTGGTCCAGAGCCGGAAATTGTAAGGCAAGGACTAGGTGTGTGGAATAATTAAATTAATTCTATTAATGAGCGAATACAAATCATATTTCCCCGATTCCCTTCAACTTGAAACGCCACGTGTTCAACTCAGAATAATGCGTGAAAATGATTTCGATTCTTTGAAAGAACTCACTAGCGACCAGGAGATTTGGAAATACTTTACAAAGAACCTGGCGATTGAAACAGAACTCAAAAAATGGATGAATGAAGCGTTCGAGGATCGAAAACAGGAGAGGCGTGTCCCATTTGTAATATTCGATAAAGACGAACGAAAGATATGTGGATCTACCAGCTATGGAAACATCTCGTTCTACGACAAACGAATTGAAATTGGATGGACATGGTTAGGAAAAGAATTTAGGGGATCGGGCGTGAACCGACAGGCAAAATTTGCGCTCTTGAGTTTTGCATTCGAGGTGCTCAATATGGAGCGCGTGGAATTAAAAACTGATAATTTGAATGAACGATCCAAAGCAGCGCTTCGAAAAATTGGAGGAAAAGAAGAAGGCGTGTTGAGAAGTCATATGCTGATGCATGACAACAGAAGAAGAGACTCAATTTATTTTAGTTTCCTCAAACCGGAATGGGAATTTGTAAGGAGGAACTTCTTTGTTGATTTGATGTAAAAGGTCCGACCTTTCTAAAAAGGTCGGACCTTTTTTTATGCTCTTTTACGATTGTTGTGCTTTGCTCTGTAGATGTGATGGCTGGCCCGCCTTTGCTCTCTCTTAATTTGCTTTCTTTCACGCGGTCCAATGTGACCATCGTCATTTTTTGCTGTGCGCACATCTTTGCGAATTTCTTTCTGCTCATTGGCAAGTCTCTTTGCTTCTGGCCTGGTCAACTCTCCACTCTTTGCACCTTGAGCAATGCGAGATCTTTCGTGGCGTGACTGTTTCTTAATCGTCTGTCCATTTGCGTTGATTACGGCAACGCTTAAAAGGAGGATAAAGGGTACAATGAACTTCGTTTTCATGATTACGGTTTTTGTTTTTCAAAAATGCTATATCATAGACTGACAGTGATCAGCCTGGTTTAATATTAAAACGCCGGGAATAGAAAATTAAATATCAAATTCCAATTCTGGGACAGGAATACATTGGAATGAGCGACGATGATAGGGAGTAAGTCCATGCTCCTCAATAGCCTTTCTGTGGCAAGCAGTAGCGTATGCTTTATTGGTGTTCCAGCCGTATTGAGGGAACTTTTTATGGAGACGGATCATAAAATCGTCCCTATAGGTTTTGGCAAGAATGCTTGCGGCTGCAATTGAGGCGTAGGTAGCGTCGCCCTGGATCACACAGAGATGAGGTACCTTCTTATACTTGGTAAAACGATTTCCGTCGATCAATAGAAACTGTGGCTTCTCTTTTAGTTTACGAATTGCAAGGTGCATCGCTTTAAAAGATGCCTTTAAAATATTAATCCTGTCAATTTCCTCATGATCCACCTTCGCTACGGCAAAACAGATTGCAGTGGCTTCGATATAAACGCGTAGTTCTGCCCGATGCTCAGGTGTTACCTGCTTAGAGTCGTTAAGTAATGGATGAAAAAAACCCTGGGGAAGAATAACAGCCGCCGCAAATACGGGACCTGCGAGGCATCCACGACCTGCTTCATCGCAGCCGGCTTCAATCAACTCTTCATTGTGATGGCTTTTCAGCATAAGCAGCCACAAACTAAATGAACTTGCCACTAAAAAAAACAATTGTGAAAAAGTTTTGTTTCAGGTTCTGCTTTTAAAGCGAGGGCTCACGTGTTTTCCACAGTTGATTGGTAGACACATGTGGTATTAGGTATAAGGTATTGGGTATTGGGTTGTCGAGATTCAGCGATCAAAAGTTCTGTATTCATACCTTAATATCCAATACCCAAAACCCCACATTCGGGTATACGTTACGTTAACTGAATTCAGTAACTTTCTATCCTTATCAGCCTTCACATGCGATCCAAATTGCTGTTGGTACTCACACTTATTGTTGCAGTGCTTGTCATATTCGTCAGCATCAATTCAAGAAATACGAAAAAGCCAATCGGCAATGTTTCAAAGCCTCTTGTTGAAGCCAACACTAAAGAATGGATTCCGCCATCGATTGATACCGTAAATAATGACAGTCGCGGTGACTTAATCCGTTACGGTCGCGAGCTTATCGCCAACACATCGAAATTCCTCGGACCGAAGGGTACAGTTTCAAGACATAGCAATGGATTGAATTGCCAGAACTGTCACATTGATGCCGGCACACGTTCTTTTGGGAATTCATTTTCCGCAGTGGCCTCAACATATCCCAAATTCAGGGAGCGTAGTGGAAAAATTGAATCAGTAGAATTTCGCGTCAATGAGTGTATGGAAAGAAGTTTAAATGGGAAGAAGTTGGACAGTCTTAGTAGGGAAATGTTAGCCATGGTATCGTATATGAAATGGGTAGGCCAACACGTTCCCAAAGGAGTTAAACCCATTGGAGCGGGGACAGAGGAGTTGCCGTATTTGAATCGCGCGGCTAATGCATCGAAGGGAAAAGAAATTTTTATCAAGAAATGTCAGACCTGCCATGGAGCAGATGGTCAGGGGAAATTTCTTACTGACTCTACCGGTTACCTATATCCGCCTTTGTGGGGACCACATAGTTACAATGTGAGTGCAGGTTTATACAGGCTCTCGCGATTTGCAGGTTATGTAAAGAACACGATGCCCTTTGGATCATCACATAAAAATCCTCAGCTAACAAATGAAGAGGCATGGGACGTTGCCGCTTTCGTGAATTCGCAGCCACATCCTGTTAAGCTATTTAAGTATGACTGGCCAGAAATAAAATCGAAACCGGTTGATTATCCTTTCGGTCCTTATGCTGATGGTTTTTCAGAAGAGCAACATAAGTATGGGCCCTATCCTCCAATTAAAGAAGTCAAAGACCGACTCGCAAAATCTTCAAGCACCGCAAAAAAATAGCTGCAGCATTGCCGCAGCTATTAAAATAAATTTCATTGATAAATTAACCGGCAAAGCAATATGCGCATCCATTCTCCTGAGAACGGCCAACAGCCCACACTCCAGAAGGCACAACCTGGATGCCCGGCAACAAGCCAGATACCCAATCTTGTTTAACCGCTGCCGCATCACCGCCAGACATTTGTGCAGCAACTGCTGAGTACACGGTTAAAGCCGCATCACAACAACAGAACATTACACCGCTTGCCTGAAGGTCATTTATACCAATTGGAACCGGACCAAATCCTGGAACAACAAAATCATCAGCCTTGGGTTGCCAGAACGGATTCCTGGTGGCTGGAGCTTTTGTCTTAGGATCGGGAGCTTTAAAGAACTCTCCGAATTTGTATTTTTCCCAGAGTCTGTTTTCCATTGCATAGCCAATGGCAGCGTGACGGAGTATCACAACTACACCGCAATCTTTTGAAGGCGTGCCCGTCTTTTCATTGGTTACTAAAAAAATTCTTGGCCATGCAAAAGGGAAAATCTCATTCGGTTCTGTTACATCAAATACGATCTTATGTTTTTTTCCTTTGAGCTTGCTGAACCATTCGTCGGCATCAGCATAAATGTGATTGTTGTTCTGTTCTCCGGCCTGAGCGCTAAGAGACGACAGTGACCCGAGACTAAGCGCCGCTGCTCCAGCAGCAAATGATGATAGAAATTCTCTGCGCCTTGTCTTCGGATGGAAATTGAGCTCTTCCATACAGTAAATTTTTGATGAGGAAATGATTTGGGATGAACTAAAAAAGCTACGACAAAAAAACGACTTCCGAAAACCGATTTCAATACCCTAATGTGGGTACATGACTGCTCCCTGCTGTACTTTTGCGGCCATTATGCAGGGGCAAAGAATAAAGGATCGTTCAAAACCGGTAGCAATTTGGATAATGATTGGCGTGGGGATGCTACTGATTCAGGTGGTATTGGGGGGAATAACGCGCTTGACGGGATCGGGTCTCTCTATTACAGAATGGAATGTGGTAACCGGAACGCTTCCTCCACTCACCCAGGAACAATGGCTAATCGAATTTGAAAAATACCGTCAAACGCCACAGTATCAACTGCTCAATGCGCATTTTTCGCTCGCCGATTTCAAATTTATTTTCTTTTGGGAGTGGTTTCATCGATTGTGGGCAAGGCTCATTGCAGTAGCTTTTCTCATTCCATTTGTTGTATTCATTATTCAAAAGAGGATCAGCTGGCAGATGATCCAGCCCCTTGTGTTGCTATTCTTGTTTGGCGCACTGCAAGGAGCTATTGGCTGGATTATGGTGATGAGTGGCCTAACAGGTGATGCTGTCTATGTTAAGCCAACAAAGCTTGCGCTTCATTTTGTTTTTGCTCTCGGATTAATTGCATATGCATTTTGGGTTGGACTGAAGTGGTTGGCGCCAATGCAGGGAGTTCAAAACCCACCGTTAAAAAAACTGACTCTAACCCTTGTCGTCATTTTGTGCATCCAATTGGTTTTTGGCGCACTCATGGCAGGCCATAAGGCAGCACTGGTTGCGCCAACGTGGCCCACCATCAACGGAAGCATGGTCCCTACAGGAATGTTTGGAGAAAGGCCTTTATTGATAAACTTGATTGAGAATAAGGTTACTATTCATTTTATTCATCGAACACTGGCTTACCTGTTAGTCTTATTCATTCTGATATGGACCGCCAGGGCGTATCGGTCCAGAACTTCATCTTCCGTATTCGACCAAATAAAATGGATTCCAGTTTCATTGGTTATCCTTCAGGTATTATTGGGAGTATTCGCTTTAATGAAAAGTTCTGCTATTGTCCCCAATCATTGGGGTGCCTTTGAATGGCTGGCATTATTTCACCAGGTTGTAGGAATGAGCCTACTACTTTCCATGGTTGCGATGCTCTATTTTCTTATCCCAAAAGTCAGAAGGCAGCAACTATAATTTAGTCATTGTCTTATCGTTTATATAGTATGCGGAGTTATTAACAGCATCTTGCATACTGAACGGCTTGTGCTACCTTACCGCGAATTACTATGTGGCCTTACCTAAGATCAGTGTACTATTCGTTCCCTGTCCAGTTGCTTATCCTGCATTTTAAAAAATTCCAGGTACTGCTATTATTTTGGTTTATCCTATTCAGTACGGTAAGTGGAAACTTTATGCAAACCTTCGGGGCCAACTCACTTTTCCTGGCACCCGAATATCTTGGGCAGGTGAATGCACTTAGTGCCGCAATAGTGGGTGCAGCAACGGCGGTATACATCATGAGTTGGAATATCACCACATTCATTTTGTTTAGTCGGCACTTTAAATTCCTCGCCACTACTACCAACCCCTTTCTCAAATACTGTATCAATAATTCCATTATTCCCCTAATCTTTCTCGTATTCTACCTGTTTCATGCTATCGACTTTACAAGGAATAAGGAACTTTTTTCGACTGGCGCGATTGCATTGCTGACTTTAGGATTCGTTCTTGGCTTTGTGTTGTTCATTCTGATATCATTTCTCTATTTCTTCCGCGCCGATAAATCCATCATCCGACGGATGAGTCCCGTTATAGGAAATCCAAAACTATACAGAACGCAGTTCCGTAGAAGCGGGATCAAATTGAATGAAAGCAGGTTGATCAAAGTGGATTGGTACCTGAATACCCCAATTCATGTAAAGAAGGTGAGGGACGTTTCGCACTACAGTCGTGAATTCATCGACACTATTTTTAGCAGGCACCATTTCGCCGCAGTACTTTCTATTTTCATTTCTTTTATTTTCTTAATCGCTCTTGGATTTTTTCTTGATTATCGTTTCTTCCAGTTGCCCGCGGCGGCAAGTATTGTTGTGTTCTTTGCAGTGTTTATTGCGGTGGCCGGATCTTTCACTTACTTTCTACAAAGCTGGAGCATTCCATTCGTGATCGGTCTATTCCTGGCCATTAACCTGCTCTACAGCTATGGAGTAATTGATCCAACCAATAAGGCATATGGAATTAATTATAGTAACAAGAATGAGCGCCCCTCCTATTCACGACAAACAATAATGGATATCATGACCCCTGCTAAGCTGGAGTCCGATACCAGGAACATGATTGGAATTCTTGAGAACTGGAAGAAGAAGCAGAAGGAAGAAAAACCGGTAATGATCGTGATTAACACGAGTGGTGGCGGAACAAGGTCGGCTACATTTACCATGAATGTATTGCAGCGGTTGGATAGTATATCGTCGGGTGAACTTTTGAAAAAGACTTTTCTGATTACAGGTTCATCTGGTGGCATGTTAGGCGCAGCTTACTTCCGTGAATTGTATCGGCACAAACTAACTGATCCTTCAATCAATTTATCTGATCGCAGGTATGTGGATGATATTTCCGGCGACTTACTTAATCCATTGTTCTCTTCTTTAGTGGCCAGAGACCTTGCGTCGCCCGCGCATAAATTCAAAGTAAATAATTACACATATATCAAGGATAGGGGATATGCGTTTGAGCAAAAGCTGAACGACAATACACACGGTGTGCTTAATCATCCGCTGAGCGATTATTATGAGGATGAATCGAAAGCTAATATTCCACTGATGTTCTTTCATCCTGTGATCACAAGGGATGGAAGAAAATTAATCATCAGCAGTCAGCCTGTAAGCTTTTTAATGAAACCATTGAGTGATTCTTCATCTACTGTAGATCCTGATGGGGTTGACTATGCAGCATTGTTCCATAACCAGGATCCAATGAATCTGCAAATGCTTACGGTGTTAAGAATGAATGCTACGTTCCCATACGTACTGCCGAACGTTTGGTTACCATCATCTCCCGTTATTGATGTAATGGATGCAGGTTTCAGGGACAATTACGGACAAGAAACTTCCACTCGCTTCCTTCAAATTTTCAGGGATTGGATACAGAAGAACACGAGTGCCGTTGTAGTGATTCAAATCCGCGATCGCAAAACAGGCGGTTGGGAATATCCATATGAATCCTCTGGACTAAACGACATCTTTACAAAACCTGCCTTTCTCCTTCAATATAACTGGTATAAGATCCAGGAATACCAGCAGGATGATTTGATGAGTCTTACCAAGGAATTGTTTGGTAGTAAATTTCACAAACTTTCTATTCAATACTACCCAAAAAAAGATGAGGCCCGCGCATCGCTCAATTTTCATTTGACCCAGAGTGAAAAACTGGACCTTATGCAAACGCTGGACAATCCTTATAATAGTAAATTGCTAAGAGAGTTTCAGTCGCTCATAACGCAAGAGCGCGCACAACCGCAACTCACAAAGGCTGGATCAAATTAAAATAGCCGGGGAGAATTTTTACATCAACTGAGGAAGGAGCATCACAGGGATCACCATCAATATGCATCGGTGCCATGTGCTGGTTATCAATTTTTAGTTGAGCTGTTTGAAAATAGATAACAGGCGATTTAAGCGAATTCTCAATCTTCTTAATCTTTCCGCTGAACACTTGTTGCAGCACATTTACAAGCAGCATGGGCTTCAGTGTTTTTTTCACAATCACCACATCCAATAGTCCATCCGATAGCTGAGCTTCTGGCGCAATTGTGAAATTGTTTCCAAACTGGTTGCTGTTAGCGATGCTGATGAAATAAGCATCGGCTGAAAATTCTAATTTATTTGCTTCAATAGAAAACCGATAGGGCTTTGCTGAAAAGAAGTTTCGCGTAGTTAGTCGGGCATAAGTAGCCAACCCTCTTTTTCCATATGCGGCAAACTCGTGAGCTACCAGTGCATCCAGCCCCAATCCGCAAAGCATACAAGCAAATTGGTCGTTTACCATAAAACCGTCTACTTCGCGCGCTCTGCCTTCAAAAATAATTTGCAATGCTTGCTTCGTTTCTTTGCTGATCCTTGCAGCCAGCGCTAAACCATTTCCCGAACCCATTGGAATCACACCAAATCTTACTCCGGTTTTCGCCAATGGATAAACTACCTGGTTCACGGTTCCATCACCTCCGCATATCACCACGTCAGTAATTTCTTCCTTCGTTATTTTTTCTTGCAGTAATTGATAGTTGCCATCTGCACTGGTTGGTAATATTTCAAATGGAATTTTTTGTCGCTTGGTGGCCTCACTGATAGTGCTTGCTAAAGAATTTTTTTTCCGGGTGCCTGAGATAGGATTGACGAGATAGATTATGCGACGATTCATTCATGACTTTTAAAAGAAAGCACAAGATGCAGGATGCAAGATGCAAGATGCAAGATCCAAGATCCAAGATCCAAATAAAGGGGAATAAATAAGAAGAAAGAAACAAAAAATAATCCGCAACGCTTGGATGCTTTTTGTTTATCTTATATTCCTTCGTTTTGATTCAATTTTTTCTTCTTCGGTTCGGTTGTTCGGATCTTGGATCTTGGATCTTGCTTTTTATTTCATTTACCATTTCAGCAAAGCACTCGCCCAAGTAAATCCACTTCCAAAAGCTGCGAGACAAATCAGATCTCCATCCTGAATTATACCATTCTCCCACGCTTCACACAATGCAATGGGAATCGAAGCGGCAGTAGTGTTGCCGTATTTCTGAATGTTATTGTACACCTGGTCATCACGCAATTTCAA
>Ga0134123_10002562_pt1 | contig 11890 bp, 15 predicted proteins | sample KB303_FD_96460 | JGI IMG/M metagenome (GOLD analysis project Ga0134123, IMG submission 96460) | Terrestrial soil microbial communities without Nitrogen fertilizer from Kellogg Biological Station, Michigan, USA - KB3-0-3 | ecosystem: Environmental > Terrestrial > Soil > Unclassified ...
AGGCTGGCCAGAGAAGACCTACACCCTAGAAGACTACCGCGAGGGTCAACGCGTCGGCATCATGACGGGCACCGAAGTATCGCCTGGGCGCTTCCTGCATGATGTGGATATCGACTGGGCGCCCGGTAGTCTTATTGCTCAAGCGTTGCTCCCGATTACAAGTTTTGTATTCGGGAGGCAAAGCAAGAGAGTTTCTCATTGCTTCTACACCACATCTGAACCTATCGCCAGCTACAAGTACGAAGACATTGATAAGACGTGCTTGATAGAACTCCGTGGCACGAAGGTCGATGGTGATGTAGGACTGCAGACCATGGCTCCGCCTTCGGTATGGACGAAAGGTAATCAGCGCGAACCCCTCACGTTCGTGCGGTTCGGGGGTCCATCACACGTTGAAGCAAGCACACTGCTCAAGCAGCGCGTGTGCCTCTCTGCTATCGGCATGCTGCTCGCCAAGCACTTCGGGGTGAATGGGTTTGGTCATGAGCCACGTTTGTGCTGGGCGGGCTTTCTCCTGCGTGCAGGGATTGGTATTGATGATCTGGTGCTGATGGGCGATGCCATCTCACGCCACTGCAACAATACCGAGGTGACTGATGTTCGCCGCGTGCTGGAGTCTACCGCAGCATCTCTGGCGCATGACGGGAAGAAAGTGAAGGGCGGACCTGCACTTGCCAAACTCTTTGGTGTGAGCGGGAAGGCCATCATCGGCCGAATCAATGAATGGTTAGGCAGAGACAGTGATTTTATTCGGGTCGATGGGAAGATTGTTGCCAAGAACCAAGAGAACATTCGGCGTGCTGTGGAACTCCTCGGGCATGACCTGAGTTATAATGAGTTCTCTGACAAGATGCTCGTGGATGGCAAGCCGATGGAAGACCGCGAAGTGAATAACATGCTCACTCGCATTGAGATTGAATACAAATTCCAACCACCAGAGAATTACTTCGAACGTGTCATTAAGTTCCTGGCATGGTCGAAGCCGTTTCATCCCGTTAAGGAATTTCTTAATTCCTTAACGTGGGACGGTGTAGAGCGGGCAGATCGATGGCTCATTGTATCTGGTGGTGCCGCAGACACGGCGTATGTGCGTGCAGTCTCTTCTATCATGCTGATTGCCGCTGTGAGACGCATTCGCCATCCTGGCTGTAAGTATGATGAGATGGTCGTGTGGGAAAGTGAGCAGGGTAGTTTGAAGTCCAGTGCTGCACAGGCACTGTGCCCCGAGGCTTCGTGGTTCTCTGATGATCTGCCGTTGAACTTGAAGAGTCAACAGTTGATTGAATCCACACTCGGGAAGTGGATTGTAGAGGCATCAGACTTAGCAGGGAAACGCAAGACTGAGATAGAACAGTTGAAGGCGATGCTATCCCGACAGGTAGATGGCCCTGCACGCATGGCCTATGCACACTTCGCAGTGGAACGCCCGAGGCACTTCATTATCATTGGCACTACCAATTCAACCGCATACTTGGTAGACCCGACAGGTGGCCGCCGTTTCTGGCCTGTGCCTGTGATGCGTTTTGATGTGGAGTGGATTAAAGCTAATCGCGATCAGCTATGGGCAGAAGCATGTGTGAGAGAAGCCGCAGGAGAATCTATTCGTCTGCGTGAAGAGTTGTGGCCTGTGGCTGCAGAGCATCAGGAAGCACGACGAGAAGTTGACCCGTGGGAGGGGTTGATTCGTGATGCGCTGTTGGCTATTGAACCAACATTGGATGATAAGCGCCGTATCTCCTCGACAGGTGTGTGGGAGATTTTGAATATTGCTGTGGAGCGCCGAGATAGAACTGGCTCACTACGCATTAGTGACATCATGCAGCGGTTAGGGTATAAGCGTACGACGGTGAGAATAGATGGTAATGAGCCGCAGGCAGGCTATGTGACCGCTGATGCTTCTAAGTTGGTGCTTAAAGTCGCAGGGGAAGTAGAGACAGTGACGCGGGAACCGGGGGATGAGCCTCCTTTTTAAGTGTTGCTGTAATCTTGTTACATCAATTACAACAGTTACAAGTGCAGGATGTGAGTCCGGGGGGCTCACGTCTTGTAATTGTAATCGGATGTAACCGGGCCACGTTGGAGTGCTCTGTGGTATATGCCTTCTCTATACCCTATACCCTTTATAAGAGACATATTACATAGATTACATCAATTACAACCAGACCATTCCCCTATGAAAAGCTCGGTAAGCGTACGTGTAAGCGTTCTCCTTCGGGAATTCCGGAACGGTTACAACTCATCAAACTTCACAAATCTTTTAACCGATTCTTATAGACAGGCCAGTAAAAGTGTGTCTACTCTACAATCACGGTGGAAAAAGTCCAGACACTGGCAGAATTTCTCGGGACCATCGATCCTCGGTGCCCCGAAGTGCTTCCTGCACCTTCCTCTTCTCACAAACTTACTGCTAAAGAGTTCGCGCGCGGTGTGCTCAACACCACTGAATACCGCGAATCACTCCTGCGACGTGTCTTACTGGATGAACTCCCGCCGGCTGTGGAACTCTGGTTACTCAATACGGCTCATGGTAAACCTGTTGAGCGTGTAGAAGTCACCGACGTTCCACAAGACTTAGATGATCTGTCCATTGAGCAACTCGAGGAGCGCGCTCTGCGCACACTGGAGTTTGTTCGACGACACCGTCAGGAAGATAACCCCGCAGATTCTTCCATTCATTGAATACTGTCCTTGCCCCACCGGCGACCCTCGAACAGGCCGCAGCGGAGCTATCCGCAATAGAGCAAGTTATTCTACGTAAGCGCTTTCTTCAGCATAAGAACATTCCTGCTGTCTTTCATCCCCTACTGAAACCTTCACGCTATAAGGGTGTGTATGGCGGACGTGGTGGCGGGAAGTCTCATGTCTTTGCTGAACTGTTGTTAGCGCGCTGCTACACCAAACAGACCCGCGCAGTATGCGTGCGAGAATTCCAGGTCACACTCGAACAATCTGTCAAGCGGTTACTAGAAGACAAGATAGAAGAGAATGCCCTTGGTGCCTACTTCAAAATCTTCAACAACTATATCGAGACGCCGAAGGATGGGATCATCATCTTTCAAGGTATGCAGAACCATACCGCTGAATCGATCAAGTCGCTTGAAGGCTATGATGTGGCGTGGGTTGAAGAGGCGCAGTCACTCTCAGAACGAAGTCTGACCTTACTGCGTCCTACTATCCGCGAACCGGGCAGTGAATTGTGGTTCTCATGGAACCCCCGGAACATCACGGATCCTGTTGACCAGTTGCTGCGTAGTGAGAACACCCCGCCTGACTCGATTGTCGTGCAATCCTCTTATCAAGATAACCCATTCTTTCCTGATGTCCTGCAGAAGGAAATGGAGTGGGATCGCTCACGTGATATTGAAAAGTATGATCATGTGTGGCTGGGTGGATATGAGAAGCACAGCGAGTCACGCGTCTTTAAGAATTGGACCATAGAAGACTTTGAAACGCCTTCTGATGCGTCATTCTTACTAGGCGGTGACTGGGGCTATAGTGTTGATCCTGCCTGCATGGTGCGGTGTTATCCACGAGAACGAAAACTGTTCATTGATGCAGAAGCTTATCAGATAGGGTGTGAGATTGATTATCTGCCTACTCTGTTTGATGGGTTGGTGTGTGGGTGCGTGCCTGAGAAAGATGGCACAGTGCTCCGCCCTTGCAGATTTCCAGAGCGTCATGGATCAGCACGTCAGTGGGTGAGTATTGCTGATAGCCAGCGCCCTGACACTATCTCTTACATGCAGCGTCATGGTTATCCACGCATGCAGGCTGCTGTGAAGGGTGCGAATAGTGTCAAGGAAGGGATCATCTTTCTTCAAGGGTATGACATTGTCGTGCACCCTCGGTGCACCCACACGATCAATGAGTTGACGCATTACTCGTATGTGGTGGATAAGTTGACAGGGTTGGTGACACCGATTCTTGAAGATAAGAAGAATCATGTGATTGACTCTTTACGCTATGCAGTAGAGAAGCTGCGTACGCCTGAAGTCTTTGTCCCGAAGTTTGTAACATGGTAACCGCTTTTGTAGTAGTGGCATTGTTCATTGGTTTGTTGTTGATCTATGTATGGGCATTGCAAGATAGGGTAGAAAGTCTTGAGCGTCGTCTTGCAAAACTTAGTGTAGAAGTAGGGTCTTCTCTGAGTGAATGATGCAGCACCCTCGACGACTACCTCAGAGCAAGACCGTAAGTCAGCAGGACAGCGGCGGGTCAATATCATATGGGAAGTCACGCAGGCAGCGATTGCATGGGGCGCAGTTGGAACTATCTTGTTTGTGGCGGCACGAATTGCTTTACTGGCCATACAGGTAGATGTTTCTGACAAGCAGTTATCTCTTTCGATCACTGCGTTTCTCTTGCTGAGTAACTTAGGGTCACTGATCATTGGGTTTTATTTTGGACGCACTAATCATCAACGCAGTGGCGGAGTGGGCGGAGATAGTGCAGGCGAACGATGACTGATCTACCGCCTGAAATTCGTGCCCTAGGTGAAGGGTTGCCTGCTGAATTGCGGGCAGCTACTGAGTCTATTGCGTTAGCACGCTTTCAGTTTGCCCGACAGATCGGCATGACGCATGAAGGTGCGCGTGATGTCTATACGGTGCTTGGCTATGATGCAGACATCACCACTGAACAATACCGTGACCTGTATCGTCGTGGTGGGATAGCAGGGCGTGCCGTAGATGCCATTGCGAAAGCAGTGTGGCGTGGTGACGGTGAGTTAGTAGAAGATGAGAATGTTGAAGTCGAGACTGAGTTTGAAAAAACTTGGTTCGAGATGAATGACAGGTTGAAGATTTGGTCAACACTGCAGCGCACGCATATCCTGGCGTCACTGAGTAGTTTCTCAGTGTTGTTGCTGGGCACTGGTGGTGACTGGACAACTGAACTCCCGAAGGGGCGTGGGCAGAAGGACTTACTGTATATCCAGCCCTTCGGTGGAGGCGTGACCAATGAGGCAGTAGGGCTGCGTGGTCAGAAGACCAGCCAGAGCATCACGTTTGGTAGTGATGTGATGGTGGCGTCATGGGAAGAGAACGTCAATAGTCCACGATTCGGGCAGCCGAAGACATACAACCTACGCCGAACTAACGTAGTAACCACAGAACTATCCAAGCCTGTGCACTGGTCGCGGATCATTCATGTGCCCTCGGAAGGGTTCCTCGATGATGCGGTGTTTGGTCCGCCTGCATTAGAAGGGGTGTGGAACTACTTTCAAGATCTACTGAAGGTTGTAGGCGGCGGCTCTGAGATGTTTTGGCTTGGTGGTAATCCCGGCATGCACTTGAACATGGATAAGGACATGACGTGGCCGGGCACCACTGCAGCAGAGCAGGAAGCGAACGCAGCGGCACAAGTGGCCGCTATGAAAGAAAAGGCGGACGAATACCGCCATCAACTGACACGCTGGTTACAAACACGCGGCGTGGAAGTTGACATGCTGCAGGGTAAGACAGCCGACTTTAGTAACAACGCAAAACTCCTTCTGAGTTTGATTGCAGGCACGCGGGGTATTCCTGTTCGTATCTTGACAGGGAGTGAACGCGGCGAGCTCGCCTCCTCAGAAGATAGACAGAACTGGACAGACATTGTTACCGACTGCCGCACAGGGTATGCGCATCCTGTCATTCTGCGTCCATTCATTGAACGACTGATTCAGTATGGCTACATGCCACAGCCGAAAGAGTGGGTGCCGAAGTGGCCTGAGTCAGGCGGGATGAGTCAAACAGAGAAACTCACTGCAGCGGAAACCATGACGAAGTTGAATGACCATGGGCAGATCGTGGTCACTGGGAATGAAGTGCGGGAGTTCCTCGGGAAAGAACCTCTTGAAGATGATGAGATTGTGGCGATTCAAGAACTGAACGCGCCTGCACCTATCGCGGCGGTGCCTCCTACTAACCCTGATGAAGAACAGGAAATTAGCAAGCTCGAGGCAGCGCTTCGACAGAGTGGCGGTAAGTTGACGATTGAGATGAATTCATGAGCGAAGTAGCTGAAAAGAAATTGCCGCCAGCGTCAGTGACACCAAGGCTGGGAACCGATGCTGCCCCGGCATCGGACTCGGTGGGCAAAAACCTGGCGGCAATGAAGTCTGAGAATGAAACATTGAAGACTACGCTTCTTCTTATTCTGGCAGAGCCTTACGGCTGCCCCGCCTGTGATTCAGGTAAGTTGCGTAGTCACAAACCACACTGGGATCAGTGTGGATTCGGTAAGGCACAAGCATTGTTGGGTGTGAAGTAATGGATTGCCATTGCTCTCCGCGTCTTGGACCTAGACCTGAAGATGATGTGGAGTTAGATCAGCGGCGAGCGCGGTTCTTTGCTGGGTTAGTTGTAGATATGCAAGAAAGAAGGAGTAAGCATATGGCAGTTCGAGCAAAGGTGCGATGCACATCATTGGCTGGTAACTGGGTGCACTTTGATACAGTCTATGAGCCTGATGCAGCGAAGGACACTGAGAATGCACGGTTCACAAAGGCAACTCCTGGCGGAACTATTCAATTGATGATTAACAACCCTGTCGCGAGAGAGCAATTTGAACAGGGCAAGTCATACTACGTTGATTTTACTGCGGCTGAATAACATGGGTCTCGCAGTCAGAATGTCCGCTATGTGGCCGACCACATCACGATCAGTGGCCACACTTGTGGTACGTCTGACTCGGTCTAAGCGCACACCTATTGTGGATGCTGCCGCGAAGTATGAGCCTCGAGTAAAGAGATTGTTTCTGCGCACTGCCAGAGAAGCACGCGCCGCTGTGCCCATGGCAGACCTTGAACATGTCTTGAGCCTCGGGCATCCTGGCACAGGTGCTCCGCTCTATGTCTTAGAAGAGGCACTGAAGGTCTGGGAGCGTGCCTTACTCGGTGATGGTGTGGAGGCTGCGCCTGTTGATTGGTTTCGCGCGGCTGCAGCAGCGATTCAGACTGATCTACCAAGTATCTTGCATCAGGTCTTGGTATCAGGTGCTAGAGCAGGCACACCCATTCTGAAGATGGCATTTGATGAAGCGAATCCCGAAGCCATCATCTGGGCACGGCGCCATGCTGCAAAGTTAGTGACGGACATTACTAGTGAAGCACGACGTGCTATTCGAACTGTAGTGGCTGAGTCCTTCGATAAGGGAATGGCTCCACGAGAGCAAGCGAAGTTGATTCGGCTGTCTATTGGTTTGACTGAACGAGATGCTGGCGCAGTGATGAAGCGTCAACTGAAGATGCTCGCGGATGGTATAAACCCCCGTACAGCGACAGCGAGAGCTGCGAAGTATGCTGACCAACTAGTCCGTTCGCGAGCACTCACTATTGCACGCACTGAAACCATGCGTGCAAGTAATGAAGGACAGATGCAGCTATGGCGGCAGGCTCAAGCAAAAGGTCTGCTTGATGCCACAGCACAGAAGGTCTGGCTGGTCGCTGACCCTTGCCCTATCTGTGCTGACTTAGATGGTGAGACGGTTGGCATCAATGATTCGTTCAGCATTGGCACTGATCCACCAGCGCATCCGAACTGCAAATGCACCATAGGATTAGTATGAAGATTCTCAAGTGCCTGTATTGCAAAGTCTCTAATGCGGCTGACACACGAGTCTGTTGGAATTGTAAGAGGGCGTTGTAATGGACCCATTACTGCTACTTGTCATCATTTTGATTCTCGTGTTTGTTGCAGCCAATGCGACTCTTTCTTTGGGCAACATTCTTTACATCTTGCTCATTGTGGCCATTGCCATTCTCTTAGTGAAAGCCTTACGCGGTGAACGGATCTGATGAACAAAAACCCAGTGAGAGACATTCTCGCTGCGTGTTGTTTAGCATTGTGGTGCTTAGGAGTAGGAGTTATCTCAGTATCTTCAGAACAACGAGAACAAACCTATGACAGTCTGGAGATACAACGGTTGCGGATGGCGATTGAAGATAACTCTCGCCGCATTGGAAGGTTAGAAGAGTTGAAAGATGCAGGCGCTCGCATTGCAGTGTTAGAAGACAACATGTTCGAGATTAAGTGGTTGTCGCGCTCAGTGGCTGCTGCCTTAGTGGTTCAACTGTTTTTAAATGGCATCTCCATAGGGCGGCGGCGTATTGGAGACTCTTAATGCGATGGCGCATGTGGATAGGGCTGATCTGGTTTCTAATGATCCCTGCTGCCTTGTGCTTCAACATCATTGCACAGCACAGAGCATCACGAAGAAATCGACAAGCTATGGCCACTATGCAACGTCTTGAGCGGTTGATTGTGGTGGTGATTGAAACCTGGGGGCAAGACCCTGCACATGTGCGAGCACTATTACAGGATGCCATTCTTAAAGAGAACTAATGCCTGAAATTCGACATCTTCACTTGGTAGGTGCAACCAGCACTATTCGCACTGCGACCTATGATAACCGCGAGCACCTCGTGGTGCCCGTCGTGGCTATGGTGGAAGGTGTAGTGTGGGCATCTAATTCGGACGTTCCTGAATTTGTGCCCGCAGAAGAACTGGCTGAGACGCCCCATCAATGGAATGGCCGCGGGTGTTTCGCGGGGCATCCCAAGGATGGGAAGACGCCTATCATGGCGAATACTCCGCGCACTCTGGAAAAGAGTTTCGGAGTGATCTTTGATACAGCCACTGCGGAACGAATTCTCCGAACTCGTCGGTTAGAGTTTGATGTCTGGATTGATCCGCAGAAGGCAAAGGCAGTAGGGGCGGCTGCTGAACGGATTGTGGAACGACTGCGCAACAATGAACTCATCGAGGTGAGTGTTGGTGCATTCGTTGAAGCCAAAGATGAAGACGGCACTTTCAACGGTCAGACTTATCATGGAGTGTGGCACAACATTGTCAGTGACCACATCGCCTTTTTGAGTGAAGAGGAGACAGGTGCTTGCAGTAATGAGGCGGGGTGTGGTGCTCCACGTGCTGCTGTGAGACACCGGATTCTCGAATCAGGCATTAAGCGGGAGGTGAAAGTAATGACCCTCAAAGAGAAGTTCGCAGCACTGCGTGTGGACGAGGGAATGAGTGACAACGCAGTGCGCAGAGCTATTGATGCGGCACTGCGGGCAACAGAGCCTGGATACATGGGCATTGACTGTGTCTATCCTGATGATGGCTATGTGGTCTACTACGTTGCGCCAGAAGATGAATGGAAGATGAAACGGCGCAACTATTCAATGGCGAAAGATGGTTCAGCTTCATTGACAGGGAAAGCGGTTGAAGTTGAACCTGTCACAACCTATGAGCCTGTTGCGGCGGCACAGGCAAAGAAACCGCAATTGAAAGCAGCCGATGGGTGTGGCTGCAAAAAAGGAGACATCATGACGAGAGCCGAACTGATTGCTTCGCTGGTCACTGACAAGTTCAGTGGATTCAAGGATGGGGATGAGCCGTTTCTCGAAGCGGCATCCGATGCGCGGCTCGAGGAGTTTCAGCAGCGTGCTGCCTCCAACAAAGCCACGGCTGGTCAGATCAACAAACTCGAGACAGATAACCGCAATCTCGAGGCACGCATCAAGGTCACTGAAGAGCGTCTGCGTGTGGCCGAGTCTCCTCTGTCCGAGGAAGATTTCGCTAGCCGTGCACCTGCCGGGATCAAAGCCATTCTTGATCAGCGCAAGGCTGAGGAAGATGGTATTCGTGCTTCGCTGGTGTCGCAGCTGAAAGACCTGGGTGCGCACACAGAAGAGCAACTGAAGTCCAAGACTATCACTGAACTGCAGACCCTCGCGGCTTACGCGCGCATCGAGGTTCCCGACTTCAGTGGTAAGGGGTTCCCGCGTCTGAACTCCTCGAAGCAGGAGAGCAACGATGATTTCATTCCGCCTAACCCGTATGAAGCGGGTGTGAAGGCGATGCAGGCAAAGGCGCACTAACGCCTCCTGTTCCGAGTCTGAGGTTTTCAAAAGGAGATATCTATCATGTCAATCACCCGAAGCAACCCGAACACAATCTTTCTGGGTGGCGAGCGGACGCAGGTCAATGATCTGGCAGCTGCTGCGACCATCACGCCCGGACATCTCGTTGAACGCGATGATGTTGGTGGTGTCATTCGGTGGAAGCTGGCATCAGCGGACATTGCGGGTCCGCCTGCTGTGGCCACTGAAGCAGCAATGCTCAACAAAGGCGTGGACGATACTTATGCGGCCAATGATCTGGTCGAGGTGAGCATCGGACACAAGGGTTCTGCATTCTGGATGCTGATTGCATCTGGTCAGAACATCGCGGCTGGTGATCTGCTCGGATCGGCTGGTGGTGGAACGCTGAAGAGTGGCGCCACTGTTGCGCGGTTCTCTGCTCTTGAAACGAAGGCCACTGTCACTGTGACGACGCGCATCCGCGTCGAGGCTCTGTAACCAATTCAGGGCTTCGGCCCGATACGAGGAGATACTACATGGAAAAAGAAATGCGCTTCATGGCTACTCCGGATCATCCGGGATGGCAGGGTAACAGTCCGCTGACTAACGTGGTCATGCGGGCGCTGACAGAGGCAGGCGGTTGGTCGATTCCTGCTATGCGCCGTCCTGGTTTCAAGATGATGGCGGCAGTGGAGAATGACCACAACTTCCGTGCTCTTGCTCCGCTGCAGGACAAAGCACAGGTGTTGATTGACAAGGCGGTCGTCGAAGTCGGGCTGCAACGTCTGACTCTGGTGGCGGACCTGTTGGCTCGTGGTCTGACATACAACCTGACAGATCCGCTGAGCGTGGCTCAGTTGGAGTGGAACTCATCGAACAAGGTTGGTGCGGCTCAGCGAACCATGAGTCCATCATCCCGCGGTGAGAACAAAATGCCGATCGTCACGCCGAACCGGCTGCCGATCTATCTCACCACTGACAAGTTCGAGATTGACATCCGCACGCTGAAGATGTCGCAGAGGATCGGCACGCCTCTGGATACCTCGCTGGTCAAGTCCTGCACCCGCTCGGTGAATGAAGCCATTGAAGACGCGGCCATCAATGGTGCGACTACTCTGGATGGACAGGCGCTGACGGTGGCTGGTTACTCTGCACCGGGCATCCTGAACGCGCCGAACGCCAACACGCAGGCACTCACCACTGCTGCGTGGTCCACGGCTCCAGTGGGTTCTACAGTCTTTGATGAGACGATGCTCATGATCGCCAAGGAACAGGGCGACAAGAAGTTTGGACCATACGTGATGTATGTTCCGACCAACGTGGGCAACGCGCTCGACAAGGATTACAACTCCGGCTCGAGCAACCCGATCACCATCCGTCAGCGCCTGCTGCAGATCAACAACCTGACGGACATCCATGTGGCAGATCTGATGCCGACCAACAGAGTCGCGCTCATCCAGATGACTTCGGATGTCATTGATGTCGTGGTTGGTCAGTATCCGACGGTCATTCCTTGGACGTCTCTGGATGGATTCATGATTCACAACCTCGTGATGGCCATCATGATTCCGCGCGTCCGCTCTGACTATGACGGCAACTCTGGGATCTGCATCGGAACCATGGCGTAATAGGAGAGCATGTCATGGAGACTAGAAGTAACCCGAGTGCAGTTCGCCAAGAGTTTGCTTTTGCTGTCACACCGGAAGCGAAGTTCACCATCATTGGTCAAGGATTCAGCACCAATGGAACGGTGATCATTGGCGGATTGCAGGCACCTACTACAGAGTGGGGCGCTGGGTTCATTGCGGGACGCGTGCCGACGGTAGCCAAGAGTGGCAGGGTGGTTGTGGAAGTGCACGCAGCGGGGACTGTGAAGCGTGGAGAGTTCACCGTCTAATGATCACCAATAAGGGCGTGGTGGAGATCGACCCTCTCCACCGCGTCTTTGTTCACAATGGTCAAAAGTTTCGAACAGCGGATGGTATCTACTACGAACGTGGTGAAGGAGATACCATCCGTCGTCAAATTCCCAAGGTGCGTGGGAAG
>Ga0134123_10002563_pt1 | contig 11888 bp, 8 predicted proteins | sample KB303_FD_96460 | JGI IMG/M metagenome (GOLD analysis project Ga0134123, IMG submission 96460) | Terrestrial soil microbial communities without Nitrogen fertilizer from Kellogg Biological Station, Michigan, USA - KB3-0-3 | ecosystem: Environmental > Terrestrial > Soil > Unclassified ...
ACCGCCTGGTGGAGCTGGGCCACGATCTCGGGGTTGGACGGGCAAAGCCGCTCCGTGCCGTCCGGCAGCTTCTTGGCCAGCTCCAGCACGCGCCCGTAGCCGCCGCCATAGGTGTCCACCAGCGCCTGGAGCGTCTCGCGAGGCAGCCCGGTGGCCGCCATCTCCGCGGAGACGTCCATCCAGGCCCGCGCCTCCAGCTTGGCCACGTCCTCGTCCAGCCCATCCAGGCTGAGGCGCGCCGAGGTGGACGGCTGGCGGCGGCCCAGCCGCGCCATCACGAGATCGCCCACCTCTTCGGCCAGGCTGCGGAAGCAGGTGAGCTTGGTCCCCGTCACGGTGAGGAACCGGCCCTCGGGCCCCTCGAGGACCACCTTGTGGTCGCGTGACACCTTGGAGGCAGGGGCGCCCGCCTCGAACGAGAGCGGCCGCACCCCCGCATAGGTATAGGCCACGTGGTCGAGGGTCACCCGCGGGTCCGGCAGCACGCGGCGCACCGCGCTCAGGAGATACTCCACCTCCTCGCGCGTGGCCCAGATCCGGTCGGGATCGCCGGCGAAGTCGGTGTCGGTGGTCCCCACCAGCGAGAAGTCGCGCCACGGGATCACGAAGATCATCCGCTCGTCGGAGTCGGAGGAGAGATAGACGGCGCGCTCGGTGAGCCGGGGCAGCAGGCAGTGGATGCCCTTGGTGGTGCGGACCACGCGGGGCGTGGTCCGGGTCACGCCCGCCATCTCGCGCACGCGGTCGGCCCAGGGGCCCGCCGCATTGATGACGACGGAGGCGCGCACCGAGAACACCTGATCGGTGAGGAGATCCCGCACCCGCACGCCGTCTAGACCACGGGCCCCCTTCACGACCTCCTCCACCTGGCAATAGTTGTGGACGCGCGCGCCGTGACGCGCGGCGGACAGAATGTTTTCCAGGCACATTCGTTCCGGAAAGAGGAGGAGGTCGTCGAAGTAGTACCCCGCCCCCTTGAGATCCTCGGCCCGGATATTCGGCTCCATGGCGAGCGTCTCCACCGCCCGCAGGGTGCGGTAGCGCTCGGTGGCCTTGCCGGGCGTGAGGAGGTCGTAGAGCCACATGCCGATGCGAACCAGGACGAGGCCGCGCCGGCTGCCCCTGAACACCGGGACCAGGAAAGGCAGCGGCCGCACCAGGTGCGGCGCCACGCGCTCCAGCGTCTTCCGCTCGCGGAGCGACTCGCGCACGAGCTTGAAATCCCCCAGCTCCAGGTAGCGCAGGCCGCCGTGGATGAGCTTGGAGGACTTCGACGAGGTGCCGGAGGCGAAGTCGCCCTTCTCGAAGAGCGCGACGGAGACGCCGCGGAGGGCGAGGTCGCGCGCGATGCCCGCGCCGGCCATCCCGCCCCCGACCACGACCACGTTGAACGGTGTCTGGTCGATGCCCGCGAGCCGGCTCTGGATCATGATGTGCTCACGACAGAATATCTCGGACGGATCGTATCACGTGGTCGGGAGCGAGGCGGGGGATTCGCGGGTCGTCGGGCTGCGTGATCCCGCTCAGCACGAGCATGGTGGCGAGCCCGCTCTGTTTCCCCATCATCACGTCGGTCTCGATGCGATCGCCCACCATCACCGCGTCCGCCGCGCTCACGCCGAGCGCGGCGAGAGCCACCGCGAGGATGATCGGCGAGGGCTTCCCCACGATGATCTCCACCTTCCGGTCCGTCACCGCCTCCACCGCCGCCATCATGCCCGCGCAGTCGGGAACCTCGCCGCCCTCCACCGGACAGGTGCGGTCCGGATTGGTGGCGATGAGGCGCGCGCCCCCCTTCACCGCCTGCAGCGCGGTGTTCAGCTTGGCATAGGTGAAGGTGCGGTCGAAGGCAATGACCACCCAGCGCACGCGCTCGTCGTCGCGCACCTCGAAGCCGTGCGCGCGCAGCTCCGCCAGCAGCGGCGGCTCGCCGATCACGTACACCGGCGCGCCGGGATCGAGGCCGCGGAGATGCCGGGCCAGCACCAGGGAGGAGGTGATCACCTCCTCCGCGTCCGCCGGGATGCCGAGGCGCACGAGCTTGCGCGCATAGTCCGCGCGCGTTTCGAGCGGCTTGTTGGTCAGGAAGGCGAGGCGCCGGCCCTCGGCGCGGAGCGCGGCCACCACCTCGTCGGCGCCGGGAATGAGGCGCTCGCCCAGGTAGATGGTGCCGTCGAGGTCGAAGAGCCAGCCGCGATACGGGAACCTGACCGCCATGGCGCGGCGCCGGACCGGCCGGGCGCCTTACCGGAGGAGCGGGGCGAGGGCGGTCTGGGCGAGATCGAAATACGGCGCCGGCATCACGCCCAGCCACACCACCCCGCAGAGCGCGACGAGGAGGGCGAGCGAGCCGCCCCACGACGGCACCAGAGTGGTGGGGGCGCCCTCCGGCTCCCGCATGTACATCACCACCACGATGCGGAGGTAGTAGTAAGCGGCGATGGCGGAGTTGAGCACGCCGAGCACCGCCAGCCACACATAGCCCGAGCGCACCGCGGCGCCGAAGAGATAGAACTTCCCCACGAAGCCGGCGGTGGGCGGGATGCCGACCAGCGAGAGGAGGAAGATCGTCATCACCAGCGCGATCACCGGGTGCCGCGTGGCCAGCCCGGCGAAATCGTCTGTCTCCACCGCTTCGCGGCCGCTCCGCTCGAGGAGCAGGACCACGCCGAAGGCGCCCGCGGTGGTGAAGGTGTAGGCGAGGAGATAGAAGAGCACGCCGGCATTGCCCGGCGCCCCTCCCGCCACCACGCCCACCAGGATATAGCCCACGTGGGCGACGGAAGAGTACGCCAGCATGCGCTTGACGTTCTGCTGGGCGATGGCCACCACATTGCCCACCGTCATGCTCAGCACCGCCAGCCCCCACATGAGCAACGCCCAGTCCGCCTGGCCCTGCCGCAGCGCCACCAGCAGCACGCGCATCAGCGCCGCGAAGGCGGCGGCCTTGGAGCCGGTGGCGATGAGGACGGTGATGGAGGTCGGCGCGCCCTGATACACGTCGGAGACCCACATGTGGAACGGAACGGTGGAGATCTTGAAGCCGAAGCCCACCACCAGGAGGCCGAAGCCCACCACCAGCAGCGGGTCCCGCGCGCTTCCCGAGCCGATGGCGGCGGCGATGCGGTCGATATTGGTGGAGCCGGTGGCGCCGTACACGAGGGCGATTCCGTAGAGGAAGAAGCCGGAGGCGAACGCGCCGAGCAGGAAGTACTTCATCGAGGCCTCGCCGGACTCGATGCGGCCCCGGAACGACCCCGCCAGCACGTAGAGCGCCAGCGACATGGTCTCGAGGCCGAGGAACACCACGATGAGGTCGCCGGCCCCCGCCATCAGGGTCATGCCCACCGCGGCGAGGATGACGAGGATATAGAACTCGCCGGACCCCGCGCCCTGGCGGCGCGCATAGTCGAGCGACTGCAGCAGCACCAGGCCCACCCCGAAGCCGATCACCAGGTTGAAGAAGATGGCGAAACCGTCGAGGATCACCATCCCCTTGAAGGCGCGCTCGTCGGCGCCCCAGAGGTAGAGCGAGACCACCAGCGAGCCCACGATCCCCGCCAGGCCCACCACGCCGAGGTGCTCCTTGCGGTCGCGCGGGGGCAGCAGGTCGAGGACGAGGAGCGCCAGCGCGGTGATGGCCAGCACCAGCACCGGCCCGATGGCCTGGAAGCTGATCACCGGAGCCACGAGGGCGGGCGCGGCGAGGGTGGGATTCATGGGCTAGCGCGCCGCCAGCGCGGCGGTGGCGGCGGCCTTGGCCTGCACCTGGCTGATGAGGGCCTGCACGCTCGCCTCCGTGAGACCGGTGAAGGGGGCGGGATAGACGCCGATCCAGACGATGAACACCAGCACCGGCACTAGCACCACCCACTCGCGCACGCTCAGGTCCCGAAGCCGGCGATTCTCTTCCCGCGTGATCTCGCCGAAGAACACGCGCTGGTACATCCACAGCATGTACACCGCGGCGAAGATGATGCCGGTGGTGGCGAGCGCGGCCACGGTGCGGTTCCACTGGAAGGCCCCGACGAGGATGAGGAACTCCCCCACGAACCCGTTGAGGCCGGGCAGCCCGATGGAGGAGAAGGTCACCACCAGGAAGATGACGCTGAAGGCGGGCATCACCTTCCACAGGCCGCCGTAGTCCTCGATGAGCCGGGTGTGGCGGCGCTCGTAGATCATGCCCACGAGGAGGAAGAGCGCGCCGGTGCTGAGCCCGTGGTTCACCATCTGGATGATCCCGCCCACGAGGCCCTGGGGATTGAGCGCGAACACGCCCACCATCACGAAGCCCAGGTGGCTCACGCTGGAGTAGGCCACCAGCTTCTTGATGTCGGCCTGCACGGTGGACACCCAGGCGCCGTAGAGGATGCCGATCACCGCCAGCGCGATCACCCACGGCGCGAAGGTGATGCTGGCCTGGGGAAAGAGCGGCAGGCAGAAGCGGAGGAAGCCGTAGGTCCCCATTTTCAGAAGCACGCCGGCGAGGATCACGCTGCCCGGAGTGGGCGCCTCGACGTGCGCGTCGGGGAGCCAGGTGTGGAAGGGGAACATCGGCACCTTGATGGCGAAGGCCAGCGCGAAGGCGAGGAAGAGGAGGTTCTGGGTCTGGCCGCCCGGCAGCACGTACTGGGCGAGCAGGGGCAGGTCGAACGTGTAGTTGCCGGTGGCGGCGCCGTGCTGGAAGAACAGCGCCAGGATGGCGACCAGCATCAGCACCGAGCCCGCCAGCGTGTAGAGGACGAACTTCACCGCCGCGTACACGCGATTGGTCCCGCCCCAGATCCCGATGATCAGGTACATCGGGATCAGCATGGCCTCCCAGAAGACGTAGAACAGGAAGAGGTCCAGGGCCACGAACACCCCCAGCATTCCCGTCTCCAGGAGCAGCATGGTGACGGCGAACTCCTTCCATCGCTTCTCGATGGAGTGCCAGGAGGCCAGGAGCGTGAGCGGCATCAGGAAGGTGGTCAGGAGCACGAGGAGGAGGCTGATGCCATCCACGCCCAGGTGATAGCTGATGCCCAGCGTCGGCAACCACGGCCGCCGCTCCTGGAACTGGTAGTCGGCCACCCGCGCGTCGAAGCCGAAGTAGACGGGCAGCGAGACCGCGAAGGTGAGCAGCGCCACCACCAGGGCCGCCTGCTTGACCAGGCCCTCGCGATTTCGCGGCAGCAGGGCGATGAGCAGCCCGCCGAGGGCGGGCACGAAGACGACCGCCGAGAGCAGCATGCCCCTCATCGGGGGCCGCGCGCGAGGAGGAAGGCGACCACGGCCAGCGCGCCCAGGAGCATGGTGAGCGCGTAGTTCATCACGAAGCCCGTCTGCACGCGGCGGAGCGAGCGGGCCCAGCCCACCACCATGCTCCCCACCCCGTTGACGATTCCGTCGATCACGCGGAGGTCGAACACCCGCGCGGACCAGCGGAAGAGCCGGAGGAGCGGGTTCACGATGGCGGCGTCGTACAGCTCGTCCACGTAGTACTTGTTCAGCAGGAGCGTGTGGAGCGCGTTGCGCGGCTCCCCGATCTCCTCCGCCTTCACCGGCCGGCGCCCGTACATCACCCAGGCGAAGAACACGCCCGCCACCGCCACCAGCACGGAGACGAGGAGGATGACCTTGCCGGCCGCGCCGTGCTCCTCCTCGGCCAGCGGCAGCACGGGCGCCAGGAAGCGGGAGAAGACGGTGCCGTGCGACGAGGGCGCGCCCAGGGCCACGCCCGCCACCACGGTGAGCACCGCCAGCACCACCAGCGGCAGCGTCATCACCGCGGGCGACTCGTGCACGTGACGGCGCGCTTCCTGGCTCATCCGCGGCGCCCCGAAGAACGCGAGGATGACCAGGCGGAAGGTATAGAAGGCGGTCATGAAGGCGCCCGCGAGCAGGATGAGGAAGAGGAGGCGGTGCCCCTCGAAGAAGGTGGCGGCGAGAATCTCGTCCTTCGAGAAGAAGCCCGCCAGGGGCGGCACGCCGGCCAGCCCCAGGGCGCCCACCAGGAAGGTGATGGTGGTGGTGAGCATCTTCGACTTGAGCCCGCCCATCTTGCGCAGGTCCTGCTCCCCGTGGAGACCGTGGATCACGCTCCCCGCGCCGAGGAAGAGGAGCGCCTTGAAGAAGGCGTGGGTGACCAGGTGGAAGATGCCCGCCGCGTACGCCCCTACCCCGACGCCCACGAACATGTAGCCGAGCTGGCTGATGGTGGAATAGGCGAGCACGCGCTTGATGTCGGTCTGCACGAGGCCGATGGTGGCGGCGAAGAGCGCGGTGATCCCGCCCACCCAGGCCACCACCTCCAGCGACACCGGCGCCATCTCGAAGAGCTTGTGACACCGCGCCACCATGTACACCCCCGCCGTCACCATGGTGGCGGCGTGAATGAGCGCCGACACCGGCGTGGGGCCTTCCATCGCGTCGGGCAGCCAGGTGTGGAGCGGGAGCTGGGCGGATTTGCCGCACGCGCCCATGAAGAGGAGGAGCGCGATGGCGGTATATGTCCCCACGCTCACCGAGGCGTCCGCCTTGCCGAATACGGCGCCGTAGTCGAGGGTGCCGAAGGTGACCCAGATCAGCATGATGCCCAGCCCGAAGCCGAAGTCCCCCACCCGGTTCACGATGAAGGCCTTCTTGCCCGCGTCGGCGGCGGACTTCTTCTCGTACCAGAAGCCGATGAGGAGGTACGAGCAGAGGCCCACCGCCTCCCAGAAGACGTAGAGGACGAGGAAGTTGCCCGCCAGCACCAGCATCACCATCGAGAACACGAAGAGGTTCAGATAGGTGAAGAAGCGGGCGTAGCCCGGATCGCCGTGCATGTAGCCGGCGGAGTAGAGATGGATGAGGAAGCCCACCCCGGTCACCACCAGCAGCATCACCGCGGTGAGCTGGTCCACCTGCACGGTGAGCCCGGCCTTGAACGTGCCGGCGGCGATCCACGGGAACAGCTCGCCCACGAAGGTCTCGCCCGACCAGACGCGCGCGAAGACGGCGCACGAGGTGAGGAAGGAAGCGGCCAGCGCGGGGACGGCGATCCAGTGCGCCTGATGTCCGACGACCCGCCCGAAGAGCGCGTTGACCGCGCTACCGAGGAGCGGGAAGAGCGGAATCAGCCAGACGAGTCGGGACATGGTTGTGCTTTCGGGTACAAACCCGCATCACTCTATAAGAAGGGGCGTCCGGGTGTCAAATGCCCGGGCCCTGGAGGACATAGCGCGCGCTAACGTCCTGACTTCGTAGTCCGAGCCTCGGTCACTCGATCACCTGATCCGCCTGCAGGAGCAGCGTCGGCGGGATCGTCAGGCCGAGCGTCTTGGCGGTCTTGAGGTTGATGACCAGCGTGAACTTGGCCGCCTGCTCGATGGGAAGGTCGCCGGGCTTGGCGCCTTTGAGGATCTTGTCGACGTAGACCGCGGCACGACGGTAGTTGTCGCGGAAACTCGGGGCGTAGGCCATCAGGCCGCCGGACGCCACATGCTCCACTTGCCCATACACGGCCGGCAGACGGCGGGTCGCCGCGAGCTCTGCGATTCGTGTCCGCTGATCGATGAACATCACGTCTACGAGGACGACGACCGCGCCTGCCGCCTCCTCGGTCATCGCCGCAAAGGCGGCGTCGATCTCACGAGGGCTGCGCGCCTCCAGGGATTGCAGTCGCATCCCCAATGTTTGGGCCGCAAGCTCCGCCGCTCTCAATTGCGGAAGGTTGCCTGGATTCTCGGGATTCCAGAGGACAGCCACCCGTGAGGCCTTGGGAACGATCTCCTTGAGCATCCCCAACTGCTTACCCACCAGCTCAGGGGTCCTCACCGACAGCCCGGTGATGTTCCCTCCCGGCCGCGCGAAGCTGGCAACGAGACCAGTCGCCACCGGATCAACAACGACCGCCATGACGATGGGGATCGTACTGGTCGCTTCCTTGGCCGCCCGGATCGCTGGCACCGCCACCGTGACAATGACGTCCATTTTCAGACGGACCAGCTCGGCAGCAAGGCCCCGGAGGCTTTCGTACTTCCCCGCCCCCCATCGGGACTCAATCACGATGTTATGACCTTCCACATAGCCGAGCTCGCGGAGCCCTTGTTTGAACGCGTCGATGTTGGCCTCCCTAGTAGCGGAAGACGAACCCGCCGAGAGCACACCGATTCGCCACGCCTTCCCCGCCGGCTGCGCCTGGGCGGCGAGCGGCGCGGCGAGGAGGCCGACGCTGACGCCGGAGATGAAGGTTCTTCGGTCCATCACTCGATCACCTGATCCGCCCGCGCCAGCACTGACCGTGGAATCGTGAGACCGAGAGCCTTGGCCGTCTTGAGGTTGATCACCAGCTCAAACCTCGTCGGTTGCTCCACGGGCAGGTCGCCGGGCTTCGCCCCCTTGAGGATCCTGTCCGCGTAGCTGGCCGCGCGCCGGTAGTTGTCGCGGAGGTCCACCCCATAGGCCATGAGCCCACCGGACTCCGCATATTCTCGATGCGGGTACATCGAGGGCAGCCGGTTCTTGCTCGCGAACTCCGTGATCCGCGTTCGGTAACCGAACATCACCGGGTCGAACAGCACGAAGAGAGCGTCCGGACGTTGCTTGGTGACCGCCGAAAGGGCACTGTGGAGCGCGTCGGGCCCTGACACCCCCAGGATTCGAGACTGTATCTTCAGCGATCGAGCCGCCGACTCCGCCTCCTTGACCAGGGACGGGTTGTATTTGAGGGTCGGATTCGCGAGCACCGCGACGTGTGAAACTTTAGGCACGGCCTCCTTGAGGAGCTGCATTTGCCTCGCCACCATCTCAGGGGCGAGGAGCGAGACCCCCGTTACGTTCCCGCCCGGGCGAGCGATGCCGGCCACCAGCCCCGAGCCCACCGGGTCGGCGGCCGTAACGAAGACGATGGGGATCGTGCTGGAAGCCTCTTTTGCGGCGAGGGCCGCCGGGGTACTTGTTGCCACGATCATATCGACCTTGAGACCCACGAGCGCGACGGCGAGGTCGGAGAACCGCTCGGCCCGTCCCTCGCCCCAGCGGGACTCGATCGCGAGGTTCCGACCCTCCACATACCCCAGGTCTCTCAGCGCTTGCCGAAAGGTCTCGAGGCGGGAAGATGTATCGGCGGGCGTGCCGGTCGCAAGAAGACCGATCCGGTACACCTTGGATGCCAGCTGCGCCTCGGCGGCGGGCGGCGCGGCGAGGAGGCCACCGCCGACCATCGCCAGGAAGGCGCGTCGCTCCATCACGGCCAGCGTCCCTCCGTCACTCCATCACCCGATCCGCCCGCAGCTGTAGCGGCTGAGGGATCGTGAGGCCCAGCGCTTTGGCGGTCCTGAGATTGATGACCAGCTCGAACTTGGTGGGCTGCTCGATGGGAAGGTCGCCGGGCCTCGCGCCCTTCAAGATCCGATCCACATAGCCGGCCGCGCGCCGGAACAGATCGGCACTGCTCACGCCGTAGCTCATGAGCCCGCCGTCTTGAACGAACTCTGCGGTGTAGTAGATCGCCGGGAGCCGGCTCTTTGCCGCGAGGTCGGTAGTCTGCGTGCGGTTAGAAAGGAGGAACGGGCTCCCGAGCACGAGGACGGCATCAGCGCCTCCCTTGCTCGCGACCCCGAAGACCGTCTCGATGTCCTTGGAACCGAGTACGTCCAGGTATTGAAGCTGCACCCCGAGTGCATTCGAGGCGCGTTCGGTCTCTTTTAAAGATTGCGGGGTGCCCGGGGTGGTCGAAGTGCCGAGGACGGCTACGCGGGCGAGCTTGGGAACCGCCTCCTTGAGAAGCTCCAGTCGTTTTCCGCCGAGCTCCGGGCGAAAGTTGGACAGTCCGGTGATATTTCCGCCCGGCCGCGCAAGACTGGCAACGAACCCGGTCCCGACCGGATCCGGATCCTGCGCCATGACGATGGGAATCGTCGAAGTGGCTTCCTTGGCAAAACGAGTCGCGGTGGTGCCCTCCGTGACGATGACGGCGACCTTCAGACGCACCAGGTCGGCCGCGAGCGCGGGGAGCCGATCGAGCCTTCCCGCCGCATATTGGTATTCAATGAGGACGTTTCGGCCTTCCACGTACCCCAGCTCGCCCAGACCTTGCCGGAAGGCGTCGGTGCGCGCCGCCATCGCCGCGCGGGAGTTTGCACTCAGGAACCCTATCCGCGGCGGTGGCTGCGCCTGGGCGGCGCGCGGCGCGGCGAGAAGAGTGCCTGAGACCAGCGCCAGGAAGGTGCGTCGCTCCATCACGGCCTCGGGCCGGACATGGTCGGGACCGTAGCACGCCACCCGTCGCCGGCGCACGTATGCCATCAATTGGCGGGCCGCGCGGGATCCACGAAGCGAAAATAGACCAGCGGGATCAGGTAGAACAGGAGTAGCTGGCCCGAGGCGATGCGAACGGACCCGGCCTCGGACAGGAGCGACAGGCCGAAGTTCAGCACCGAGTAGGCGGCGGTGGCGGCCACCAGGGCGCGGAGCGGTAGCGGCACGCGTCGGGCGAGCGCCCGCCAGTCGTAGATCCGGAGGTGCTTCCAGTCCCGCGCCGGCGTGTCACCGCCGCGCAGCCGGACCAGCATGGCGCCGAGGAGGCCGAACGCGCCGAGAAACAGCGCCAGCACCCAGGCGTCGCCAATCCGCTCTCCCAGCGGGGTGAAGCTCGCCAGATGCATGAGCGCGCTGGCGCCGAATCCCACCGCCGCTGCCGCGTGGAGCGCGCGCCCGAGCATGGCCTCTTCTATCACGGAAATTGACGGCTCCCGGAGGGGTCGGTATGATCGGTCGGTGGCACGCCCCGGCGCAAAGTTCTGGCTGTTCCTCGTGCTCCTGCCCGCGCTCGCGATCGTGGGGGGTGTGTCCGTCCTCGCCTGGCGGCAAACCGTTCCCAGCGTCCAGGCCGAGCTCGTGCCCACTCCGCGCTTTCTCGGGGTGAAGACCCCGCTCACCGTGGTGCTGCGCGCGGCGAGGGGCGGCCTGGTGAGCGCGGAGCTGCGGCTGGTGCAAGGTCAGGGCCGCGCGATCCTGGCCAGTCCCACCTTCACCGGCGCTCCCGCCGAGCAGCGCCTCGATCTCACGGTGGAAGGGCGGGCCACCGGGTTGCGCGAGGGACAGGCGACGCTGGAGGTCCGCGCGCGCGATAACTTCTGGCGCCTCCTCCGCGTCGACGACCGGCCGGTGCTCACCGTCCCCGTCACGCTCGACTTCACGCCGCCCACGCTGGAGGTGCTGGGGAGCACCCGCTATCTCGCCCAGGGCGGCGGCGGGCTGGTGGCGCTGCGCGCCCGGGGCGCCTCGCGCGTGGGCGTCAATGCCGGCGGCGTCTTCTTTCCCGCCGTGCCCGCCGGCCCCGAGGGCACCGGCGTGATGGTGGCGATGCTCGCGCTGCCGTGGGACCTGGCCGCCCGCGCCAGCGTGAGCGTGCTGGCCCAGGACGAGGCGGGCAACTCGGTGACGCGCGGCGTGCCGGCCGAGATCAAGGCGAAGCGCTTCCCCCGCGACACCATCGAGCTGAAGGAGGAGTTTCTCCGGGACAAGGTGGCGGAGCTCCTTCCCGAGAAGGCGAACGCGGGCCCCGCCGAGCTCGTTCCCGCCTTTCTCCGGATCAACCGCGACCAGCGCAAGGCCGCGGAGCAGACCAAGCGCGAGCTCGCCGCCCGCAGCCAGCCCCGTCCCCTGTGGGAGGGCGCCTTCGTGCAGCCGCGCAATACCAAGGTGTTCTCGAACTTCGCGGAGACGCGCTCGTACCGTTACCAGGGTCAGGAAGTGGACGTGCAGGTGCACCTGGGCTTCGATCTCGCTTCCAGCCGGCACAGCCCGGTTCCCGCCGCCAACTCCGGCGTGGTCGTCTTCGCGGCGCCCCTCACCATCTACGGCACCACGGTGGTCCTGGACCACGGCTGGGGACTGCAGACGCTCTACGCCCACCTCTC
>Ga0134123_10002564_pt1 | contig 11888 bp, 12 predicted proteins | sample KB303_FD_96460 | JGI IMG/M metagenome (GOLD analysis project Ga0134123, IMG submission 96460) | Terrestrial soil microbial communities without Nitrogen fertilizer from Kellogg Biological Station, Michigan, USA - KB3-0-3 | ecosystem: Environmental > Terrestrial > Soil > Unclassified ...
CTAGATCAGGCTTTTATACGACGACCAGACCGTGGGGTCCTGAATTGGGATACTCCTATGAGTAATTCAGATTTGAACACAATGCACACCGACTTAGAAATTGTAAAGCATTATGTAAGATTACTTCTGGAGTGGAAAAATGCCTCGAACCCTTGAGCAATTAACTATTCATTGCGGACCTTGTGGAGAGTACATTTGGAAGAACACCCATTCAATATATAATCTAAACACCCAGACTGAAGATGAAATCCAAACCGAGACTTTTTGCGCAAAATGTGAACCTAGAATGTTCTTCATGGCGATGAAAAGCGCCGATAAGATCCTGCCTTTAACGCAGAATCAAAGAGATTTTAAAGAATGACGACATGCGAGCTCTTCCTAATTGGTTAGAGTCTTATCTAGTCTACACTGAGAATCAAGAGTCTCCGGAAGAACTACATTTATGGACTGGCCTTGCACTTTTAAGTGCTGCATTGCGGCGAAAAGTCTGGATAGACAGGGGAACTTATGAATTATTTCCGAATCTTTACATTATCACTGTTGCTGAATCTGCTAAAATTAGAAAGAGCGCTGCCGTCAATATCGGGATTAAACTACTTAAAGACGCGATCCCAGACTTACCAACCTTATCTGATTCGGCTACTCCGGAGGGTATTGTTAAACACGTTAATCGGACTATCATGTCAGAAGGGGAAGTAAGACATAAAGAAAGTCATATCTTTATTCATGCGGATGAGCTAGCTACATTGTTTAGCTACGACAAACAAAGAGCGAGTAGATTAAGTATTTTGTTGACCCAAATGTTCAACTGTCCTTCGAAATACGAAACGACGTTAAAGTCGGAAGCTCAAATGATAATTCATAATTGCTATCCTACGCTTCTTGCCGCTACTGATCCATTTAATCTAAAGGTTCTACCCGAAGATGCTATAGGAGGTTTCCTTGGACGATGTATATTTGTCACTGGTAAGAAAAGACGACGAAACATTGCCTGGCCAGAGTTTAGTGGAGATAATCTTCACGACAAATTGCTTGTCGACCTCGCCCGAATTGGGAGTCTTTCTGGAGAGGTCACTGTCCCAGGTAATACACGAGAGCATTTTTCGAAATGGTATGACATTATATCCGAAGTGGAAATTACAGATCGTCGCCTCGCGGCTTTCCACCAACGAATGCACGACACAGCTTTAAAACTAGCCACACTTCTCTGCGTTGCTAGTTCTAATTCTCTAATTCTAGATTTAAAATATCTCCAGGCGGCGATAGCCATAGTAGAAGCACAGAAAAAAGAATTCGCCCAGATTCAAGACTGGTCTACAGGAACTAACTACGCACAGAACAGGACGAAGTTCATTGATTTAATGCGGAGAAACGGCGGGATAGCTACGAAGAAACTGGTATTGCGACAGCTAGCAATTTCGATTCAAGATTTCAATGCTTTGAAAATGGCTTTAGAAGAAGAAGGAACTATTCGAGAGGTTCTTATCGATCCTTCACGACCTAGCGAAATATTCTACAAATTCACGGCGGATGAAATTCTTCGACAACAAGGGGGCGCATGACTACTGCGAACCTAACCATGGACAATGGACCCTAATTTGATCTTGATTGTTCCATCGTTCCCAAAGCCACTTCTGTACCTCCAGACTTTTCGTCCTCTCGATGTGCCTTATGCACATATCAACTTGATAATTGTAAATGACTTTTGAATGGTCTCTAGTAGTCTGAATAAAGCCAGCCTCCAGGGTAGCCTTTAATGCAAGCTGCGCATTTTCGGTATCTTTAAGGGCTTTAAAATGCGTGTCATTATCTTGTACTATCGCCGCTTCAATTCTTCGTCCGACATTATCCATCATCCAAATTAAAGCACCTGTTGTGATTGCAAAGGAAAAGAGTAACAAAAAGGGAAATGTCGCCATTCCATTAGTCTTAGCTTCGACACCGAAACCCTTGAGTTCTACTCCATTTCCATCGGTCATTTTTAAAGTCTCCGGTAGATAATTTATGCACTAATTCCTCCATTAAATTCACAGCAATCTTCTTCAACGACCCTGATAAACTTCAGTGTCTGTTCGCTTTTTACCAATGCCACCTATCTGCTGGTGGTTAGTTCTAGAAAAGTAGAAACCAACAACGAGAAATAAGGCGTTACTTAAGACTGTAGTTCTAGTCTCTGGCCTTGCAAAGTTTAATCCAATTGCTATCTCGACAGTCATGTTGGCTATGACAACTAAAACGGCAATAATAGCCTGAGTAAATTCCCAGATAAGATTTATCCTTTGTTGCCTAGCAGTAGTTATATCCTCCTGTAGTGTAGTAGTAGGATCTAAATTTGTTGCCATTTTTACCCCTCTTCGTCTCCAGCATGAATCAGCGATTCTAAAATTCCTGCACCTAAAGAGTTAAGAAATTCAAATTCAGGAAAATCTTCAATCGAAAACTGAATTCGATTCAAAGGAATAGTGTATTCGGTACAGAGGAAAATGCAAAGATTAGAAAGAGAAATCAACTGCTTCTCAGAAATCTCACCCGCGACGATAATTCCTACAACTTCTGGAATAGGAAGTCCGGGGTAAAACCTAATCTTAGACTCCGGCTCTACACATTGCAGAACATCGCCATCCGTACTAACTACATAATGTGTTCCTAGCTCTTCGTCATTCTTCATTAGAAACGTCATTAGTTCTTTAAGGCTCTTGTCCGTGCTTTTAATCTCAATTTGACTAACTTGCTCATCGTCGCCTCGAAGCCAGAAATAAGGAATAGGAACTTCGATAAAATCTTTAATCACTTAAGCGCTCCATTTGTCGCTTTATTGCGTTCTCTCTATTAATAGCATCGCCTTTAGGGGTAAGTGCAAGCATTCGAGCAACACTTCCAGTGTCAAGAACTCCTTGAACGTCTTTATAAAAGCCTCCACCAGGAATGAGTAAACTACTAGCATTCCTCTTGCTGTTGGACCAAGCCTCAAGTCTTTTCTGTTTATGGAATGCCGTCTCTCCAGTTTGAAAAAGTTGTCCCCCTAACCATTCCGCCGTTGAACTTCCAGCCTGCCATGCATCTAAACCCATTTTAGGAAATGCCATGCTATGCGGCATTGATCCCATGATTCCCATGCTTGTTAAATCGGCATCGAGAAATTCACTTCCAGCTTCCATCATTAAAGCTGTCGTCGCGACAAGTCTTAAGGGCGCCATGATATCTTCTTTATTCCCTGCTTTGATTCCTTCCGCGCCTCGTTTTACGAAGTACCGCATCATTTCAAAACTATTCAACGGATAAGACATAAAGATTCCAGTCAGATTCCCTAAAGCGCCGCGCATAAATTCAGGTCTATTAGCCTTGCCGTAAACGAACTGAAGATTACTTAAATTCTCGATAGCGTAAAGGTCTCTAGCTGCCGCCTCGTCACCAGAATTAATCGCTTTTAGAACTGCGGCCTTTATTTCTCTTCCACCAGGAAGTTCACTTATTCTACCTTCCTTCAGAAACTTATCGAATCTTAGATCACTCGCTCTTGCTGTCGCCATTCGAGTAAAAGAATCAACAGAAGCTACATACTTCAACATCACGTCCGACATTGCACTAACACCGCGGCCAACAGAACGACCCACGTCTACACTCTGAATAAGATTCTCAATATATGAAGTCATAAGACCACGGTCGCGATAAGACGTTAACAAAGCTTTAGAACCAGCAAGGTCCTGCATAACGTCACTCAGTGCTTGTCTAGTAAAGCGCGGCCCAAATTCTGCAAAGCTAGGAATAAGCTGACCAAACTGACGAATAACACTAGCCGGACGAAGACCCATTGTGGAAGTATATAGCATAGAACTAAGAACATGACTAAACTGATAAGGAGCTCTACCAGTAACAGGGGCATGACCGAAAGCCTCGCTTAATCTAGAAAGATTGTCCGTCATTCTTCTGTCAGCTTCTTGGATTCCGCCGAGGTAGGTATGTCTATATTCTCTCCAGGCTTCAAAAGCTGTTTTGTTATCAACCATAAGGTTCCGCTTGCCTGTCAATGGATTGACTTTATAGGCGGCGTTAAAGTGAGGGAAAATAACGTCTCTTTCAATATCTTCAATTGCCTTTTTCCGAATCTGATTGGCCGAAGCATGGAGATAAGCACCAAAAACAGAACTGAGTTTATTATCGAATTCGGTCATGGCGCCGGTTCGTTCGAGACTATGGACGAATCGGATTTGAGAGGGAGTAAGACTTGCAATAAAAGCACTTTCCTGTTGGGTCGGATTCACATTCCCATTCTCAGGTAGCAGCGTTCCACCGCCCTTCCTCTTAATATGGGGAACATAACCTTGAACAAAAGTGTCCCAATCTAGATCGTTTTTAGCGAAGAGTTCGTCGAAAAGTTCGCGGATTTTTTGACCTGTTTTGATTTTATCTGCACTGTAGTTTTTAACAATTTCAGGCTTTAAGATTTTCCCACCTTTACCAATTCCTTCCAGAATCGTAAAAAGCTCTTCGTCCAGTTCTTTCTTGATTCCGATGTAACCTTCAATCTTTGTCGCTAGCGGTCTAATAGCCTCGTTGAATCTTTTGAAATAGTTTCCAACCATATTGTTAGCTTTAGTATCTTCAAGTACAGCTTTATTAATGCCGTTGGCGGCGATATAATCCCCAAAAAGCGCACGACTAATTCTATATCGTCCTAACCATCCTAGCCTTTGATTTGCTTGCGCTCTTCCAACAGAAGGATTTTCAATCAAAGGAGAATTATCATCTTCCATATCAACAACTTTAGAATCCTTATGGGCGCCCTTGTTAAGTAATTCTGCTGCTCTCTTTAACTCTTCTGGGCTACAAGGTTCTTGTGCCATCAGCAGGGCCTCATTCGCTTTTTAATCAAATCTTCCCATAACTGCTGTCTCGCTCTTTGCCATTCTGCTTCTGGAAGGTTCTTATTTATCGCCGCCCCTTTAATCTCCTTCATCATGTTGTCTACCATGCCTTCCATTTCAGTAATATCATCCTGACTAAATCCCATTTTGTTAATAAGCTTTTTCGCCTCTGTAGCTAGAGGACTATCTTCAACAGTAAAGAATCTTGTAGGCTGAATTACAAAATCGGGCTTTAGATTCTCAAGTTCGGCGTCACTTAATTCTAGAAGTTTAGTCGTCGTCTTGTTTTCGTTCTCCGTAATTAAATCTAACTTCTCCACATTTGAAGGCTTTTCAACGGCCTTAATTTGGAATCTATCTAAAGGCGGTTCTAGCTCTCGCGGACTCATTCCCACAGCATCTATCGCCGCGTTAGTCTGTTCGTCTCTAGGCGTATAAGTCTTAATCCCGGTTTTAGGATCAACCTCGACAGTTAAAAGTTTCTTACCCGCATCTCTAGGATCATCGAAGCGACCATGCGAAAATGTGTTAATGTCGGGAAGATTATCAGCGTCTTCAATCCCAAACTCGTCCATTCGCCGAGGAGTACCATAGAATTCAGAATCGAGTTCTGTTCCAAATTCGTCTGGAGTCCTGTATCTTCCCCCATCTTTAACGAATCGCGGCTTCGGTCCCGTTTCTTTCTCAAACGCTATGGGTTCTGTTAAAGGTGTGTGAATTTGCTGTGTTGGAGTCGGTTCAAGCATTTGGTCTAATTCTTGATACTTAGATGCATCCTGAATCAGTTTCGTAACGTCGTCCATTTCTTGCGGTGAGCTATAAGCTTCGGGACTCCGAAAGAAACTAGATTCTGGCTGCGGCGTTGCAGTCGGTTCTAAGACATTTCCTCGATTGCTAATAACTTCTTCGGCATCTACAGTTCGGCCTCTAAGTTTTGCAGGTTCTCTAAACGGCGATGTTGGATAGACAGGTTCGCCAACTTTAGACACTTCCTCAGCATCAATAAATCCACGGCCTAATTGGTCCGCTTGCTGTCTGACTGGCCTTGCTTTTAAAATTTGTTCTTCTGCTACTTTTGTAGCTTCAGCAGCACTCATTCCTGAACTTCTTAACTGCCGAAACAATGCACCGAATCCTACAACTCCTGCCTCTGTACCCATCCACCATAAAGGATCAGTAACTAATGCCATTGGGTCTTGATTTACAATTGCTTTTCCTGCGCCGATTGCACCGCCAACTAAACCGGCACCAGCGATTCGACTTAAGTTTGGACCTAAAGTCGCTAACCGCGCGCCAACACCAGGAATAGCTCCGACTCCTGCTGTTGCTGCAACAGTAGTCGGGACACTTCCTAAAAACTCCGCAACATGTTCTCCGACTCCTTCGGGTTGAAAATCCTGATTAGTCATTCCGAATGTAGCGCCTTTAATTCCGGCCCTTGCAAGTCTCTTAACTGGACCCTGTTCTACAGTCTCTATAGGCTTAGCACCCATATGTTGAAATGGATTGCCTTGCTGTAAAAGCTCGGAGTAAAAACCTAAAAGTTCGTCTTTGTCCATTTTCTACCTTGCTTTATCCCATAACTTCCAGAATGATGCAAATTCTTTAGCTGTAAAGTTGTTAGGATCTTGTCCCGACCGCGCCGCCTGTTCAGCTATCCACTCTGGAAAAGTTGCATCCTTAGGACTCTTGAATCTCTTTCCTGCCTTAAAAACCTCAACTGCCTGGCTTCTAACGTCTTTAATTGTAGGAGTATCTGGTTCGTTTTGAGCAGGCGTTTTTCCTACTACTTGAACTGGTGGATTAAAAGGCGGCGTTTCTTCTTTCGTCGCCGCTTCAAGCTTTCCTGGTGTTTTTCTGGGAAGCTTAGGACTTTCCTTAATATCGCCGCTCAGATCCATTTCGGGACTCATCTTGCCCTTCTTTAAGGTACTTACAACTCTTCCCGTAACGTCCTTAACTCCCTCGACAGCACGATCTACAGGATCTCTTGAAATTTCTCTAGGTTCGACAGCTTTAAGTGTCGCCGCCTGTTCTTCAGTTTTTCTAGCTTTCCCCATTTGATCGGCCATGTAAGACTTCGCACGTGCTTTTACTTCTGGACCGATATTAGGAATTGTATCTACTTTAGCATCGAAAGCTTCGATGTTTCCACGTAAACCAGGGAAATTATCGATAAGTGACCAGCCTAACATCGCCGCTTGCCCAGGATAAATCTTCTTTTTTATCTCGTCTGGTGTAGCACCTTCAGGAATAGGGGCATAAATAAAATCCGAAACATTACCGTCCAGCTTTGCCTTGGCATAGTCTCTTGCAACTATAACAGATTCAATCTGTGCTGTGGGATCGCCAATTCCAAAACCAGGATCACTCTTTACATTATACATTGTAACAAGATTGTGTCCGCCTAAAGCTGCTGAACGTGTCGCGGCGACGTTAGCACTTTTCAAATAAGATTCAATTCCGGCAATGTCTTTACCCTTAGTTCTTGCCTCAATTTCTTTAGCTTTTGCGTAGGCCTTTGAAGATTCAAGGCTATATTTAACTGCATCATCTGAAGCTTTGTAATCTTGATCTAAGACTTTGTCTAAATGGCCGTCTTCGACCATGATTTGACGACCTAAGTCGTTCTTCTTTTTTGGATCAGTTTCAGCCCACCACATTGCCGCAAGCTTTGACTTTTTATCAACTTTAGCAATATCTTGCCGTGTCTTTTCGGTTCCTGCAGCAAGACTTGCAATCTGTGCCTGTGTATGCGCTCTATCTATAGGAATATTAGCGACTTTAGCTTCTTCTAACTTTCGTTTAAGAATCTCCATAGCTTGTCTATCAGCTTCAATAATAGGTTGTTGCGCAGAATTCCAAGCGGCGATATCGGCATCAATAACGCCCTTTCTTAGAGTCTGTTCCTTAATCCCTGTCTCTAATCCTTGTTGCTTAACATAATCTTCTTCAGTTCTTTGAGCAATTGAAGACTTGACTTCTTCCTGCTTTGTCAAAGCCTTTAACTTCTTAGTTTCTAGAACGCCTTTAACGTAGTCTTGAGCTTTTCCAGGTGCTACAACGGGAGCATCTTCACCTTGGAAAAGCCGGTGCATGTCTTCATCGAAATTAGGATTGCCATTTATTCTGTTGGCATCTCCGATGTAACCTAAAGCTTCAAGATTACGTCTAGTTTCTGCACGAATTTGCGGCTTTATTGCGGCAACTTCAGCCGGATCAACTTCAGGAGCAGCATAGCCCATTTTTGGTTTTGGAACTCTAGGCTTTCCGGCAAGGCGATCAAAAAATCCCTGTTCTTCATACTGTTGCGGCTGACTTCTGATGTTACTGCGAAGTCTAGCTTTTTCTTGGGCGACTTTTTCAAACGGCGCCGCGTACTTTCTAGTTTCGGCATCTAAAGGAACTCCTGCCGCCGCTTCGAAATCTCGCTTTATTCCTTGTTCATCGGCGGCAGTTTCCTTAATGTTTAATTCGCGTTCCTTCGCACTTTCAAGCTCCAGATCTCTCCGCTTTCTTTCCTCTGTAATGGCGTCGCGATTAGCCATCGAATCAGAAAGCTGCATGTATTGCAAAAGCTGCTGATTTAAAGCTGCCGTATTAATACCTGATCGTCCCATTATTTAACCCCTAAAACCTTAATCATGGGATATAACTAGCACCACCAGCCATCGCACCTTCACCTAGGCCAGTAGTTAAAGAATCGCTACCAAATCCATCTTTTCCACCACCTAAACCACTTAATAAACCACCACCTGATTCCTTATTCTTACTCTTTAATCTATCCATTAACATCAATGTAGTCAATAAACTTCCAGTGTCAACACCTTGTCCTAACATACTTCCCGGCGCATGACTTCCACCAGGTCCTGGAGTAATAGGCATAGAACCACCGGGCATTTGTTGTTCCTTATTAATTAAACTCACATTACCCGGCATTTTCTACCTCCTCTTTCAAATCCTTCTGAATAATGATTCCAATTCTTTTGTAACCTAAAGGCTCGTGGAAAAACTTGAAAAACTTTTCTCCGGGGTTTTTCTTGCCTCTCGTAAGCCCTGCGATAATCCTTAAGGCGCCTTTCTGTCTTGACCACTCTTCAAAGATTTTTTCCGCTTCGAATCGTATTTTCTTGGCTACTCCCGGCGCCGTCCACATTCCCATAAATTCAACAGTTTTGGCAGCCTTTAAAAAGCTAGCATAGATAAAGCCGTCCAGCTTTTTAGTTTCTTCACTAGCATGAAGTAAAACGAAAGCATTTCCTGAATCTATAGTTTTGACTAGTGTAGTCATAAAGAGTTCTGCATTTGTTCCCTGCTCCCCTGTTTTCGAAATCATCTTCTTTGAAGCATCGAGGATGAAATCGAAAAATAGAGAAAGTTCTTGCGAATCACGAACTTGGCAGAACATTTTTCAACTCTTTTTCAAGAGCTTCGATTCTTTTGTTCTGCTCTTGAATCGTTAGAACTAGTCCTGAAACTAGATTCATTAAATTCAAATGTTTCGGAAGCGAATCATGGAGCCATTCAGGACAGCTTTCTAAGATTGGTCCGATATTCTGAGTTTCGGGTTCCCACTTGTAATGCCATCGCTGGATGTTAAGATTCAAAATGTCATCGATAAGTTCCTTCCGATCATGAATCTGAACAACGCCATCTTTAAATTCTCTTGAACACATTGCCTTCGCGGCGATACCGGCAATCATTGCTATCGTAGAAATTGTAGACATAGTATTGTCTTGTCCAGGTTGCTTACTTATACTTTCTGCACTTCCTGGTCCAAGACCGGACATTCCGCTCAAAGCCTGAGCAGCTTGAGACTGTCTGTAAAGAGGTTCTTCGTACTGTTCTCTTGCTGAATCCAACATTCTCTGATACTGAGTTTGATCTATAAGTCCCGACTGAAAAAGCTGGTTAAGTCTTGATGCTTCGTTTTTCAACATGTCTCCAGACATTCCAGCACTTTGTACCTGACGATTTCTTTCTGCATCCTAAGTTTGAACGCCTCTTTGGGCATAAGCATTTCTATCTTGACTTTGTAATCCTGCACCTGCAATCTTTTCTCTCGATGCACCTTCTTGTGCCCGTATTGCTAAATCACCACCAGCAATATCTCGCTGTGCATTTATCTGATTAGCATTGTCATGACTTTGTGCATTAATACGTGCCATTTCAATTTGAGCCTGTTCCGCTCTGTTGGCATCGCCTTCGGCAGTAGCTTGAAGATAAGACTCCATAGCCTTGTCGAAATCCTGAGTTAATTGTTCGCGCTGCTGCATTAAAGGCGCGATAACTGCTGAACCTACAGTACGGCCGTAACCTTCGATAGCTTTTTGCCGAGCCACGTCGGATCTTGTAGACGTTGCGCCCTGTCCTGCTAACTGCGAAGAATCTCTAATTTGAGGCATAATATTTTCTTCAAGATTCGCTAAAATCGGTTCAGACATATGCCCAATAGCGATTTTCATTTCATCGTCGGTCATAGGCTTGTAGTTAAATCGAGGGTCGACATTGAAACGACTATTTACTCCTGAAATTTGTGCACTATATGGCGAAGCGGCGTTACCACCTAAAGTACCTGCGCCAGAAAATCCTGATCCATCAAGTCCATAATTTCCTAGGCTAGGAGTTATAGGATCATTATAGCCATAATTACCACTTGCTGTATTATAAATCTGATCTTCTGCAGCAAGTTGATAAGGCTGAGGTTGTCCAAAATAATCGCGCTGCTGTTTTAAACTTTCTTCCTGTGCTGGTGCAAAAGGCGCGACTCTTTCACCTTCATAGACAGGAGGATTCTGAAGTATTCCTTTGTAAAATTGACTAGATTGTTCGTAACCTTCACGACCTTCATTAAGAATCTGAGGCGGAGAATTGTTTGTAATTGTCTTTGTTTCACCGCCGCCGGAAGAGCCCATTTTTTCCTCCTCTTACCTATTACCATTCGGAAAGAAATTGAATTGAAATCCTGCAATATAGACCTGTGTATGATTTGGTACAATAAATCTGAGACGGACCCAACGTCCAGTAACTCGAACGGGCCAATGAAGTCTTTGATTTACTCCAGCAGGAATAACTCCTAAGCTATTAGTGACCCATGTAATAGTATGAGATAAATCGTTACGGTAACCGATGTAAATAGAACCAGCTTCTGAATCTCCAGGGGCAATATCTACAGGATTAAATTCAATGTCTACAGATTCTGTAGTAAAAACAGTACCAAAAGGAAAAGTTACTGGCTGTCCGTTATCGTCTGTAGCTCCCTGGCCTAAAAACACATCACGTGTTTCTGCAAGGCAATCCGATCCTGCTGCAATTCTATCAGTTTCTTCCGGATGAACTATATATATTACAGTTTGACTGGCAAAATAATTTCTATTTGCAAATGATCCAGAAATATTCATTGCGCTAACGTTTTCATCGCTCGAGAATAATTTCGGAGAGCTCCAAACACCAGTTTCATAATTATGATACATCATCATTGTATCGCCAGTATCATAAAACCAGAATGCAGAATTTTGTTCAGGAATATTTAGAACCCCATTAGCATAACCTACACTAATAACTTGAAAAGATCCAGTTCCATCAGGATCCATTAAACCTTGGTAAACTGCAGGATTAACTGCCATTCCCACTTCACGATTAACAGAGTCTCCACCAGAATATTCAAAGAAAAATCGTGATCCCATTACAATATGACGACCAGGAAGTACCAAAACTGCATCAGGACTAATAGCACCAGCACCTTCAACAATAGGCTTATGAAGATAGACTAAATCTCCACCAATAAACGAAATCATACTGATGTTATTTCGTCGATAGATTATAAGGTTATCACCTAGAATATAGGCACAAACATTATTATCAGTATCAGTAAACGAAAATCCCCCTGCGTCATTAGTTGCTGCTGGAATCCACGTCGCATCATCAAATTCATTAGACCAATTTATGACCTTCTTATTTGTAGTATCTCCTAATGCAATAAGATGCTCGTGGAAAACTGTTATGAAATTGGCAAAGGGCGCC
>Ga0134123_10002565_pt1 | contig 11886 bp, 15 predicted proteins | sample KB303_FD_96460 | JGI IMG/M metagenome (GOLD analysis project Ga0134123, IMG submission 96460) | Terrestrial soil microbial communities without Nitrogen fertilizer from Kellogg Biological Station, Michigan, USA - KB3-0-3 | ecosystem: Environmental > Terrestrial > Soil > Unclassified ...
AGGAGTTAGAGAGGACAAAGATGGGATGATAAGATGCGCTGATGGATACCGACGATCTCGAACCGAAAAAGAAGCCGAAGAGCTACGAGCTCGGCCAGGACTTGAGCAAGCTCTCTGTCGGCGAGCTCAAGGCGCTGATCGAAGATCTCAAGGCCGAGATCGCGCGTGTCGAGGCCATGCATGCGGCCAAGCAGTCCTCGAAGAGTGCTGCCGAAGCCGCTTTCAAGCGTTAACGATACTGTTCCTTTAGGTAAACCCGCGCTTAGGATTAACTCGATCTTAGGACTCTCGCGCTAGGGTTTGCCTCATCCAGTCCTCTGGATCTGAGTGGCCTGTCCACTCTGTTTGACGCCTCCCTGTTAACTTCCTGAGCCGCCGCCTGGCGGCTCTTTTTTTGGCCCGATTCACGGCGTTTAACCTTTGCTGCCGGAAGGCGACGACGTGGCTTCCGCATGGCATAGTATGCCGCCGGCTAAGGCGTAGACGGGAGTTGGCCGATGGCGGGGAGGTCAAAAAGCGGCGACCGTGACAATGGCGTGACGGTCTCATTCGGCGCGAAATTCGCACGCTCGGAGCAATTCAAGGCGGTGTTTCGCGAAGGCATGGCGCTGGTCGAGGCGGCGGCCACTTACCTTGACGGTGACGGACGCAAAGAAGCGCGCAAGCTCCGGCCGCCCCATTCGCTCGCCTATGCCACCGAAAGCATGCGGCTTACTACCCGGCTGATGCAGCTCGCATCGTGGCTCCTCATCAGGCGCGCCGTTAGCGAGGGCGAGCTCACGCCGGAGCAGGCGATCGAGGAGCAGCGCAAGATCAAGCTTCCCGCAACGGGCAGCGATCAGCCTGCGCGCGATCTCGGCGCATTGCCGCCGCGGCTGCGCGAGCTGATCGAGCAAAGCATCAAGCTCCAGGCGCGCGTGATCCGTCTCGATCACATGTTGGGATACAAGCAGCTTCCGCCTTCGGGCGAGGTGGAGCACCCGCTCAAGACGCAGCTATCGCGCCTGCGTGCCGCGTTCGGTACCGAGGCCGATTAGGAGTCAGCCTGCTATTTGATGAAGCCTTCGTATTTCCGCTTGAAGCGTGTCAAGCGTCCGCCGCGATCGATGAGATGCTGGCCGCCGCCGGTCCAGGCCGGGTGGGTCTTTGAATCGATGTCGAGCTTCAGCGTGTCTCCCTCGGACCCGTAGGTCGAGTAGGTGACGAACTCGGTGCCGTCGGTCATCACCACCTTGATGCGGTGATAGTTGGGGTGGATGTCCTTCTTCATGGCATCTGCCTTGCAAATTCGCGAATTTGTTTGGGGGGAGGCTATATCGGAACTATGCGGCCGGCACAAGCTGCGCCGTAACAGCGCGGCGATATCTAACCCTTTTCGCCGGTGCCTTGCGCCCTTAAAGTCCCCCCGAACCTTGGAAGCTGGCGCCTTTCTCTTGTGCAACTCGTAGACGCAAGACCCGACCCACAAGACCGGCAGAAGCAGGCCGTCACGCGAGATGCGGACGGTGACGAGGCGAGGCGCGCCTCGCTCAAGCCTCTGCTTGCGCTGAAGCCTTATCTCCTCCGCCACCAAGCCATGCTCGCCGCGGCGTTCGCCGCGCTGCTCGTCTCGGCTGGAGCGACGCTCGCCGTGCCCATGGCGGTGAGGCGCATGATCGATCTCGGCTTCTCCGGCATCGAGCCCGATCTCATCGACAAATATTTCGCGACGCTTGCCGGCATTGGGCTGATCCTCGCGCTCGCAAGTGCGGCACGTTTCTACTGCGTGAATTGGCTCGGAGAGCGCGTGGTCGCTGATATTCGCCGCGACGTGTTCAAGCACCTTACCGGTTTGAGCCCAGCCTTCTACGAGGTCTCGCACTCGGGCGAGGTGATGTCGCGGCTTACCGCCGATACGACCCAGGTTAAGGCGGCGGCAAGCACAGTGATCTCGCAGGCGCTGCGCAATTTGCTCCTGCTCATCGGCGCGACGGTCATGATGGTGGTGACGAGCCCGAAGCTCTCGCTTGCCGTATTCATTGCGATCCCCATCATCGTCATTCCGCTGGTTGCCTATGGGCGCTCAGTCAGGGTGCTGTCGCGGCAGGCCCAGGATACGCTTGCGCAAGCCTCGGCCTATGCGAGCGAGAGCCTTGCCCAGGTCCGCGTGCTGCAAGCCTTCACCCACGAGAAGGCGGCATCGGCGCGCTTCGGCGAGGCGGTCGAGCGTTCCTTCGAGGCGGCAAACGCACGGGCCAAGGCGCGCGCCGGGCTTACCGCACTTGCCATCTTCCTGACTTTCGCGAGCGTGGTCGGAGTGTTGTGGTACGGGGCACAGGACGTGCTCTCGGGCATCATGACCGGCGGCAGGCTCTCGCAATTCGTACTTTACGCCTTGCTTGCTGCGGCCTCGATGGGCGAGCTCAGCGAGGTGTGGGGCGAGATCAGCCAGGCTGCTGGCGCGGCAGAGCGCCTCGGCGAGCTGCTAAGGGTCAAGTCGGAGATCAAGTCTCCGACGCATCCGAAGGTGCTGCCAGCGCCCCCGCGCGGCGAGATCGCCTTCCGCGATGTTTTCTTCGCCTATCCGCTCAGGCCGGAGACAAGCACGCTGTCTCAGGTGAGTTTCCGAGTCACGCCGGGAGAGCGGGTGGCGCTGGTCGGACCGTCCGGCGCAGGCAAGACCACGATCTTCGCGCTCCTGCTTCGCTTCTATGATCCCGATCGCGGTGCCGTTGAGATCGATGGCGTGCCAACCAACGAGGCTGAACTTTCCGCGCTGCGCGCCCGCTTTGCACTCGTGCCGCAAGAGACTGCGCTATTTGCCGACACCATTGCCGCCAACATTGCCTATGGCGTCGAGAAAGCTGGCCGGAGTGAGATCGAAGCGGCGGCCAAGGCGGCGTTTGCCCATGACTTCATTAAGGCTCTGTCGCAGGGCTACAACACGATGCTCGGCGAGGGCGGCGTCACGCTGTCGGCAGGACAGCGGCAACGGATTGCCATCGCCCGCGCGGTGCTGCGTAACGCGCCGATCCTGCTGCTGGACGAGGCGACCAGCGCACTCGACGCGGAGAGCGAGACGCTGGTGCAACGCGCGCTGGACAAAGTCATGGAAGGGCGAACCACGCTTGTCATCGCACACCGGCTCGCCACCGTGATCCACGCCGACCGCATCCTCGTTTTCGACCATGGGCGGCTGGTTGAGGAGGGGACGCACCAGAGCCTCATCGGTTGCGGCGGCGTCTATGCGCGGCTTGCCGAGCTGCAATTCGCCCCTGACGCGGCTGAGTAGTTCGCCCCTCGCGTTCACACGCGGTTCAGCTTGAGCTTGATAGGCTTCCGCGCGAAACTAAAAGCCGGAGCCGCGAAAAGCGGAGGGAGGAACCGTCATGAGCCATGCGCCAGCGCGTCACGTCGTCCTTATCGCCGCGGCCCTGATCGCGAGTGCCGCTGTACTCAGTTCGCCGGCGTCGGCTCAGGATCCATCGACGGGCGACATCGTCAATTCGCTCCAGCCAAAGATGAAGTTCCGTTCCTTTGACCCAAACCAGGCGGCAAAGGATGCCAAGCAAGCTGACCTCGTGAAGCGACTGCAGAATGCGAAGACCAGGCAGATCACCGTCGAGGAGCGGCAGGAGATCACCGAGGTGGTCGAGGAGAACGACTTGCTGGCGATTGACCTCGAAGTGTTCTTCAATTTCGATTCAGCCGAGATCACGCCTGAGGCCCTGCCCATCTTGAAAAAGCTCGGCGCCGCTCTGAGCGACGAGAAGCTCAAAGGTTCGGTGTTCCTTGTCGCGGGCCATACAGATGCCAAGGGCTCCGACGCTTACAATCTGTCCCTGTCCGACCAGCGCGCCAAGTCGGTGGCAGAATTCTTGATCGAGAATTTCCATATCGATCCCAAGCAGCTTGTCGCCATCGGCTTCGGTGAAGAGAAGCTGAAGAACCGCGAGAATCCGCTTGCAGCCGAGAACCGCCGCGTGCAGGTGGTCAACATGGCGAGCAAGGATGTCGCGGCCAAGGCCGGCAAGCCCGCGGAGCCCGACAAACAGTGAACGATTAGCGTTCGGTCAGCTTTAGCTCGATGCGGCGATTCTTGCGGAAAGCCTCGTCGCTTGTGCCGGGATCGATCGGCTGAAACTCGCCAAAGCCCGCAGCCACCAGATGGTCCGGGCTGATCCCGTTCTGCATCAGATAGCGCACCACCGAGATCGCGCGCGCGCTCGACAACTCCCAGTTCGAAGGAAACTCCGGCGTGGCGATTGGATGAATGTCGGTGTGGCCGTCGACCCGCATCACCCAGGCGATGTCCGGCGGAATCTTGGTCTCGACCTCTTTCAAAGCGTTGGCAAGCTTGTCGAGCTGGGCAAGAGCCTCAGGCCTCAGCTCGGCCGACCCTGAGTCGAACAGCACGTCGGAGGGAAACACGAAGCGGTCGCCGACTACCTGGAAGTCCGGCCGGTCGCCGAGCGCTTCCTTGAGCTTCCCGAAGAAATCCGAGCGGTAGCGCGCAAGTTCCTGCACCTTCTTGGCGAGCGCCACGTTCAGCCTCTGGCCGAGGTCAGCGATCTTGGCCTGGCTCTCCTTGTTCTTCGCCTCGGAGGCGTCGAGCGCCTCCTGCAACGACGTAAGCTGGAGTCTCAGCGCAGCAAGCTGCTGATTCAGCATTTCGACCTTGGCGAGCGCGTCATTGGTGATCTTCTTCTGCGTGTCGAGTTGGGTGCCGAACGCCGCCGCGCGCTCCTCGGCGCCTTGCGTCTTGCCGCCGGCCTCGCCAAGGAGCCCGGTCAGACGCTGGTTCTCCTTGTCCTTCTCGCCAAGTGTCGCCTGGAGTGCCGACAGCTCGTCCTGGGCCGACTCCTTCTTCGAGCGCTCGAGCGCAAGAAGCTCGGTGAGCTCCGACAGCTGCCGGTTCAGCCGCGACAGCATGGTGTCCTTGCCGCTGGTCGCCTGCGTCACAACGAAGTTGGAGAGCATGAATAACGCCATGAGGAAGGTGACAACGAGCAGGAGCGTCGACAGCATGTCGACGAAGCCAGGCCAGTAATTGGCCGTGAACCGTCCACGGCGGGCGCGGGCGAGCGACATGGCTTAGCCGCGCTCCTCGCGCAGCGGGAGCTTCGCCTCGTCGGTGATCTGGCGCAGAACGGAGGCAAGCTCTTGTTGTTGCTGGGCCTGCTCGTCGGCCCATTCGCGCACCACTTTTTGCTCGGCGCGCATCTGGCGGATCAACTTGTCCACGCCGGCGGCGAGATCCTTCACCGCGTCTCCGGTGTTGTCGTTCAGAAGCCGGAGCTCGACCTTGTCGTTGAGGTCGGCAATCGAGCGCTGCATGTCGATGAGCGCAAATCGGAGCTGCGGGGGCATCGCGGCAGCGCCGGCGGCGTCAGCCGGCTGGAGCTCGGTAATGCCGGACAGCCAATCCTCGAGTTCGTTATAGAACCGCCCCTGAGCGTGACCCGCCTGGAGATCGAGGAAGCCCAGGATCAGTGAGCCGGCAAGACCGAACATCGAGCAGGAGAAAGCCGTGCCCATGCCCTTGAGTGGACCGGCGAGGCCTTCTTTTAACTGGTCGAAAAGGAGCGTGTTCTCTCCGGCATTGGTATCGAGCGCGCCGATGGTGGAACCAACAGAGCTAACGGTCTGCAACAGGCCCCAGAAGGTGCCGAGTAGTCCGAGAAAGATGAGCAGGCCGACGAGGTAGCGCGTCGTCTCGCGCTGCTCTTCGAGGCGCGAGGCGACCGAATCGAGCAGAGATCGCATCGATCCGGTGGCGAGAGAGAGATGGCCGGTGCGGTCGCGCAGCATGGTCGCCATCGGCGCGAGTAGCACCGGCGTGCTTTTTTCCGAGGTGCTGGCCGGATCGGAGATGCGGAAATTGTTGACCCAGGCAATTTCGGGATAGAGCCGGAGCACCTGGCGGAACGAATAGACAATGCCGACCAGGAGCACGCCGATGATCAGCGCGTTAAGGCCGGGATTGGCCATGAAGCTGTGCCTGATCTGCTGTGTCTGGCCGTCGAGGATGATGGCAAGCAGCACGGCAAGGATGAGAAAGAGCGTCATGCGCCAGAGAAAGACCTGTGGGCGCGTAAGCTTGACCTTATAGGTTGTCGCTGCTGCCATCCAAAAAGCCGTGGTGAGTCGAAGCAGGCTAAAGCTTAGCCCATTACTATGACACGCAAAACGGCAACCTCAGGGCGGCGCGGTCGCTCCGTTGCCTAGTTTTTTGCCATCTTAAGGCTCGGCAGCGACGCCGCGCTCGGCGGCGGCCGTCTTGAGAAGCTTCAGCAGTTTCCGTTGGATGGCCTCGTTGCCGGCGACGATGCTGCCTTTGTCCAGCATATCGTCGTTACCCTCGGCATCGCTTACGAAGGCGCCGGCTTCGCGCAGCACCACAATCCCGGCGGCAAGATCCCAGGCATGCAGGTTCCGCTCCCAGAAGCCGTCGAGCCTGCCCGCAGCGGTCCAAGCGAGGTCAAGCGCGGCAGCGCCAAGCCGCCTGACTCCCGCGGATGAAGCCATGACGGCGCGCAATTCCTTGAGGAACAGATCATGCGCGGGCTTTCCGCCGTGCGGAATGCCGGTGCCGATCACCGAGGCCGAGAGCTCCGAGCGTGCTGCGACCCTGATGCGGCGATCGTTGAGAAAGGCGCCTTTGCCCTTTTCGGCGGTAAAGGTTTCCTGATTGGCCGGATTGAAGATGAGTCCCGCAACCAGCTCGCCTTCGCGCTCGAGCGCGATCGAGATGGCGAAGATCGGAATGCCATGCAGGAAATTGGTGGTGCCGTCGAGTGGATCGACGATCCAGCGATGGCTGCGGTCGCCGCCTTCGATATTGCCGCGCTCCTCCATCAGGAAGCCGTAGCCTGGACGCGCGCGGGTAAGTTCGGCGAAGAGAATCTCCTCGGCGCGGTGGTCCGCGGCGCTGACGAAATTGGCAGGACCTTTGAGCGAGACCTGAAGCTGCTCGACCTCGCCGAAATCGCGCGCGAGACTGCGGCCCGCCTTGCGGGCGGCGGCGAGCATCACATTCATCAGCGCAGAGGCGGGCATGGGACTTCCAGTGTCATGCCCGCGCACGCGGGCAACCAGTAGCCGGCAAGCTTTGTTGTTTAGTGACCAGCGCCACCCTTTACTGGATTCCCGCTTTCTCGGGAATGACAGCGTCTGAGCTACTCGGCGCGGCGGACGTAGGTGAGCTCGTTGGTGTCGACGACAACGCGCTCGCCTACGCCGATGAACGGCGGCACCATGACGCGGACGCCGTTCTCGAGCTTGGCTGGCTTGTAGGACGACGCCGCTGTCTGGCCTTTCACCACGGGCTCCGCCTCGACTACTTCGAGCGTGACCTGGTCGGGCAGTGAAATGCCGATTGGCTTGCCCTCGTGACTCTCAAGCGTGACCTTCATGCCGTCCTGGAGGAAGGCCGCACGCTCTTCCAGGAAGTCGCGCGGGAGCTGGATCTGGTCGTAGGTGTCCATGTCCATGAAGGTCAGCATGTCGCCGTCCGCATAGAGGAACTGATAGTCCTTCTGCTCGAGCCGCACGCGCTCGACCGTCTCCGAAGAGCGGAAGCGTTCGTTGAGCTTGGTGCCGTCAATGGCGTTCTTGAGCTCGACCTGGGCGTAAGCCGGGCCTTTGCCGGGCTTCACGTGCTGCGTCTTGACCGCAACCCACAGCGCGCCTTTGTGCTGGATCACGTTGCCGGGGCGAATTTCGTTGCCATTGATTTTCATGAAAGACCTTGTGGGAAAAGCTCGGTGGCCGCCTTTAAGACGCGGGGCCTTGCCCCTGTCAAGACCACCCCGGCTGGCAGCGCCTAGTCCTTGCCGAGACGGCCGTTCCGCCAATCCTCCGCGGCCTGCTCCGCTGCTGCACGTTGCTCCTTGGTGAGCTTGGCAAGCACGATGTCGAGGGAAAAATCGCTGACCCCTGCGTCGCGGGCAAGTAGGTGCCATTTGGCTGCCTGGACCGGGTCTGCCTTCACCACCACGCCATTGGCATAGAGCCGCGCGAGCCGATTCTGAGCTATGGGGTTGCCCTGCTCGGCAGCAAGCCGGAACAACTTGGCGGCCTTGGCCTCGTCGACCGCCACGCCTTGGCCCTTGAACAGCATCACCCCATACTCGACCTGCGCGTCGGGAAGCCCCGCATCGGCAGCCTTGCCGGTCCATTCCGCCGCCTTGGCCTTGTCGATCTGCACGCCACGGCCGAATTGATAGAAGGCGCCGAGATCGTATTCGGCTGGCGCATGACCTTGCGTTGCCGCCTTCTGCATCCATTCGGCAGCCTTCTCCTCGCTCACGGGGCGCCCGTTGCCGTTGAGATAGACGAGCGCGAGGTTGTATTGCGCCGACGCGTGGCCGCTCTGCGCAGCCTTCTCGAACAGGTCCGCGGCAAGCCGCGGGTTCTTCTTCATGCCGCGGCCCTCGGCGACCATAGTGCCGAGCGAGAATTGGGCATTGGGATCGCCTAGGTCAGCGGCCTTGGCATAGGCATCGGCGGCTTTATTGAGGTCGATAGCAACCCCAAGGCCTTCGGAATAGATCTCGCCCATCAGGGTATAGGCCTCTTTCGAGCCTTGCGCGGCTTCCGCTTCGGCGAGCTTAAGCGCGGTCAGGTACTTGCCCTGGAAATAGGCGGTGTAAGACGGACTCTCGGTTGCTTTTGCCGCACGAAGGCCGAGCGTCAGCATCAACGCTGCGGCGAGAAGCGCGACAGGCACCCGAAAAGGGATCACGCAGCCCTCCGCACCTGGCCGATGACGCTCGCCATTTCGGCCAGGCCCGCCACGCCGGCCTTCTGCCAAAGACGCGCCGAGGGCGCGACGAAGTCGGCGCCGAGTTTTGCCAGCCTCTCCGCGTCATCGACGCGATCGATGTTCCAAGCCACGCACGGAACGACGAAGATCTCGGCCCACCAGGCAGTGAGATCGGCGATCTGATTGACGGCATCGATGCTGCTTTCGGGCGAGCCGAACGCCACGTAGTCCGCGCCTATTTCGGCAACACGCATGGCGTCATGACGGCTCAGGCCGCATCCGACGCCAATGCTCGCACTCGCGCCAAGAAGCTCACGTGCTTTGGCGTAGCGAAGAGTGTCGGCAACACCGAGATGGATTCCGTCGGAGCCCAGCCGCTCAGCAAGCTCGGAGTCGTCCGCAACGAGAACGGCCACCCCACGGGATTGGACAAGATCGATCAGTCGGCTGGCCCAGCCTTCATCGGCCGGTGTCTCGCCGCGGCAAAGCAAAACACAGGCCGCATCGGCGCTCGCGAGCGCCTCGGCGAGTTGAGCTTCAGGCTTTGCCGAAGGCTTTGCTGGAAGCTGCAAGTAGAGCCGGCATCGAGGCTTGACTTCAGCCATTGTCGCGGGCTCCGCCGCTCCCTTCAGCATCAATCTGTGAACAGCGCCTGTCTCAAATCATAGGGCCCGCGGCGCTGTCAATCGCGCTAGGCGGGAACCAATGAAGGAGATTCGTCGTTGTTGAACGTCGGGCTAATCGTCACGACATTGTCATCAGACCGCTGTCCGGGCACTCTGTCACCTGGAGGCGTGAATTGGCGGGCGCCTAAGCGGGGAGGTGCAGCGCAATGAGTCAACCTGATGCTTTGCAGCAGGCTACCCAGCGACTCGATGCCGCTGTCGATGAGCTGGAAATCTTTCTGGGCAGCGTATTCGTCGAAGGGGAGGGTGGTGTTTCCATCGCCACGCTGAAGGAGCAGGTGCGCTTCTTGACTGAAGAGCGCGACCGCCTGCTCGTCGAGCTCGATGCGGAGAAGAGTCGCGTGCGGCGCCTGATGGACGCGAACGACGAGGTCTCCGAGCGACTCGAAACCGTCATGGGGACGCTCAAGGAAATAATGCCGGCGGTGCCGGGCTAGATTTCGGGGTCTTATCATGGGTCAAATCAGTGTCACGCTGAACGGCCGCGACTACCGGCTCGAATGCGGGGAGGGCGAGGAGGCCCATCTCATCGAACTCGCCGAATATCTCGGCACTCATGTGGAAGAGATGAAACGGAAATTCGGGCAGGTCGGCGACGACCGGCTGATCCTGATGGCCTCTCTCGTAGTACTCGACGAATTGTGGGAGCTCCGGCGCCAGATGGCCCAGATGAAGACGACCATGGCAGAAGCGCGCCGCGATAAGTCAGTGGCTGACGAGTCAGCGAGATCGCTCCAGTCGGACTTGGCTTCGCGCGTCAGCTCTGTTGCCCAGCGCCTCGAGCTTCTGAATGACCGGTTCGGCGGCAACACGGGCAGGGCTGCAGCCGCTCCGAAGCGCTCGTAAGCTTGGTTGCATGATCTAAATTCTCGCTTCGAAGCCGCGCGCAATCGCATTAACCCATTTCATTCGTTATATTGCCGAGTTGGCGGGCTGCGAGGTGCGTTAGGAGCACATATTCCCAGGGCCCTATAAGATCCTATGGGAGCCGACCCTGACGGGGACCGTGGTCTCCGACATTTGGCGCCCACCTACTAATGTAGGGGCACCCGGGATCCTCGCTCCGACGGCCATCGCGGCCTCGCCTCCTTCCGCGCCTGCCCTCCACGAAACTGGCGATGCGCCGCGCAATTGAGTATTGACGCTGCGGGCGAAACCGCGCGCGAGACGGATCGGCGGCCTTCATGCGTGTTTTATTTCTCGGCGATCTGGTCGGCCGATCAGGGCGCAGCGCGGTCATCGAGGCGCTGCCCGGATTGCGCGAACGCTATCGTCTCGATTTCGTGGTGGTGAACGGCGAGAACGCTGCCGGGGGATTCGGCATCACCGAAACCATTTTGGTCGAGTTGCTCGACGCCGGGGCCGACGTGGTCACGACCGGCAATCACGTGTTCGATCAGCGCGAGACGCTCGTCTACATCGAGCGTTACGACCGCCTGCTCAGGCCGATCAATTATCCGCAAGGCACGCCCGGCAAAGGCGCGGGTCTGTTCAAAGCCGCAAACGGGGCCCAGGTGCTCGTGATCAACGCCATGGGACGCGTGTTCATGGCCGATCTCGATGAGCCGTTCCGCGCCGTCGAAAAGGAACTCGAAGCCTGCGGGCTCAAGACTTGCGCCGACGCGATTATCATCGACTTCCACGCCGAGGCGACATCGGAGAAGGAGGCGATGGGTTTCTTTGTCGATGGCCGCGCGAGCGCAGTGATCGGCACGCACACTCATGTGCCGACGGCTGACGAGCAGGTGCTGAATGGCGGCACTGCCTATATCAGCGACGCCGGCATGTGCGGCGACTACGATTCGGTGCTCGGCATGAACAAGGAGGAGCCGCTGTCGCGCTTCCTCACCAAGATTCCGAACGGCAGGTTTCAGCCGGCGCTCGGTGAAGCCACCATCACCGGCGTCGGCATCGAGATCGACGACGCGACAGGCCTCGCCAAGGCCATCGGCCCGATCAGGCTCGGCGGCAGGCTGTCGCAAGCCGAGCCCGCGTTCTGGGTGCGCGCCGCGACCACGGTGTGACCGGCGCCGCTCTCGTCAGGCAGATTGCGTTTTCTTCTGTGATCCGGTGAGGCCCATGGCCCTGCCGTGGGCAGAAAGGCGCTGAAGCAGAAAAATCGCCTGGTCGAGATGATCGAGAGCGCCGTCGGTGTCCACGGCCTCGCTGAACAGCGCGATGCGGGCCTCGGCCACGTGCTTCGCTGCATCGCCACAAAGCTCGGACAGCGTCGGCGTCCGCTCCTCGGAGGCCCCTCTCATCTTCGTGGTGAACGCGCTTATCATGCTCGACATTGTTGCCCCCCAAATCAGTTCCCATGTCAGTTGTCGGACTATTAGGGTTAAGGCTCTGTTAATGGCTGAGGCAGGGCCTTGGGACCGAGCCCCCTATGGATTTTGCCCGGGCGGCCTCGTATAAGCGGCACCGTCATGCTTAAGGCCGGTAACCAATAGG
>Ga0134123_10002566_pt1 | contig 11886 bp, 12 predicted proteins | sample KB303_FD_96460 | JGI IMG/M metagenome (GOLD analysis project Ga0134123, IMG submission 96460) | Terrestrial soil microbial communities without Nitrogen fertilizer from Kellogg Biological Station, Michigan, USA - KB3-0-3 | ecosystem: Environmental > Terrestrial > Soil > Unclassified ...
CTCGAGAACCGCGTCGTCGAGGTCGTCGGCGACCGACTCCGGTTCACCCACCCCCTCCTCGCCTCCGCCGTGTATCAGAAGATCCCGCCGGCTCGACGGCTCGAGTTGCACGCGCGGCTCGCGACGATCGTCCGCGATCCGGAGGAACGAGCCCGCCACCTTGCCCTGTCGGTCGATGGCCCGGACGTCGCCGTCGCTGCCGCCCTCGAGGAGGCCGCCCTGCTGGCCTCTTCCCGGGGAGCGCCGCAATCCGCGGCCGAGCTCTGGGAGATCGCCCGCCGCACCACGCCGGGTGACCGAGGCGAGGACCTGGTGCGTCGAACCCACCAGGCGGGCGTTGCTCACTACGAGTGCGGGGACACCTCGCTGGGGCGGAGCGTCCTGGACGTAGCGGTGGACCTTTCGATGGCCGGGCCTGCTCGGGGCCGCGTTCTGCTGGACCTGGGGATGGCCCTTGCCGAGACCGAAGGGTGGCGGGGGGCCTTGGCCGTATTCGAGGCTGCTCGGGGCCAGGCGGGGGACGATCTCGCGCTGCTGGCACGGATCGAGCAGAACCTCGGGTACGCCTGGCTGTTCATGGGAGACCTCGCGGCATCGGAGCTGCACGCTCGCGCGGCGCTGGAGCTGGCCGAGGAGCTGCAGGAACCACGGGTGATGGCCGAAGCGTTCGTTGCGTATCCATTCGTCGAGTTCGTCCTCGGACGGGGGGTCGATCAGGAGCTGCTCGATCGCGGGGTCGCCTTGGAAGGGCACATGGAGGGCGAATTCAAATCCCACGTCCTGCGTGCGAGCTTCACCGTGGCTCAGCTCCTCAAGTTCACCGATCGATTGGACGAGGCCCGCCGGACGTTCACCGAGCTCCAGGGTGATGCCGCGGTGCAGGGCGTCGAGATCCCGATCTCGCAGATCCGGTACCACCTCGCCGAGCTGGAGTGCTGGGCGGGCAACTGGGATGCAGCCATGGAGCACGCCCGTGAGAGTAGGGCGGCCGCCCACCGACAACGCATGGGGGCCTTCACCTTGTCGGAGGGCCACTTCGCGGTGGGCCTGGTGGAAGCCCATCTGGGGCGGGCCGACGCGGCGAGGCTGGCAGCCCTGGAGGGGCTGCGGATCGCCGAGGCAGCCGACGAGATCCTCCTCGTGATCCCGAACCTGGCGGTCCTTGGGTTCCTCGAGCTCTCCCTGGGCCGACCCGCCGAGGCCGATGCGTATCTGTCCAGGGCCCTCGAGCTCGAGCAAGCGATGGGCGTTCGGGAGCCCGCCTACTTCCGGATCGTCCCGGATGAGGTCGAGGCGTTGGTGGCGCTCGGGCGGCTCGACGAGGCCGAGGCGCTCCGCGCTCCCTTCGTGGAGGCGGGCAGGAACCTCGACCGGGCCTGGGCCATCGCCACCGGGGCCAGGTGCCGTGCGCTCGTGCTTGCGGCTCGGGGTGATCTCACTGGTGCGTCGGCCGCGGCCGATGAGGCCGTGCGGGTTCACGATGACCTGCCCCTTCCCTTCGAGCTGGGGCGGACCCTCCTGGTGCGCGGAACGGTGGAGCGCCGTGCGAAGAGGAAGCGGGAGGCTCGGGACACGCTGACGAGGGCCTTGGAGGTCTTCGACGGGCTGGGTGCCGCGTTGTGGGCGGACAAGGCACGTGCGGAGCTGGCACGGATCGGCGGACGGGCTCCCTCGTCGCTCGACCTGACCCCGACCGAGGACAAGGTGGCGGCGCTCGTGGCGTCAGGCAGCACCAACCGGGAGGTGGCCGACGCCCTGTTCGTCAGCGTCCATACCGTGGAAGCCAATCTCAAGCGGATCTACCGCAAACTGGGCATCCGCTCCCGCACGGAACTGGCCTCGAAGTTCCCGTCTGGCCCCACGGGATCCTGAGCCAAGACGTACCGGTCACCGCCTCGATCGGTACGGATTTCGGGGATTCCTCGGGCCGGTGCTCCCTCTAGCCTCGGGGATCAGGGATCGGAACCCGAGGGAAAGGGAGGGATCATGAGCACGAAAGCGGGAACCATGGGGTTCTCCGTCCGACCGGCGCTGTTCACGTTCTGGACCGTGACCGTTTCCGTCCTTGCGGCCGCGGCGCTGATCCTGAGCGCGGTGGCTCTCAACGTCGCCGGTCGAGGCGAAGGATCCGCGACGAGCGTGGAACGCAGCGGTACCCTCGGGGCGGCCGGGGTCGGAGCCACGCTGTGGGACGCCGGCAAGCTCGAAGCTATGCAGGGCCGTGTGCTCGCCGAGACCGTTCGGACCCAGGGGTTCGCACCGCTGTGGGACGCCGGCAAGCTCGAAGCTATGCAGGGCCGTGTGCTCGCCGGGTAGCTCCATCTGCTCGTTCGGCCGTTCCTAGATCCGGACGGTGATTCGCGAGGCGGGTGGCCCGCATCCCGGGCCGCCCGCTTCGCCTGCATCCCCGGATCGGAGAGTTCTGGGGCTACCGAAGAGTCGTGCCTTCGCCGAGTTACTGATCGACTGTGAGGACCGGACGCTTCGGGCAGTGCTCATCGGGATGATGCGCGAGGCGACCGGCGACAGCCCTCGGGAATACAGGCTCCAGACCCTCAGACGACTAGGAAGGTCGCGGCTCCTGGCCTGCTTCGACCGATCGGAGAGAGGCAGATCGCGTCGGGTCCATCGCCTCACACCTCACAGCGGAGCGGTTGGGTCAGTTGTTTCGCCCTGATCGTCGTTGCCTTCCTCCACGATCTGATCGTTCTCGTCCACGCCTTGATCGTCGTTGCCTTCGTCCTCGCCCTGATCGTCCTGGTTCTCGCCCTGATAGTCGCCATCTTCGGCCTGGTCGCCTTCTGATTCGCTCTCCCCCTGGTCATCGTTGTCCTCGTTCTTGCCGTGATCGTCCTCGTTCTTGCCCTGATCGTTCTCCTTCTTCCCGTGAGGGTCGCTGCCTCCCTCCACAACCTGATCCTCGCTGCCTTCGTTCGCGACCTGATCCTCGCTGCCCTCGTTCAGGACCTGATCATCGTTGTCCTCCCCTTGGTCGTGCTCGTTCTCACCCAGCCCATCGTGACGACCAAGATCCATGGATTCATCCCTGTTCGGCCCCCGCCGATCGCCGGGCTCGCTCTCGTTGCCCGAGGCGCCACGGGTGGAGGCGGGTGTCGTCGGTAACACAGCGAAGACCGGATGCTGCGGCGCGTGCTCTTGTGGCGCGCGATCCACGGCCGACGCGGGAAAGGGGTCGGGCGCCGGAAGTTCGTCAGTGCGCGGCCCGCTCAGCGTCAGCAGAACGCCCGCGGAAGCGGTGACCGCGACGGTGGTCGCCGCGGTAACGAGTTCCGTGTGGTCGCGAAGTGCGTTCGCAACGTACGCCCGAACGAGATCCGCTTTATCGGACAGTAGCCATCCGCTGATGCGCTGGGGAACTTGGAGTGCGCTCCGCGTCCCGAACGCGGGCACGAGCCCCCACCCGACGGCCCCTCCGATGCCTTCGGCGACGAGTGCGTGCAGGAGTCCGGCCATCACCGTCCCCGATACACCGCGCTCGATGCGACCGAGCGCGCCAGCAGGCGTGTGATCGCCGACCACGATGAGCACGGCATCGGGCGCCAGTTCTCGAACGTGCTCGAGCGAGGTGCACATGTCAGCCTCGACGACGATCGCGTCCGGCTCGTCCGCCGAAACGGCATCGATCAGCGCGCCCTCGGTCTGCGCGACCGCGACGACGTTAAACCCGTTGGCTCCGAGCAGTGCGTCCATGTTGCCGACGCGACCCGCCGTGATCACGCTGAGCCGGTCGCTGGGCTCCACCGACCCGGCGGCAGGAGCTTGTGGCGAGGCGGAACGTTCGACGATGGACATGGCGCGAGCTCCCGGTGGACGGTCGTAGAGCACTTCCTCTATGGAAACCGCATGATTACCATCGCGCAGCGCCGCCGGTCATGTCGCACGATGGTGCTACGGCCGGCAACGACGCGGCCGTCACCCGTTCGGACTATGGACGCCGGCGCCCCGATCCACCCTCGGCGGCAGACCATCCTCGTGGAGAAAGCGAGTACCGCCGCGAGTCTCGCTACTTCGAGGGTTTGGGTGCGGCCACGGCGGTTTGGTCGGGCCGGCACCCGCGCCGAGCTTCTCCGCATCCTGATGCTCCGGACTTCGATCGAGCCGACCGGATCGGCGAGTTCTGGAGCTACCCAGAGAGCCGCAACTTCGCCGAGCTACTGATCGACTGCGGGGAGGATCGGACCTCGGGGCCGTGCTGGTCGGCGTGTTGCGAGAGGCCGGTCGCTGACCGAATGGCCCGTGTTGCGGAGGAGGCCTCACGTTGAGATGAAGGGTCGACCCGCCATCTACCTGCGGCTTTCGTGGTGGAGACGAGCGGACTCGAACCGCCGACCCCCTGCTTGCAAAGCAGGTGCTCTACCGACTGAGCTACGTCCCCGAGGCTCCCATCATAGATATCGGCTGCTCGCTCGCAGGTCTTAGCCGGACAGCGCGACGGTCGTGGTCGTGGTCGGTGGCGGGATCGTGGTCGTGGTCGTAGTCGTGGTGGTGGTCGTGGTCGGGGGCGGGGTCGGTGTCGGCGTGACCCCGGGCAGTGGCTGTTCGATCATCCCCACGTCGGGAACCGCGTCCAGACACGTGCGCGTGCAGAGCCCGCCCGTAAAGCTCGAGAGCGCCGACCAGAAGTACGAGGTGCGGGTCGGCCCGATCGAGAGCACGCGCAGCGGGACCGTCACCATCGCGCCCCTCGAGCCGACCTTGGTGGTCCGGAGGGCGGTCACCACGATCTCCCGATCGCCCCGGCGGACGCGGTACAGCGCCGCGACCAGCCGCCGTCCGTCGGACCGGACGACGGCGACATAGTCGGCGGCCGGATCGCCCCTGGTGTCGAGCTGGACGACGAAGTTCCCGAGATCCCAGATCGAGCGGACTGTCCACGTGGCGAACGTCGATATCCGCCAGGTGGGCGCCCCCACGTGGTCGAAGACGACCTCCTCCAGGTCCAGTTTCCCGCCCGTATCGTGGGGGTCGACCTGGTCGGAGTGATCCGCGAGGACCGGAAGCGCGAACAGTGTCAGCGTCACCACAGCGAGCGCGCCGATCCCGATCGAGCGACGCCTCAACCCTCGCTCCTCCGGCCGACGGCCGCGAACGCGACTGCCCCGACCCACACCGCGAGCGCGAGACCGAGGACGGCGAGGGCGATAGGCAGCAGGTCGCCGCCGGCGGGCTCGCCGAGCGAGCGCAGGAGCGGCGCGTCCTCCCCCGCCCTCCATGCGACGACCGCCACCCCTGTGAGCGCGAGGTTGCGAACGAGCAGCACGCGGTAGTCCCGGGTGCCCGAGCCGGCGAAGCACCCGCACTCGAGACGTCGTCCCGACCGAACCCGCCCCAGCACGATCGCCCCGGAGAACCCCACGAGGGCGACCATCGACAGGAGACCCGCCGACGACCCGAGCCCGGCGAGCGCGAGCGCCGCGATGCCGAGCTCGACGACGGGAACCCCGAACCCGGCGAGCCGCGTCGCCCCCGGCCGCAGACCGTACGACCCGAGCGTCCGCCCCCACGCGGGTCGGCGCGCGAGCTTGGCGACCGCCGCCGTCCCGAACGTCAGCGCCAGCGTGGCAGCCGCGAGCGTCCCGATCTCCGAGGGTGCATCGACCCTGCGGAGCTCGAGGACGGTCGCTACGAGCACGGCCGAGAGCGCGAGTGCGTTCGCGACCCGCCAGCGGGCCCTCGACGCCGAACGGTCGAGGAGTTCGACGAGGGCGGCCGCATCGTGTGGTGAACGCACACCGAACGCGAGGACCGGACCCAACCCGCGGGCCAGACCGAACGGCGCAAGCACCGCCGCTCCCAGCAGCGGCCGGCCGCTCGCGAACGCGGCGACGGACACGACAACGAACGTCCCGTGGCCGAGATAGGTGAGGAACCCGGGGCCGAGGCCGAGCCCATACAGGAACGCCGCGACGTGCGGAGGGAAGAACGTCCGCCACCAGTCCGGCACCTGCCGCCGCAGCTGCGGCACCGGTACGGGCGCCCCCAGCTCGCGCGCAAGGTACAGCGTGGCCGCCGCCGCGACGAGCACGGCGCCCGGAACCCCCCACGGCGCGCCGAGCAGGGCGCCGGCCCCCGCCAAGAGCGACCCGACGATCGCGGAGGCCACGACGGCGCCGATCGCGTGCAGGGCGAGTGAGATCCCCCATCGGCTCCGGCTTCCCCCGTGGACCACGGGGGTGATGGTCTCCACCATCGACAGGCCTCAGGGGCCGAACAGGCTCGAGATGCCCGCGACGACCGAGGCGAGGACGAGCGCGAGACCGAGCGGCTCGCTCAGCACCGGACGTTGAGCTCTCGGTACGTGATGCAGAAGACCTTGAGGGCCCGGGGGCAGTAGCCGCGCACCGCGGCGTCGCCGTTGATCCGCGTGTCGGACGTCGAACAGCAGTCCTGGATATGCCGAACCCGTCCGTTGCAGCAGCGGCTCCAGCCGCCGCCGTAGCGTGGGTTCCGCACGAACGGGAACCGCTCCGGCACCACGGCCTGACAGACCTTCCGCCGCGTCTGCCGTTTCGACAGATAGATCGCGCCATCGTCGTCGACCGGGTAGCCGAATTGCGGATGCACCGGGAACCCGTAGGCGTCCGTCCTCGAGAGCGGCGAGAACGGGTGCGGGCAGGACTTGGTCGTGAACAGATGCCCGCAGATGTGGTGGGCTTCCGCCCGGTCGGGTTCGAGCGCGACCGCCACCATCGAGCCGCCGGCGATCGCGACGACCGTCCGCCCGAGCCTGCCGAGGAACGACCGTCGGCTCGTCCTGCGCGCGAGCTCGGTCCCGGTTCGCGCGACCGCCCCCATCAGCCGACCCGGAGCTCCTCGGCCTTCATCGTTCGGCGGCTTGCGGTGTCGACCAGACCCTCGACCTGCTCGAGCGAGTTCACGGTCCCCTTGGACCGGACGACGCCGACCTCGTCGAGCACCACGACGAACGGAACGCCAGGGACGCGGTACGCGGTCTCGAGATCCGGATCGGAGACGAGCTGGAGCTCCAGCCCGCTCGCACGGGCGGCAGCGGGTAGCGACGGGGCGACCCGCTCGCAGATCGGGCACGTTTCCGAGACGAACGCCACCAGCCGGCCCCGCCCCGGCCCGCCGATCACCCTCCGGGAGCCGTCGGGCGTTCGGACCGATCGAGCCTCGGGCGCCTCACCGAGCTCTGGGCCCTCGTCGTCGACCTCGAGCGCCCCGAGCGGGGCGAGGCGGAGCTGCAGCACGCCGATCTGGCGCGCGAGCGCGACCACGACGATCGCCAACACGGCGACCAGGATCCACAGGACGAGGAAGGCGGCGGCCCACCATCCCGACACGCGGGTCAGCCCCGCTCTCGCGCCTTCGGCCCAGAGGGCCTCGGCGACTCGTCGGGGAGGTCATCGGACGGCGAGAACGAGCTCGGCGCGGTCCATTCGGGCTCGCCCTTCGCATCCAGGAACTGCATCACCGGCGTTCCGTCGGCCGTCAGCCCCATGATCGCGCGGAGCTCGCCCTCCTTGTTCAGCAGCCGCAGGATCGGCGACCCCTCCGCCGCCAGCCCGATCCTGGCGCGCACCTTGCCATCCTCGTCCTGCAACGAGATCGTCGGCGACCCCTGCTGCGCGAGCGAGTACACGAAGCCGAGCTGGCCCTCCTTGTTGCGGAGCGCGAGCGTGGGCGAGCCCTCGGTGCCCAGTCCGAACTTCGCACGGACCTTGCCGTTGCGATCCACCATCGCCATGCTCGCCGACCCGTCGGAGAACAACCCGAACGTGGCACGGACCTTGCCCTCGTCGTCGGCGATCGCCAGGCCGGCCGAGCCGTCGGGCTGCACACCGAAGCGCGCGCGGAGCTTGTCGTCCGCGCCGTAGAACGACATGAACGGGAGATCCTCGTTCGAGACGCCGAACCGGGCGCGCACGCGCCCTTCCGAGTCCTCGATCTCGATCTCGCCCGCCCTGATGACCCGTTTGCGCATCCCGCAGCTCTCCTCGACCGGACGTCGGCCTGAGTCTAGGACGAGAGGCAGGCGCGATGCGCGACCTGCATCGCCGAAGCGCGCGCGAGGCCCGAGATGTGAGAAACCGCCGCGACCCGAAGGTCACAGCGGTCTCTCACGGCGCACTCTAGGGACGCCCCTCGGGACGGTCAACCCGGCTCGCGCGGTCTTGTCACTCTTTCTCCAACACCTCCGTCCGCAGGGTGGCGGCCTCGAGTCGCCGGGGATCGGGTTCGACGCCGATCCCCGGTCCGTCGGGCACCGGCAGCGTCCCGTCGGGCGCCAGGACGAGCGGCTCGGTCAGGTCCTCGGCGAAGTACCGTGACGTCGCGCTGGTGTCCCCCGGAAGTCGGAAGTTCGGGAGGGCGGCCAACGCCAGGTTCGTCGAACGCCCGACCCCGGTCTCGAGCATCCCCCCGCACCACACCGGCACGTCGAGCTCGGATGCGACGTCGTGCACGCGCCTGGCCTCGAGCAACCCTCCGACGCGCCCCTGCTTGATGTTCACGATCCGGCACGCCCCGAGCTCGATCGCCGCCCGGGCGTCCGCGGCCGAGCGGATCGACTCGTCCAGGCAGATGTCGGTCCGGATCTCCCGCTGGAGCAGCGAGTGCTCCCACACATCCTCGTGGTGCAGCGGCTGCTCGATCATCAACAGCCCGAACGCGTCGAGCTGCTTGAACACGGCGATGTCCGCGAGCCGGTAGGCGGCGTTCGCGTCCACCGAGAGCAGGATCTCGGGGTTCGCCTCCCGGACCGCGCCCACGCGCTCGACATCGGTGCCCGGCTCGATCTTGAGCTTGATGCGGCGGTAGCCCTCGGCGAGGTAGCCCGCGACCTGCTCGAGCAACACGTCCGTCGAGGGGGCGATCCCGACCGAGACGCCGCACTCGACCCGGTCGCGGACCGCTCCCAGGTAGGAGGCGAGGGAGCGGCCCTGCGCTCGGAGCTCGGCGTCGAGCACCGCGTTCACGAGCGTGGCCTTGGCCATCGGGTGCCCACGGACGAACGAGAGGACCGAGGCGACGAGCTCGGCCTCGAGGTCCCCCGCGGCGAACAACGCGGGTGCGAGGAGGTCGCGGATCATCAGCCAGGCCCCCTCGTTCCACTCCTCGGAGAAGCTGGGCTCGACGTCGCTCACGCACTCCCCCCATCCGACCGCGTCGTCGGTCTCCACGCGGGCGAGGATGCAGACCTTCTCGGTGGACTCGCCGAAGCTCGTTCGGAACGGGCGGACCAGGGGGATCGCGATCAGGTGGAGCTCGATCGAACGGATCCGGGTCACCGGGGCACGTCCTCTGCCAGCGCGAACGCGTAGCTCGAGGCAGCGCGGTCGAACCCCGCCGCGATCATCCCAGCCGTGAGACAGGCCTCGATCGCCTCGGCCGACGCGTCGCGCCACGCCGACGCGCGAGCGGCATCGTCGCTCCGGAGCCTTGCGTAGTCGCTCGGGACCGCGACGAGCGCTCCGCGCTCCGACGGGGCACGGACCTCGCCCGGCCAGCCGCCATCGTCCTGGAGCGCCGCCTCGTGCGCGCCCACGTCCCTCGGGCCGGGTTCGCGACCGAGGTCCCACCGGACGGTGAACCGGTCGCTCCGCTCGCCGGCGTTCACCTCGTCGACCATCGCCCCGTAGTGGTTGCGGTCGAAGCGATCGGCCACGGCACCGAGCTTGTGCAGGTTGAAGTATCCGTTGCGGGCGACGAGGGGATCGAACGTCCACCGGACCTCGGCGATCCCCTGGTCGAGCGCCTGCGCGCGCTGCGCGAGCTTGAGCGCGTACCCGACCCCTCGATGACGTCGATCGGGCAGCGCGGCGAGCATGTGCGAGTGCGTGTGCAGCCCGTCCTCGGGATCCACCCCGGCCCACCCCAGGACGTACCCGATCGCCTCGTCGCCGTCGAACGCGCCGTACGGCACGTTCCCGCTGTCGGCGAGCGCGCGGAGCACCTCTCGCGGGAATGGCTCGGGGCCCGCCCATGTGGCATCCATGACCCGCAGGATGCGATCCGCGTCGTCGAGCTCGGCGAGCGGTCGGAGCTCGACGCCCGCGGCGCGAGCCGCATCGAACGCCAGCTGCCAGGGGTCGCGCTCCACGGCGCCGGAGTCTAGCCATCCCCCCGAACCGACACCCGGGGCGGCGCACGGTGGTCCACAACGCGAGAGGCCCGCGGCGGTCGCGGGCCCCTCGGCGGAACGTCTCCGGCTCGGCTACCCGCCCGTGGGGGGCGGCAGCTCCTGCCACTCGTCCTCGTCCAGGTCCCTGCCGCGCCGGCGTTTGAAGACGGCGACGACCGCCGCCACGATCGCCGCGATGAACGCGATCTTCATCAGTTTGCCGAAGAAGCCGCCCTTCTTCGTTTCCTCAGTTCCTTCGGACATCGCCGCCTCCTCCTCACCGGGTGGCTCGCCGGGTGGGCCTGGTTGGACTTGAACCAACGACCTCATCCTTATCAGGGATGCGCTCTAACCGAGCTGAGCTACAGGCCCGGGGGGACGCTGCCAGGGCCTTCACCCGGCCCGACGGCAAGCGTACGCGTGGCTTCGAAAGGGTGTCAATCGTGCGCGCTACCTGCGTTCGGACAGCGTGACCTCGATGCCGCCGACGACGTCGGAAAGCAGGTTGTAGAGGAAGACGATGAAGACGTTGATCAGCGTCCACAGCACGACGAGTACGAGCCCGATCGACAGGCCGCGGGTGAAGAGCCACCCACCGTGGATCTCGAAGGACTGGTCCGCGAACAGGTCCCGGATCAGGCGCGTGAGGGAGTCGAGCGCGCCGATCGCCCCAAGGATCGTGTACAGGATCATCATCGCACCGATGATCACCACCATGACGCACAGATAGAACAGGAACGAGATCTTGAGCACCGACCATGGCTCGACCTTTCGCAGCACGACCCTGGCCTTGCGTGAGCGGGCGGGCGAGCGTTCGGTGCGTCCGCGCGCGGTGCTGGATCGAGCCTCCGCGGGCGGGGCAGGCGGGACGACGGTGGCCTGGTCGGCGGGATCTCTCACGGGTTCTGGCTCTTTTCTACGCGGCGGCAGGCCCCGCGGCAACCACGTGGGCTCGCCCGGGCGGTCCGAACACGAGCCGCGCGTGCACGGGCGAGACCACGCCGAGCGCAACGACCGCGACCACCCACGACGCCGTCCCGACGTCGTCCTGCACGAGCAGGCCCCCCACGGCCACGCCGACCCCGCACGAGGCCGTTAGCGCGTAGGCTGCGGCCGCTGGCAACCGGCGCCACAACCCGAACACGGTCACTAGACCGAGCGCGCTCGCGCCGACGATCGTCGCGACACCGGCGCCGGTCCACACGATGGGATTATCGGTCGAGGACGGCCACCGTGGATACCACGACCCCGCTCGAGCACGACCTGCGGATCATCTTCGCGATCCAGTCCCTGCGCGCGTTCGGTTACGGGTTCGCGAGCGTGGTCCTGGGCTCCTCGCTTGCCGACGGCGGCCTCTCCGACGGCCAGGTCGGGCTCGTGTTCGCCGCGATCCTCGCCGGCAACGCCCTGGTCTCGATCGCGATCGGTCTCGCCGCAGATCGCATCGGGCGACGGCGCGCGTACGTGCTTCTGCTGTTCGTGATGAGCGCGGCCGGCGTCGCGTACGCGCTCTCCGACTCCGTCGTGGTGCTTGTGCTCGTGGCGCTCACCGGCACCCTGTCGACCGACGCGAACGAATCGGGCCCGCTCACCTCGCTCGAACAGGCGATGCTGGGCGGGGCCCCGCCGGAGGTCCGCGCCCGAGTCTTCGGCCGGTACAACGCCATCGCCTACCTGGCAGGAGCCGTGGGGGCCCTCGCCGGGGGCGGTCCGGCGCTGATCCGCGAACGGATCCCGAACCTCCCGACCGACCAGCGCTGGCTCCTGGTGCTCACGCTCGC